>MDSV01125633.1_pt1 | contig 22105 bp, 14 predicted proteins | sample 810851 | NCBI WGS metagenome assembly MDSV01 (sample SAMN05326640, study PRJNA326480) | marine metagenome | isolation source: seawater | place: Atlantic Ocean: North East | collected 2012 | reverse complement strand
CGTGTAACCAACGGCCATCATATTGGGATCCGAAGGTAAGAAGGCGTGCTCGAGGGCGTAAACAAATGCATCAATTACTGATGGATCATAGCTATGTGAATCATACAACTTCAATTCGTCGTACTTACCACCGAGGTACTTCACTACACCAAACATCGACAACAGGAGGCCCGTGAAGGCGGTTACGATTGAGAGGGTCACGAGTGGAGTCTTGATCCATGGCGTAGTTTCGTGAACATGATCGACCACGTCGGACTTCGGTGTACCAGCGAAGGTCATCATCCACATGCGCGTCATGTAGAAGCCAGTCATACCCGCTGTCATGAGAACGAGTAATGCAGGCCCAAGCATCAAAGGTTCATTCTCAAAAAAGGCCTTCCAGGTATAGCCAACGATGCCTTCCTTAGACCAGAATCCCCCAATCAATGGAATACCAATGATTGACATTGAACCCAACATCATCGCCGTTGAAGTCACGGGAAGATGGGCTGCAAGGCCCCCCATGTTTCGCATGTCCTGCGGGTCGAAATCTTCGTGACCACCGTGAGATTCAACGCGCCCTCCAATCAAGAAATCCATCATGTAGGAATCTAATTCGATTGGATCGATCTGGCCATCATCGTTGCGATCCATTGCTGCAATCATCGCATCAACTGCAGATTCTTCTTCGACGATTCCAATGCCCATGAGGCCGGAACGGAGTTCGTCGAGGTCGAGAGTACGGCTATCGTCAACATCAAGCTTGGAAAAGAACTCTCGGAGAGTTATGCCTTCGCTTCTCAGATGTTTGACAAGAGCGACAAGGGCCTTGGGGACTTCGCTCAAATCGTCGTTGTCATCGTGACTATGGTTGTCGTGATGTAGATGATCGTGCGCGTGATGGACCTCGTGAATCACGGAGCCTGAAGCCATGAACAGCATACCTTTCGCCATTGCGTGGTTGAAAAGATGGAACAGGGAGGAACCTAGTACAACGATTCCTGCAGTATGCATGGCATCACCTTCTTGATTGAGGAACCAGAGGGCTGCGCCCAAACCAGTGAAAATGTAGGCTAGTTGACTCATCGTCGAATATGCTAGTACCTTCTTGATATCGTTCTGGACGAAAGCGATTCCAGCCGCCATGAATGCGGTAATTCCGCCCACCCATGCAATCAGGATACCTATATTCTCGAGACCTGCCAAGCCACCATGAGCGACATCGAAGAATGGAACCATTCGTGCAACGAGGTAGAGGCCTGCGTTCACCATCGTCGCTGCGTGGATGAGAGCGGATACAGGAGTAGGGCCTTCCATTGCATCTGGCAGCCACACATGGAGTGGGAACTGAGCAGACTTACCTACTGCTCCAATGAAAAGCATGACGAGGGCCCATCCAAGGAGTTCGACATCAACAGGTAATCCATTGACGCCGGTCGATGGGTCATCGAAGACGACACCGAAATTGAGTGAACCATAGATTCTGTACAAGATGAGCAAACCGACCATCAGGAAGACGTCGCCGACACGTGTAGTCATGAACGCCTTCTTAGCCGCAGATGCAGCGCTCGGTTTCCAGTAGTAGAATCCGATGAGCAGGTAGGAGCACAATCCCATAATCTCCCAGAATATGAACAACCAGAGGAAGTTGTCAGCAAGCACCATGCCGAACATACCTGCAGTGAAGAGGAGATATTCTGCGAAGAAACGGTGGTTTCTATCCTCATTGATCTCGTCCGTAGTCATGTAACCGATTGCAAACCAACAGATTAGGAAAGTCAGGAATGTAGCAACAAAGAGCAGCATCAAGGTGACTTGATCGATCCAGACACCAAAGGTGATATCCTCAAATCCGGGAACAAGCATCCATCCAGCCTCAGTATGGGCCAAAACATCGAAGGAAATCCAACTCAGTAGATTCACTGCAGTGTCTCCAGACAGTTCTGCCGGCCCACAGAGATGGTCAACGAGTACCCATATTCCAACGCCAAGTGTTACTGTCATTGTCATGAGGGCGGGAATACCGCCTTCCTTCAGTGTGTTCTTCCAAAATGTATGTCCGTTCCAAACTTGACCAACGATGAGGATGATTGGGAATGCGACCATCGGGGCTGCGATAATGAGGAATGACCACTCAGCAGATCCATCTCCGCTACCGAACGCAAGACCCAATGGAATCAACAATGCTGGCAGCAAGAATACTAGAAGACGAGATTCGTTCTGTGTTTCTCCCATCTTCATCACCTCAGTGCTTCAACAAATCAACTTCATCGAGGTTGATTGTCTCCCTAGTGCTATACAACGAAAGGAAAATTGCAAGTCCGACGGCTACTTCAGCAGCAGCAATGGCAATTGCAATCGATATGAAGACCCATCCTTCTACATTACCGGTCTGCATAGAAACAGCAACAAAGTTCAGATTCACAGCATTCAGCATAATCTCGATACACATCAGAACGATGATTGCATGCTTTCGAGTGAAAGCTCCTGCAAGTCCAATGAAGAACAAAATCGTAGATAGCCCTGCGACATATCCTGGATCAATCATTCCTCCTCACCTCCAATGATATTGCGGGCTTGTTTTGCCCATTCATCTCGCTTGATTCGGCCTGAGAAGAACTCGATCGCAACATTGACTTCCTCTTCAATTTCAGAGGTCATGTTGGCCAATTGACTGAACTTGTAGATGCCAAGCGCATTCAACTTCTCAGCAATAAATGGTCCAATACCCTTGATCTTCTGCAAATCATCCGCTTCGGAAGCACTCGCAACACCAAGAGTACCGAAATCGATTGTCTTTGCTTTCTCAGCAACACGAATGAGTTGTTCTTCCTTCTTTCGTGCCTTCTCATCGAGATTTTCTAGACGCTTGCGTCGTTCCTCAAGTTCCTTGTCCATACGAGCCTGGCGTTCAGCAGCTTCTTTCTCATCCTGCTCAGGCTGAGCCTCTGCCTCAACTTCAGCTTCCGGCTCAGTGGATTCTAAACCGAGTAGGGCAATATCGAGTTCTGGGAGATCCAATTTACCATCTCCATTCAAGTCCATCTTTGATACTAGAATATCGATGTCCCAAGGGGGAAGATTGGCAATATCTGCCTTGGAGAGGGCGAGCTGGAATTCCATCGTATCAATCTCACCAGAATCATCGAGATCAATGGAGCGGAAGAATTGGAACACCGTCTGACCTTTCTCAGCAAGGAAATTCGCAAGCATAGCAAGTTCGTTTCCAGATACTTTGTCCATAGGCTTGGGCGGTGAACTTCTCTTACTCGGTGCAGAAGCGACCTCGATATCGCTTTCATTCCATACGAGATTTTCTAGGCGCTCGTCACGGACAAGGTATGATGCGCCAATCATCGCCATAGAGAGAAGGGCGCCGAGAACCACAAGTGCAAGCGACCAATCGACCATGAGTACGTCTGCAAAACGAGCTGTCGGAGAGACCATCTCAACCATTGGAGCACCCCATCGTGGAGCATCCACAAGAAGTCCCATCAAGTAGAGGCCGAGGACGATAATGCCCGCTCTAGCAGAGTTCCCTAGTGCACGCATCATTCGAAGTCACCCTCCATAATCTGACGCCTGGTAAGCATTACACCGAACTGAACAACAAGCATGACACTACCAAGGTAGACGAGAATCTGAATCGCTGAAAGGAGTTCAGCCCCCGCTAGTACAAAGACGCCTGCAACTGCGAAGAAACAGAATGTCAAGGAAAGCATAGAGTGTGCCACGCGGTTAGCATAAACACAACCAAGTGCACCTAATATTGCAATGAGGCTGAAGATTCCAAAGGTGATTAACTCACCATCGATAGCCATTCTTAGGCCTCCGCTTCAGCATTCTCCGGCGTATCTTCCGCTTGCTGCTTCGCTTTGCTAGCTTTCTTTGCAGCTCGTTCCCTCTTTGATCGCTCTTTATCTGCTCTCTTAGCAAGCTCTCTATCCACGGCTTCTTTGTGGACAACTGGAAGGACTCTTGTTCTCGATGCATCCATCCATAAGTCGTTACGTGTCATTCCAGACATGCCATCGTACTCATTTGTCATGAAGAAGGAATTGAAGGGACACGACTCCATACAAAGACCGCAAAACATGCATCTACCCAAATCGATTCGGCCTGACACAATATCCTGTTCTGCTGGAATCATGCCCTCCAAATCAACTGACTCGATCTTACCCGTATCTTGCCAACGAACAGAAGCAGTGTTGCCACTCAAATCGATTATCTCGGCAAAATCATATTGTTGGGGGGCGGATTCATGGGCCGTCTCCAATGAAAATGTGTTTTCAATATCCTCAAAATTTTCTTTCTTTTGAGCCAGATATCCTCCTTCCATGAATTCAACCGTGCTCAATCCTAAGTTTTCATCGGATGCATCGGGCATATCCAGTACATTCACCCGGACCTCGGATTCCATGTGCAAGCAATCATTTGGACATGCTCGAACACATGCCTTGCATGCTGTACATGTTTCCCACACAACACCAATTCGACCATTGTAGTTGTTGGGAACGAATAGCCATGGCTCAAGATCTTCCAATCTCTCGTATGGGTACATTACTGTAACAGGGCGAGAAAGTGATTTTACGAAATGACTGGTTTCACGATCTGCTGCATATAACTGTGAATCTCCATCACTGCCTTTGATTCGGTTGGCTGTCTTTTCATCCAGCATTTTAGCTTCCTTTCCATGATACCCTGAAGAAAAGAACTTGGGTCCAATTACAGGGATTGTTCGGAGAGCAGCTCGTAATGTAATCCACATCGGCCGGACTACAAGATTCCGAAAATTCGGTGTTGCCCTTGGGTGATACGCCATTTTCAGTCCTCCATATTCATCCTAGCACCGGGTGAAGCCTTGTTAATCTCGCTGACATGATAGGGGCGCCGTTGCTCAGCGAGAGCGTCCTCATCTTCATCCATGACTAAGACAACGAAAAGAATGATTGAAACGATCGTGATTAGGGCAGGTACAATAAGTGGCCATGAACCACCGTCATACACTCCTAGCCTGAGCCACATACTCAATCCCAGTTGGACTACAGACAAAGGCAATAGGTATCTCCAACCAAATTCTAGAATTTGGTCTGTCCTAACACGATGTAGGGACGCACGAACCCAGATGAAGAAGCCGAATACAAGCCATGCTTTCATCAATAGCCAAATTGAATGTGGGATTATTTGGAAAATAAACTCGAAAAGACCTCCAATAATTGGAATTGTGATTAGTGAATCCTCAAATGGGAATTCCCAGCCGCCTAAGAAAAACAATGAGAACAAAAGGCATGCTGCTAAGGCTCTCAGATACTCAGATGCGAATAGAAGACCCCATCTCATTCCACCATATTCTGTCCACCAGCCCTCTACCAATTCTGCCTCTGCTTCAGGCATATCGAAGGGTGTACGCTCAACTTCTGCAATCATTGTAATCAGGAATAATGCTGCTCCGAGAGGCATTAGGAAAATATTCCAAACACTGCCTTCAGAGCTATTCATCTGGAATTCGGCAATTTCAATAATATTCAAACTGCCACTAAGAACTGCAATTCCAAGAACGGTAACAAGAAGGGGGATTTCGTAGGCTGTTAATTGTGCAGCACTACGCATTCCACCAATGAGGGTATACTTGTTGTTTGATGCCCATCCTGCGAAAAAGACACCTAATGGAGCAATGCCGAAAATTGCCATCATGTAAATCAGCGAAAGATCGGGATTAGCCGCAAATAAAGTGGGTCCATAGGGTATGAATGCGAAAACAAGCAAGGTAGTGGATATGATGATGAAAGGTGCGACTTCGTAAGTTACGGTATCTGCATCCCGGGGTGGCATGTGTTCTTTTATTGCGAATTTTGTGAAATCTGCGAAGTTGTTGATCATGCCTGGTAGAGCCCACCACCAACCGGCATAACTTCGATTTCCTACCTGTGTAACCTTAGGATTACTAGATTCATTTCCAAAATTATTCCATAGGAAACCATTGACCCAACCAATAGGTATTCCAATACCAAATGGCAAATTTTTCCACCACTGCACTCGAATGTTACCTTCTCCCGTCCACAAAGAACGTATGGCAATTGTTGAACCACGATGATCCATCAATCGCGCGATTAGTTTGCGTTCCATCCATACCGGGCCGAGAACTGAAAGCATGGTAACTACGAAGATTATAGCAGCCATTGCAAAGGCAGCAGTAAAGTCACTCAACCAATACTTCTGTTCCCAGAACCTGGTCATGCCCACAGTGTAATCCATGGTTTGTTCGGCCAACCAGGACACTGCTCCTCGAACATCGAACCAATCAGTTGCAACCATATTATCACCGATCGGTCTCCCCAATACAAGGATCGAAACTCCCCATGATAGCAGGGACATCTGCAATTTTGTAACCTATCATGCATTTTGCAGCATATGGAATTGTAATGAACATGGGAGAACGAATGGATACACGGTATGGATTCTTGCCTCGAGCATCTCCTCCCCCCACAATGTAAAACAATGATTCGCCCCTTGGATCTTCGAAATGGTGGAAACCAGTCTGTCCATCACTTGCCCTTGATGGAGCCTTGCCCAAGAGTGCAGGATCACCTGGTTCGTGATATGTATCGGCACCTCCTGGGATTCCATCTAGCGCTTGGAGAACAAGACTAGCAGAAGTTTTCATTTCATCGAGCCTCACACGATAACGGTCGTAACAATCAGCACCCTTTACCGATGAACGCTCTACTGACGGGGTCCAATCTAGCTCATCATAAACTGAGTAAGGGTGTGCCCACCTGACGTCGTAATTTACTCCACCAGCTCTAAGATTCGGACCAGTAACTCCGTGATTCACCATCTCTTCGGGTTTTGCATATCCAACCCCTTGGGTTCTAATCAAAAATATCGTAGACTCATCGAGAAGTGCTTCATACTCGTGTATTCTTTCCAAGAAAAGCTTCACTTTTGCGCGGCAACGCATAGCAAAACCATGGGGGAGATCGCGTTTGACGCCGCCTATTCTTGGGAAGTTATAGTGCATCCTTGAACCTCCCAATTCCTGAAGAAGATCAAGCATCATCTCACGCTCACGAAGGCAATATACGAATGCAGTAAGATTTCCGATATCTGGACAGTAAGCACCTAGCCACATAAGATGGCTCGCTATCCTCTGTAATTCGACTGCAATGAGACGAATATACTCTGCACGTTCTGGAACTTCCACTTCGAGTAGATTTTCTGCCGCATAGACGTAAGAATGAGACCAGGTATTGGCACTAGCATAACATAAACGATCGCAATACGGAGTAATTTGGGTAAAATCGCGAGCCTCGCAAATCTTCTCTACTCCACGGTGAATGTAGCCTAAATCAGGTATCGTATCAACGATGGTTTCGCCATCAATCTTTACTTTGAGGGTCCAAAGACCATGAGTCATAGGATGCTGTGGACCCATAGAAATCCACATTTCTGCCATACAAATCACTCCTTACTTGACCTTGCCAATATCGTCGGATTTACGCATGAATCCTTGGGCATCATCGTACATCTCATTGAACTCATGATATCGCAACTTGTGTTGCTTCTGAAGAGGATGGAATCCTGCTGGAGTCTCATGTGGTTGTAGGACTCGCCTCATTTCCTTATGTCCATCGAAATCAATACCCACGAGGTCCCATGTCTCTTTCTCATTCCAATCCGCACCTACCCAGATATGCTGGACAGATGGTATAGAAGGGGTTCTTGTTTCTGGAATTGCTATGCTTATCTCTAATTCCAAAGGCATCGTAGCGCCTTGAACAATAGATGCATCTGTTATCGTAGGAATCAACATTCCATCCTTTGATTTAGGATTTTGAATACTCATTCTCATCAAATGAACTACTACTTGCCATTCCATTTCCGGTACTTTTTCCGGCCAATGAATTCCAGTAATCATTGAACAATAATCTACACCATGGACCTCAGAGAGAGTTTCTGCTACAATTAACCAGATTTCTGGAGGGCATTCAATGAATACATAGGGCCTCTTCTGTTTCCCGCCGGCATGAAATCGCAATTCACAAGTCACCCCTTCATCAGTAAATTCTGCTTGAATGGCGCTAATCAGATCACTGGATGCAGCGACCTGCTTATCATTATCCACTTTCATGCCCATTCAATCATCCCCTACAACGACTGAGCTCGGAGTATCTTCTGAAAGCATTTCAGGACTAACGCCATTCAGGAGGATACGTTGCCGAAGTAGGTCAAAACCATCAATGAGGGCTTCGGGACGAGGAGGGCAACCGGGAATATAGACGTCAACTGGGATTACTGTATCCACACCTTCGAGCACATTGTATGATTGGAAGTATGGGCCACCCGAGATTGCGCATTCACCCATTGCAATACACCACTTTGGCTCTGGCATCTGTTCCCAAAGTCGTACAATCGGATCTGCAAACTTCTTCGATATCGGCCCGTTGACGAGAAGTACATCGCATTGTCTGGGGCTGCTTCGGAAGAAAAGTCCGAATCTTTGAGCATCGAATCGGGGGCCGCCAGCTGCAGCCATCTCTAGGGCACAACACTTGATTCCGAGGTGTAACGGGAAAAACGACTTTCTGGATGCCCAATTGAAGAGCCTGCCTCCAATTATTCCAATTATTTCTTTCAGTTTACTTGCCTTCAAGGCCTCATCAGTGACATCGCCAACGACATCAATCAACAATCTACTGTTAAAGATGGAGTAGTTTTGCCCGTCGTCAGTCATTATGTCACCTCAGATGTAGATCCTGCCCCGCTTACGGAAAACATACCATACGCCAAGAACCATGAATCCGAAAATCGCTGTGAGGCTAACTAATCCGCCCCATGCCTCATCCATAGAAACAACACTGCTGCCGCCAGGTGAAGTGGATTCTGCAACCAGAATTCCTGCGAATGATAGGAACATGAATGCAATATCAAAAACAAGGAAAATGATGGCATACCAATAGTATTGGAAATGGAATTCTATTCGTGCATCTCCAATTGGATCGGCTCCACATTCATAGGTGCTCAATCTTCGAGGATACAGGCTCTGATCTGACTCCATCCCAGGGATGAGTATTGAGCGCATTTTCGTAGGGTCATTTGGATCCCGCGTTGGCCGAAGGAAATAGGAAGTTAAGAATCCTCCAAATGGGAAGAGGATGCCGACGATTGCCATGAGACCAACAGCCAAATATTCGGCTGGTATTGATGTCAAACCTCGCACCTCAGAGGACTATCAAGTCCCGTAAGTCAAAACACCGTAACTCTGCTCATAAGGCTATTCTTTACATCGCCTAAAGCATCATTAGAAACGTATGCTTTCTCCGACTCAGGAATCATCAGATTCAAATTCCTTTGAATATCGTCGATTCTGTAATGCTGTCCTCATAATCATGCCAACTAAGAGGAGGGCGATTATGCCTGCACCGCCAAACTGAACGTACTGCTGCTGCTGTTCGTCGAGACCGATTCGATCCATCAGAGTCTGCTGGGAACCGATTGCCTTCAGATCAATCGGCGTCCCATCGATGGCGGATTCAACAGGTTCAATCCGGACAACGAATGAAAAGGAGTCCTCATCAATCAAACCCACTGGAGGAGAAGCCTTGACTAGGACAGTTATTGATTCACCAGGCTGCAAATTGAATGATGTATCTGCATTATGACTCAAGGACCAGCCGCGAAGTGCCTCGGACATGTTGACTATGCACTCGGCCTCAGCATTGCCAATGTTTGTGATCTCCAATTCGAAAACCGCTGAATTAGGTGGGTTAACCTCAAGCTCCATTCCAGAAATGACCGTGACATCGAGCGCGTAAATTGTAGTGACAGAAACAAGAATGTTGAGCACAGATATTTCCGACGCATCATTCACAGATGCTGCCTCAATCGTAATGGTGCCATAATCACCATCCAATGCCAGTTCAGTAAGGCTTAGATCAACGGTAATGAGAACCGGTTCTGAGCCAGCAGCACCTATCGAAAAAGCGTCAGATAGTTGACTGCCATTCATGCTCAAAGTGACATCTATGAGGCCCTCCATTCCGAAAGCATTGACGAGAGCCTCATCTACAAAGCTGCTATTTCCTGCATTAGTCACCATGACATCGAACTTAATCGATGACCCCGGAGCGAGAGATAGATCCATAGTATCAGGATCATCGCTAGGGTTTACGAAAGCGATATTCGCAGCATAGTCGAAGTTTGAAACTTGAACTCGGAAGTCAGATGAGGTCATTGTCGAGGTCTGGGCTTGAACGTAGACATTTGCTCGGAACTCTGCATCTTCGAATTCGAAAGCAGACGAAGACACCGTTACCTGTAGTTCAATCTCAGCACTCTCATCAGGCTGGATTGTAATCTGTGTGATGCGGTTTCCTTGCATGTCAGTGAAACGAGTGGTCCAAGACGGAGTTACACAATCGCCAGGAACTCCACCGTCACAGACCTCAAGCAGGAAATTATCCTCGACATTGCCCTGATTGTTTACTGTCATCGGGAAGCGTACTATCTGTCCGGCTGCGCCTGTCTGCTGCATCACCTCGCCATCCCCTACAATTGTAGACACTGACACCTCATGGAACATCGCAACACGAACCTCGAAGGCCCCAGTCGCAAGCACACCAGAACTCGATGCTCCGTTTGAGGTGACGGTCACAATAACCTCGACTGCTTTGTCTGCGCGCGCATTCTCAGGTACGCCTACAAGAACCTCAACTGCCTCACTGTCCCCTGAATTTGAATGCCGGCTACTCAGAGAAACCGAAGGAGATGCAAACTGAACTGTCCAACCATTCGGAGTACCTGAACCATCGACGTAACTCATCGTAGCCCCTAGAGAAAGGATATCTGGACCATTTCCGAGATTACGGACATTTACAGAATTGACTCCCGCAGTGCCCGGATCAATGTTCGATAGCACTGATGTGGCAACATTGAGTGATGCCGCATGTGATTGACCTAAACGCACAGTGAGATCCGTAGAGCACTTCATCGCAGTGCCATCCATTCCCTTGAGCGTGATTAGTGTAGAATCACCCGCTTCAATGGAGTCATCCGGAGTGATGTCGTAGGTGAAACTACGACTCCCATCAATCACCAACAAAGCAGAAGATGTGTCTTGGTTGGAAGCCCAATTCTGGAATGCACCAGAGGTGTCAGTGCTAACTGACCAATCGGTGTTCCCTTGGTTAGATACTGTGAAGCTTACCGATGCCGTGTTACCTGGCGTAATCTCTAGAGTGGATGGACTTACACTCGCAGAGCATTCCTTCCTCTCAGGGATATTTAGAGTCAATGACAAGTTATCCGATGCACCGCCCGACGGGTTCTGATCATTAGTAACCTCAGCACGCAAGATGAAACAATGAGAGCCAGCCTCCGTACTACTCCCACCTGGAATAGGTACCGTGACTTGAACATCCTCGGTATCCCCTTCAGCCTGAAGTGTGACTTGAGCCGGATCGACTGTGGCTGATAATTCATCAGAATCACACGAGGAATCTTCATCTAGAGTCAATGTTACTTGGGCCGCCTGCTGGCCAGTGTTCTCGACTGTCACAGTCCAAAGCGCCTCATCTCCAGAAGTATAGGTCTTCTCTGGTTGGGAAGTTGATAGAGCAACGCCGTAAAGCCCATTTCCGCCTTCTCCCGCAGTAGTGGTGACTGTAATATCGTCCTGCGCAGGTTGACCTGGAGGTGCAGGTGGAGCTGCATTAGCTGTTGCAGTCACTGTAGTCTCACAATCACCTTCAGCACCTTGAGCTACGGTGACAGTTAACGTGGCAGTAGCACTCGAACCCGAGGAGATAGTCTCTGAAATCTGCTCAATGTTAGATGTGAAGCCTTGACAATCCTGACCTTGAGCGGTGCCAAGTTGTACTGTAATATCATCGGAACCAGTATTTCGGACTGTAATTGTGTACTCTGCAGCCTCATCAGGACTCGCTTCCTGAGCCATTGTGTTCGAGGATAAAGTGACCTCCGCCTCTGCACTCACGATGGGTGCCAAAGAGATAGTGAGCATGAGTAAAACACCGAAGAGAGCCTGTCTCCGACCGGATGCCATAGGTACCCCTGCAACTCCGTCGATTAAATGACCTCCGTCAGAGTGCATGCCCTTCCTCCATAAACGAGGCCGAATCTGCACCGCATCGACGACAAGTGGATATATCTGCATATTCACATCCTCCCAATGCATGATATCTAGCACCACAATCGGGACAAGCACGACGGTTTTGCGCCTCAATAGGTTGACTACATGCCCAACAGGAAACCTTTGGCAGTGTTACCGCAGGCTTCGAAGTTGTGGGAGGAGGCGGTAGGGTGCCGCTAAACCCTCCTCGGGCTTTGACAGGAGTAACCTGGGGAGTTGGCTTATCCTTGCGTAAGAGGACCATGACTGCCCCAGCAAGAATGCTGATGAGGATGATTCCGATTCCAAGGATGATTGCACCAGACCCGCCCTCGGTCGGCTCCACGGAGGAGCGTTCTGAATACACATTGACCTCAATTGATCCAATAGTGATATCTTCTGGGCCAAGAACCTGGACTAGAATCGCTGAGCTACCTCTAGAGGTTGGTGTAATCTCAACATCAATGCGTTGACTAGAACCTGGATTCAAATTGATGCTTGGATCATCGAGGACCACGATAGACCAGTCATCATCTGACGTAACTACGACGCGATGTTGAATTGCTACGTTACCATCATTCGTAATCTCAAATTCTAGAGAAGTTGTAGAACCAATCTCCATGGCCTCAATCTCAGTCAATGTAGTGATAGCAACGGATTCTACCGAAGCAACTCGAATAGATACGATGTTGAGGAGATCCATGTTTTCTGCTGAAACCATTGCACCAATCGCTGGAATAGACCCTGCCTCCACATTATCAGGCATAACCACGGAACAAGTGAGGTAATCCGACACGCCAGCACCTAATGCCCCAGGATCAATGCACGAATAGGACCACTCAGATGGGACATCTAGTGAATAGGTCCCCGACCATGTAGTGCTTCCATCGTTAGTCACCAACCATTCCAGCAAGAAGCCTGGTTGACCAGATGATACCGGACCCACATCCATCGTATTGCTACCTAAGGTTCCATCCGCGAGTAGTATAGATGAGAAAGCAATTGAGCCACTGATGTCTTCCTCAACAGTCAACTGTGCTGGAGCTGATACCTCGTATCCGTCACCAGTTCGGAATAAGAGATTGAACGAACCGGAGGTCGCATATCCGTTACCAATGAGCCCCACACCGTAGATTTCCTCCTCGCCTACACCAAGGGTAAACGACTGAAGATTGTTTGAGATACTCCAACCGGAAGGTCGATCCTCAGCATCCGGAGTGATAGTAACCTCACGATTACCAGTGTTCGTGATAGTGTACTGTAATGGAATCGAGGCATCCTTCGCGAGAATGCCTACTTGCGTGTCGAGACGGGCATCAAGTCGATCAAAGGGTGCAACCACCATTGGGATATCTAGAGTCCATGATTCTCCAGGGTCTACCTGAGACGTCACCGTAACTGTAGCTTGCAATACAGTTCCTGCTGAAATCATAGAATATGGCGGCACCGCAGTCATTCGAACCGTTAGCGATTCGTCAATGACCATGGTACCTGAGGAACCACCCGATGCCCCAATCGTCGACCCAAGGTCATCAAAACCCATGTGCCAACTCTGAGGTGCATCGATTCTGAGATCATATCCTTGGGGACCGTTTCCTCGATTCGTGAGAATAAATTCGAAGGAAGTGTTGTCCACAGGATGTAATGAAACTTGAGAAGAGGTAGTCTGTATCTGTACGTCAGGGAGGACTGGGACAATGAGTTGGAGATCCAACGGGAAGGTCAGACTGTTGTCTTCATCCACACCCGTCAATGGAATCCGATAGGTCCCGGGTTCAGGTGGACTCGGGTGAACCAATGTGAATGAGACATCAGTCGATTCACTTCCTTCCAACGGAATCGCAGTTCGATTGAAAGAACGGAACCAATTGAACGACTGAGAATCATGGTCTCGGACCGGATCGCCTGAATCAATAGTGGCGTTCGTAGGTAACAATGCTGTATTCTTGAGGCGGAGATCCCATGTGGTCGAAGCTTGATCTGCTGATGTCACACTCTGTGCGAGGACGGCAGTATCAAGTCGAATTCCCGGTGCAGAAATCATGAGAGGGATGTTCGCAATATTGTTATCTTCATCGGCTTCTTCAATGGCTCCATCCGGATCAATGATGATTTGGAGAGTGATTTCTCCTTCACTCTGTGGCGTCCACATCCATGAAACAACACGCGTCTGACCAGGACCAAGCCCTATTGTTTGACGACCTAAATCGGTTCCAGCAGTACCGACCCGCTGGATTCCTGCATCAACCACCAAATCGACTGCTGTGCCGCTTCCCTGATTCATGATGGGGACATTGATCTCAATCTGCTCACCAACTTGGGGAACTTCTGAGGAATAGGAAACATCCGAGAGAATTACAATCGGATCTGAACGGAGGTCATTCACATTGACACCCCGAACTGCAAGTGCAAACGGTTGGTCAGCCCGACCTCCGCCATGATAGACATCCGAGATACGGACCTGCCAAACACCAGCTACTGCTGAATCGACAAGAACCACCTCAAGGTTGTTCTTATTGTCTGCAGAACCCCCTGGAGCAGAGCGTCCAGATTGGAAGGCGTTACCGAGGTATGTCGTAGTGCCGTCTGGTGCAATGACCTCTAAGTTCAGATCGTTTCTCAATTGGTTACTGCTGGAAGAACTGCCTTGGTAGTCGGACCAAGCCAACACCGCCTTGAGTGGAGAACCTGATCGTGTCAGATTGAATTCATAGGTTGCAGAACCTCCCGACCGAAGAGTGGTACGATCGTCCACGAAAACACCAGTGTCAGAACCGGGAATGAGGGAGTTTGCGAGATTAATCCGGCCCCAACCTTCGCTGTTGTTTGGAATATCCCGCGCACCCATATCCTCGGCACCGAGAACAAGAAGTGCCTTGATGAGAGCACCCTGTGGTGACGGGCGACCGGCTACCTCTGTGAGATATTCGTATACTAAGGCTGCAGCACCAGCGGCATTCGGAGAAGCCATCGAAGTTCCGGAGTACTCGATGTACCAGGTGCTCTTCCACGAATTTCCGCCAGTATCCTGTGCATCCTGAGATAAGCAAGAACGGACCCAGGTACCTGGGGCCGCAAGATCTGGTTTGATTCGATCATCATCTGTAGGGCCCTTACTGCTTGATTGAGCAATAGTGTCCGGTGCACTTCCGCCACGGTTATGGTGGTTAGCCACAGCAATGGAGTTCTTCGCCGTTGCAGGTGGAGTCAATCCTGTTGAACCATCGTTACCTGCAGAATAGAGTACAGTAAATCCGTCATAGGACCAGAATTGATCATATTGCGATGTGCGGCTATCGACATCTGCTGCAGAAGTGGTATATCGCCCATGGTCGCCCTGTGAGCCCCATGAATTGGTGTGGATTTGGACATCATCGTTGTATGCTGTACGTAGCATGTAGTCGACACTGGCCCCAGAGAACTGCCCTGTGGAATCATCCTCCATCGCTTGAAAGTAAAGATCCGCTTGAGGTGCTACTCCTGCATAACCACCTTTCGAACCATCTCCCAAAACTGTACAAGCCACGTGAGTTCCATGCCCTGAATGTCGGTCCTCGGTAGAGCTGTCACCCCACGTCAATGACTCGACATAACTGACACGTCCATTCATGTCACCATGATCTTGATCTATGCCTGAATCCGCGACTGCTACCTTAACACCTGAACCGTTGAGATCACTGATGAAGTGGGTTGCAGCATCAGAGATGCGCATGTGGGTCTTCGAACGATCATTGTGTATTTCCCATTGTGGTGGAAAGGAAATCCAAGCCACTGCAGGATTATGTGCGAGTATGGGAATGGCGCCTACACTAACCGTAGCCTCGACACGACCATCCCCCCATGGTCGAATCTCCTCCGCATCCACCGAGTTGATGGAGTGTTGATGACCTTGGATTTTGGAGGATAGTTGGGGTATTCCATCGATATCCCTCCAACCTGTGATTAAAATCTGAACTTCTTCGTCTGGAGGAGAAGAGTCAACAAAGGTACGAAGAGGTTCATCCACGACTAAACCTACTGAAACCTGAGTCGAAGCAATCACACCTTCGACAGATGATACCGTGGAGAAGGCATCGGATACACCTTGGAGGAGGAATCCAGTTGGAGGGATCATGGTTCGAACCTTAATGTCAGAAAGTTCATCCAGAGCAAGGCGGGCCTCCCAAGGATCTACTCCACTGTCAAGGGCGACGATATGTAGGTCCTCACGAATCTCCGCAAACTCAGGGCTAAGAACGGTACTAGAATCCCATCCATTTGTAGAAAGAGAGCCGATCACAGTGTTCGCACCAGGTTCTCTGAATGCAATTTCGGCATCGCCAGTCTCAATTGGGCTAACACCACGAATTGAATCGGGGTCAGGTTGCAATTCAATTCGCTGGATTTCATTGTCTTCGAATCCAAATCCATCATTCATTGGGTCAAATTCGGCACTGGTGAGAAGAACCTGCAAGAGAAGGAGAAGGACGAGGCTTGTCGCCCTTCCTCTACTAAACATGGTTGAGGGTCCAACAAGACGGATTTAGGACTTCTCTACTGTTGTCATCAAAACCAGTGGACATCCGAATGGTCACGGAAGGTCTCGGAGGCCCATTCCCCAACGGTATGAAGCCAGACCTTCTCCACCACTTCTCCTCGATGATTTGTATATTCAACCGTGATTGACAACGAATAATTCTCCCACACCGAAGCACCAGCCACGGTGAACTCAAGGTCGTCGCCTGCAATTGAAACATGACCGGGAAGATTCGCAGCATCAAAGGATGAGGATGCAAGGAGTTCACCATCTAGAGTTTCAAACTGCATGTCAACGCTGAGATCAGTTACTTCTCGACTTCCAAAATTGTGGACCTCTGCTAACACCACGTGACCTGGGCCGCCCTGCATGTAGACCACTTCTACGGCGACGGCGTCACGAGGCACGAGGAAATACCATACTCCAAACGAACTGAGCAGGAGGAGCAAGATGAGGCCCGTCGCAAGTATTACTCGGCCCGGGGTTACTGCTGCTGCCACAGTACGTGCAGATTCCAACGCACCATGCGCTTTCTCGACATCAGACAGCGATACTTGACGCCCAGCAATCTCGAGGCTAGTGTCTTCCAATTCAGACTCAAAATCATCCAAATTATCCAAAACCATCAGGACCCACCTCCAAATAGCGTGGTACAAAGAGTTAGTACGCCTGTTGTCAAAGGCTCTGGAACCATGTAGTGGGTTGTCGAACCATCAAATCCAGGTATCACATTGAGCAAAGAAAGATCGGAAGCTAAACCGTTGACTCCGATTGTAGTCCCTGTTGGAATTCCAGAAGTCTGTTGAGCATCGAGCAGGACTGCACGTCCATCGAATGTCATGCCCATGAAATCAACCGAGGCGCGAGCACTCAACACAATCCTTCCACCTTGGACATCGCCGATGCGGAACACAGGATAGAGGCCTACCTCTGTGAGACTGATTGTTGCGGATTTCAAATTCTCACCCAATGCCTCCATCTGAATCAGTCGGATACCGGGCTGGGCGGGAACATCGCTCTGACGAAGGTAGAGTTTACCGATACCTTCCCCTGAAGACCGAATCGCCAGATGGAAATTCTCATCCAATGAGACCGTCATCTCCTCCATCAAATCCTCTGCTAGAAGGACCGTGTCTCCTTTCGTGTTGATTGCTCGACCTGAAATTTCCATGTATAGGTCCATGCCCGGTCCGGATGCAGAGAAATCGAACTCTGGTACCCCTTGGAAGGCTGTTGGTTGTGTTATGTCGAAGACATTCGCGGGCTCGGTTGTTAGGTCAATCTCCCCAGGTACATCCTTGAGGAATATCGTTGCAGGCCACCATTGACCCTCAAACCATTGAAGTTGCTGAAGCATTACTGATCCAACCGAATCACCTTGAATCCGCTCTGACTCTGGAACATCCAACGAAACCGAGATTGATTGGCCAATTGAGGCATAAAGGTCGATAATCGCAGGAATGTCAGAGACGAAAAGTTGTGAACGTGTCCCTAAATCACGATTTAGAATCGAGGCTACTACGTAATCGAGACGATGAGACAGTTGGTAGCTGGTGGAAGTGGTGACCTCTGAAGTCGCTCCAAGGTCCCTCGTCGAGAAAGACGTCTGGATTACAACCTCGGTTGATTCGCCCGGCTGGAATCCGATTAAGGAAAAATCGAGATCTTGAGCGTCGAAACCCGCAATTTGGATGATGAACTCCTCACGTAAAGGCCGCCAATCAGACATCTCTACCTCGATGTTCCATACTTCAAGACCTGATTCATTTTGGAAATGCAAATCCAACTTGACATCAGGGGCTAAACCTGGGAGCCAAGCACGAACATGGAACCCTTGCTCTTCACCTTCCACTCCGGAATTCATCGAGATACCGTGCCGCCATTCCGGCTCATCGATAGCCATGGAACCTTGAACTGCATCAACTGTAAGATCGAAATGGCGATCTGCATCAAACTCGAAACCAAACTGGAACTCAGAAGTGGACTCCTCTCCAGCTTGTCCCGTCACGGTCTCAGACAGATCGGCAAGTACCTGATTTACGGATCGACCCATCTCTGAAAACGAATCCATGAAATCCGCAATTCCACGTAGTCCTTGGCTTGTGTTAAATTCTGGAACAACAATACTTGGCCCTGTCAAATCATCTGTGTTCGGGACATCCATCGAGATGATGCCCGGAAGTGGGTCAATCAGAGCCCTGAGGTGGAGACCGCGCGTCACAGGATCATTCGGCCCAGGCACGTGTTGAATTGAAGAGCGGAATGTTTGGTTGCCGTCCACACGTAACTGGATTGAGTCAAGAGCCTCGGGATTCGCATCAGTATCCGCTTCGATGAATGTGATTTCTGAAAGATTCGTAATCCGCGCAGAAAGATATGCGGTATCAGTTGGGCCGTCGTAATTGAACAAGAAATGGTCACCATCCATTGTCCTAGGAGCGGTGTGATTACTCACCTGAATTTCGACACTGCTCATTGGCTCTGTTGCAACCCATGAGAACGAGTCAGATACCTCCATCTCGAAACTCATTGGCACATCTCGCATGCGAACTACTTGTCTCTGGTCCCCGGAAATTCCGATGTAGGTGATCTCGTCGACGGAGTCACTTGCATTCCAGAAAGTACTACTTGGTTGGAGAGACATTGACATTTGGTCAGGTAATGCACTAACCTGCACAATATGGAGTGATGCCCCGGTTAGATTGTCGGCATCATGTTGAATGAAACCAACGCGTAATGGCTGAGAGTTCACTGTTTCCAACGTAAGCATCTGCTCATCTAGGGATTGATCATCGGCAATGTCAGCTGCGCTAAAGCCACTAATCCGGATGCTAAGCGCGATTGGCATCAATGGTTCACGTGAACTCGTCCGCCCCTGGACAAGGTCCAGATCCCGATCTTCCGACAACAGGATATGATCTCCAGACATTGTAGGATGGTTCGAAGTACCAAGATCCATCTCAACTAAGGCTAACCTATCTGGAATACGATTAACCCCAAGATCATCGAACATCTGGAGGTGGAATTCTGTTCCTTCAAGCCCGCCACCGGATTCTAGCCCTCCGGAGAGGGCTTCACCAAGAGCCTGTGGAACGGCATTCAACGCAGAACCGATATTGATGAATATGTCAACTAGATTGAGAATAGTCGTGTCCAGGATACGGGAGAAGATATCCAAACTGGCACCGTTTGGATCGTCAAATGTCGCATTTGTTCCTTCATCTCCACCATCGATTGCGAAACTCCCGAAAAGAACGAGAGTTGTCGGAATCCCCACCAACCGAGTACGTATCTGACGTCGATCCTCTTCGGCACCTTCTCTGAGGAACCAAGAGCCGTAATCAATTTCCGTAACAGATTGGACTGACCGGATTACGACCAACGACTGCGGTGGATCCGCAGGATTCACAGGAAGGCTGGGATCATTTGCATTGGGTGAGTTATCCTTGCTGAAATTCTTAATCGCAATAATCAATCCTAGACGTTCTGGAAGTCGTCCGGGAAGTTCGGGAGATTTGTCCGAGCCTAGCATCTTGAAAACGCGCTCAATCTCGAGCTGGTCCAATGATCCTGCGGGCATTCCACGTAGCCATCCTGCACTCTCCGTCACGTTACCAAACGAACCGTCGATAGTCGATGGAGCCACGTTTTTTCGATCCTCGTGAAAATGGACATGAATGTCCGCTCTTCGATCAGCGAAGTATTCTATCGAAGTAAGAGAGCCTTCTCCTATGTCTGCTGCAGTTGTAGACAGTACGGAATCAGATCGTATAACGAGATCAACTTCTGATGGTATCCGGTCATCACCTGCGGCCGGATGTGCGCTGAATTCGATATAGGCAACCTCGATTGCTTCACGTTGCCCATTAACAGGTTCATTCAAGTGTACATATCCAAATCCGGCTTGAGTTCCACAACCATGCAAAATCGGATTTGGATCAACATCGAAGACCGGGTCGTATCCAGTTGGACAAGCAGTAGTTCCGAGAGTCTCTAGATGGATCGCATAAGGAGCAGCAATGGAGACGATTTTGATTCCTGAAGTATCTATACCAAGGAGCCCCAACAACCCGAATGGACCACTCAAGGCACTGAGAACCGTTCCAGGAGCATCGAACCAAATTCTCTCGATGCCAACCTCAAGAGAACTATCCTCTGGAGGTATTGTGTAGTGAGTATCAATGACCCAAATGTAACTTGGACCGGGTGAGCCAAAGAACAAGGATTCTGAATAGGTAAATTGCTTGAACAGAGAGACACGCAAGGTCTTCATAGAATCCCATACTGCATCTCCCGTCTCAGATTCAGGCGTTTCATTGCAGCCTCCACCGAGCCCTGATACCCCTCCATTGAACATCTTCACGCTGAACTCAACTGTCGGCTCAACCCAAATATTCGTACCCTCAACACCCCAACCGTCGTTAGGATCAATGGCAATTGTAAGCCCTACAGATATGTCATATCCGCAATCTCCTTCCTCAGTAAGATCACCTGAATTCTGGTTAGTCGATGTGGAGCCATCGTTCAAGAGATTGTCAATATCGATTTCATGAAGGAACGGATCTGGAGTAGTTTGACCAGGTAGAGGAGGGAAAAGAGAAAGTAAACTAGCAGAGAAATCGATAACTTCGAACTTATCCACAACTTCCCCGTCAACGGTCTCATATTGCGTCCAGATGACATAATCAGTGATGTTAATCAGCGTATTGAGGATGCTGTCGGTAGCCCCAGGAGGGGCACTCGAAGGATCAAGAATAATCTCGTATGGACTCGGATGCTGTACCGGTTCTATGGTGATGTTCTTCCATGTGGCATCAGGGATTGGATCGTTCGCTGCTTCCAAAGCATCTGATGAAGAAGAATTGCGAATCGATGAATCAACAGAATCCATCGAATTTGCAGCTAGGGCCCCTTCGCCATCGTCGATTAACAATTCCGAACGAGTATCAAGGGCGCCGTAGAGTTCTGCGAGGACGCCGAAATCTCGATTCTCAATCTGAATTGCACCACTCACTGCTGGAACGGGGAGCCACACAGAGAGAAGCATCAGGATGACTAAAGCGAGGCTCTTACGGGGAAGATTGCTCTCGACCAAGGAAGCCATCGATTGTAACTTCGACGAACTCATCTTTAGGCTATTCCCGTAGTTGTGCTTCAGAGGCTCATCGAGATACTGTTTGTATCTCGCCGCAGGATGGACACGCGGTACGGCCGGAACTAAGCCCAGACGGAAGTTCGACCTTGAAGCGGGATTCACAGGAAGTGCAGGTTGCTTCCACCATCAAAGAGTCAGAAGTTTGTGCCTCTGGCGAAGCAGAGGAAGAGCCTGATGAGGTTGAATCTGTATCGAAGTCAGGAATTTCGATTCCAAGTTTGGACGGAGTGGGAGTTGGAGTATAAACATCAGGAGTATCGATTGACGGATTACTAGTAACACGATTATCGACAACTGTCGTCTCCACGGCAGGGGCATCTTCCAT
>MDSV01087020.1_pt1 | contig 22105 bp, 16 predicted proteins | sample 810851 | NCBI WGS metagenome assembly MDSV01 (sample SAMN05326640, study PRJNA326480) | marine metagenome | isolation source: seawater | place: Atlantic Ocean: North East | collected 2012 | reverse complement strand
TGGTCGTAAGGGGCACCATGAACCGCTTGCTAATTGGGCCCGCGACCACGCCTACCATCTCCTACGCATCGATGGACAAGTTACAGAACTTAGCGCATTTCGCAGACTCGATCGCTACATCGAGCACGATATCGACCTTATCGTCGGCGAAATAGCACCGTCCACTAGTGTACCTAGCCAAACTCTCAGCGAGGCACTGCGACTTGGCAAGGGCAGCGCATTTTTAATGACTCCTAGTGGCGAACTACTTTCTTGGTTTTCCACCAAACGTACCGACCCAACAACAGGAGAAGCGTTTCCTGAGCTAGACCCTAAACATTTCTCTTGGAACAGCCCTCGCGGATGGTGTCCGACCTGTCGCGGCTACGGACGTCTCTATGACTGGATGGCCAAGGAGGAAGAATCTGCCTTTGACCGTATGGATGACTTTGAGGATGGCGATATTTGCCCGGACTGTCGGGGAGCACGCCTCAATCAAGTCAGTTGTGCAGTACGATTACCACTAAAGAACATTCAAGCGGTGACTCAAGTGTTCCACCAGCAAGGCATTATGACTACACGCTCGATCTGCCTGCCCGATCTTTTAAAACTAACTCCAAGCGAATTGCTCCAGATCTTGTCAGCGATTCGTACCACCTCCCGCAGTCGTCCAGTAGTAGATGAGCTATTACCCGAAATCCAAGAGCGGATGCGCTTTATGGACAGCGTCGGCCTAGGCTACCTTCAACTGAACCGAGCGACAGCGACGCTGTCTGGCGGAGAAGCGCAGCGTATTCGCTTAGCCGCGCAGCTTGGCTCCAATCTTTCTGGCGTGCTCTATGTACTAGACGAGCCTTCTATCGGACTACACGCGCGCGATAATGAAGCGCTCATTCAAATGCTCGAGCAACTACGCCAGCGCGGCAACACCTTAGTGGTGGTTGAGCACAATGAGGCAACCATGCGTCATGCAGATAGTATCATCGACCTGGGCCCTGCTGCGGGAATTCATGGCGGTGAGATTGTAGCGCAAGGAACCTTATCGCAGCTAAAGAAAAGTGCTTCGTCTGTAACAGGTAGTTATCTTCGGCAGTCAATGCAACACCCTCTGCGTAGCAGTTATCGAGATCTGCCGCCAGTATGGTCAGCGCGCAAAAAATTAAGTAATCGGCAGTGGATTACTTTGCAGGGCGCCGCACTACGTAACCTCAAGGGTTTTGATCTGCACATTCCAAAGCAGCGTCTTAGTGTTATTTGCGGTGTTTCAGGCGCAGGCAAAAGTACGCTAATCAGAGATTTGCTGAAGCCGCTGGTTGAAACTGCGATCCAAAAAAAATCTACGAAACTCACGGCCAAAACAGCCGAGCTAGAGCACCAGTGCAACTCACCAAGCTTTAAAGCAATTCATCATGCGGATGATCCACGCAAAGTCATTGAAGTCGACCAAAGTCCAATTGGAAAAACACCGCGATCGACTCCAGCCACTTACATTGGTGCTTTTGATACCATTCGGCAAATATTCGCAGGCTTACCAGAGGCACGTGCACGCGGATACACGGCAAGTCGTTTTTCATTTAATACCAAGGGCGGGCGGTGTGAGACCTGTAAGGGCGCAGGTCGTGTGAAATTAGAAATGAATTTTATGCCAGATACCTATGTGACTTGCGAAGATTGTAACGGTCGACGCTACAGCAACGAGATCGATGACCTGCGGTGGAATGGCAGAAGTATTGCAGATGTACTGGCAATGAGTTTTGAAGAAGCTGCCGAGTTCTTTAGTTTTCACACTCAGCTAAGCCACCTTATGCAATTGATGGTTGAAACTGGTTTAGGCTACATAACTTTGGGGCAATACTCACCAACCCTTTCGGGTGGAGAGGCGCAAAGAATGAAATTAGTAAGTGAATTAGCTAAGGGCCAGCCAACCTATAAAGAACGCCAATACAACCTTGGTCAGGGTAACCTCTACTTACTCGAAGAGCCTACGATTGGTTTGCACCTAAGCGACGTGGAGCGACTCATTAAGTTACTCCACCGCCTCGTCGATAAGGGTCATACAGTGGTCGTCATCGAACATCATTTAGATGTAATCTCCGATGCAGACTACTTGGTTGAGATTGGCCCCAAGGGCGGCGAAGCTGGTGGACAACTATTATATCAAGGCCCTGTCAATGGTCTGCATAAATGCCTAAAAAGTGTCACAGCTGCTTACCTCTAAAGCGCAACTGCTGCTTAGCGTAATTCCAAGGTATGCGCGGCTAACAATTACGCACTATGGCATAACTCTTTAACAATATGAGCAGCTAACATAAAGCCCATTGCTCCTGTCACGAAGGCAGCGGATCCGAATCCTTCCTCGCAATTTAATCGATAATCGGCACCACTCTCACGCTCCAACGCAACCGATCCATCTGCACGTGGAAAGACGGGCAATTCATCGGTATAAACACAATCAATCTTGAACTTCTGCCTCGATCTACGAGGGAAGCCATAATCACGCCGAAGTCGCTTGCGAACTTGTAACAGCAGTGGATCGTTAATCGTTCGAGCTAAATCCGCTAATTTCAATCGTGAGGGATCTAGCCTACCACCGGCGCCGCCACAAGTAACAAGTCGTAATCTACGCTTGCGGGCCTCTGCTATGAGCAAACATTTATTCTTAGTCGTATCAATTGTATCAACAATCATATCATAATCTGGCTCTAATAAAGACTCCGCAGTGGACTCGGTGAAAAAGCATACTTTTGCATGGACAGTACAATTCGGGGAAATACGAGCGATGCGCTCGGAAAGTACTTCTGCCTTCGATCGACCAACTGTCCCATCGAGCGCGTGAATCTGACGATTTACATTACTCAAACAAACCTCATCCATATCAATTAAGGTCATCTCACCTATACCCGAACGCGCCAAGGCCTCCACTACCCAAGATCCAACTCCACCGAGACCTATTACAGCAATATGCGAAAACTGTAACCGTGCAAAGCCTTCATCGCCGTACAGGCGACTTAAGGCACCAAATCGTGTTTTGTAATCAGACATATTGACTAAATACAGCCAATTATGTGCGTGCTAGATGCAAGCAGAAAACGCTTCACTCTAATCTAATCGTGGGTTATTATCTGTGTTATGGTTAAATTAAAAGATGTTGTGAATTTTTGCGACCAACGCACCTGTCGCACAAAAATAAAGGACTACGATGGGGCCTATAATGGCCTGCAATTAGAGAATAACGGCATCGTCAGTAAAGTCGCAGCAGCAGTCGATGCAGGGCAATTACCATTTGAGTGTGCAGCATCTGCTGGCGCTGACTTTATTATTTCGCATCATGGACTATTCTGGAATCAGCCGATTCCTTTAACTGGCACAAATTATAAAAAAGTAAAATATGCGCTAGATAACAATATAGCAGTATATGGATCCCACCTTCCCCTAGATTGCCACACGGAGATTGGTAATAACGTTTTATTAGCAGAATCTATCGGATTAAAAAAAATCTGTACTTTTCTGCCCTACGAAGGAACAGATATTGGTATTATAGCTGAAGGGCCATCGGGCGGACGCGAAGAAATAACTTCTAGGTTAAAGTTGCAATTTCCTAAAACGTATCAATCTATCGAATACGGAAGTTCCTCACCTAAAAGAGTCGCTATTCTCACAGGTAGTGGGCAGAGTGCTATACCCAATCTTCTTGCGAACAAAGTTGACACATTAATAACAGGTGAGCTTCGGCAGCACCACTTTAATATGGCTCAAGAACTCCAACTAAACCTATATCCTTGTGGTCACTATGCCACTGAAGTTTTTGGCGTTCAAGCATTAGCTAAAGAAGTGGCTAATGAATTCTCCATTGAGTGGACTTTTATTGAGCAACCTTGCCCGCTTTAAGACATTGCCAGATGTAAATAATTCTTTCTTAACTAATAACTGATTCCTATGAAAAAAATTGTCATCATCAATGGCCCTAACCTTGACCGGCTTGGTATCCGAGAACCAGAAATTTACGGCGACCAAACACTTACAGACCTTGAGAATCTTCTTACACAAGAAGCCGCTTTAATTGGAGTAGATGTTAAATTCTACCAATCGAACCATGAGGGATTCATTATCGACGAAATCAATAATGAATGCGCTGACAGTGAGGTATTTGGTATAATTATTAATCCTGGTGCGTTAACTCATACCAGTCTTGCTTTGCGCGATGCTATTGCGGGTGCTGAGTTACCCGTAATTGAAGTACATATTAGCAACATCTATAACAGGGAAGACATACGTCAAAAGTCAATGACCTCAGAAGTCTGCATTGGTGTTATATCTGGATTAGGCTTTGATAGCTATCTTGCCGCGCTTCGCCACCTAGCCAAACTGGATTAAGTCTTTACTGGCATGAGTTTCGCCAGTTCCTCAAGATCAGAGAAATGATCACGTAAATCTCCAGCGCTTCCAATAGACCCAAGAGTGCTCTCGAATAGTGCTCGCTTTTCCTTTTTTAGTTGCTGTATACGTTCCTCAATCGTGCCCTGCGTTATCATGCGGTACACAAAAACTCGCCTATCTTGACCGATACGATGCACTCTGTCGACTGCCTGACTTTCTACTGCAGGATTCCACCAAGGATCTAGCAAAAAAACGTAGTCAGCGGCGTGCAGCGTGATGCCTGTACCTCCGGCGCGCAGGCTTACTAAAATTACGGCAGGCCCATCGATTTGCTGAAAGAGTTCTACTGGCTTTTGTCGATCGCGTGATTGGCCAGTCAACTCGAGTTGACTGACATTAGGAAAGGACTCTTCGATTAATGGCTTTAACCGCTTCAGCAATTGAACGAATTGACTAAATATAACGACTTTGCGTGATCCATTTCCCTGCAAGGCTTCTTCTAGGTGTATCAGAAGAGTTTGAATCTTACCACTCTGAGCAAGCTCGGCTTCTACTCCAGGAATTAGGCCGGGGTCGCAACAAACTTGCCGTAAACGAGTCAGTAATGAGAAAAAGCTCATTGCTTGATTTTGCATTGCTGACTGCAAATCATCTCCCAATTCATTGCGACCTTGATCCAGTAATCTTTCATACGTTGAGCGCTGTACATCTGTAATCGGGCATACCAAATCCATCTCTAACTTTGGCGGTAAATCTTTACCCACAGTATCCTTCTGACGGCGTAAAAGAAATGGTGCTATTTGAACCCGTAAGCGCTTCTCGAACTCCGCACGTCTATCCTGCGCCTCATGAGTTGCCGCATCCTCAAAACTGCGCCGGTTTCCTAAAAGACCAGGCATTAAAAACCTAAATATTGTCCAAATATCCAACAGTCGGTTCTCTATTGGCGTGCCAGTTAAAGCGATTCGACACTCTGCTTGAATAGCGCAGCACGCATGCGTGACTTTTGCATCTGGATTTTTTATTTGTTGCGCTTCATCCAAGGCGGCGTATCCAAACTCAACGCTATCTAATAAAATTTTATGGCGCCGTAATTGAGTGTAACTGGCGATCCAGAGCGTTTGTTCGTTGACCACCTTCGGATCAGTGAAATCTACGCCACTTCGGAGTATTTGTGTCCGTAAATTTGGATACCATCGCTTGGCTTCACTTTGCCAAACAGGAACCACACTCGCGGGGCAAACTATCAAGCTTGGCTTATTTACAATAGGATCATGCGCTAGCAAAGTTAGCACTTGTAGAGTTTTGCCCAACCCCATCTCGTCTGCCAGTAAGCCATGGCATGCATGTACTCTTAAATTTGAAAGCCATCGTACTCCCTCTCTTTGATAATCCCTTAGAAACTTAGGGAGCTGCATTTGCATTGCTGTTTCCTCACCGGTAGCTAGGGATACACCGTCGCGCCACTGAGCCATCTCCTCTTTAAGGTTTAATTGTGCACCATGCTGGCCAAAAAGGGAAAATACCATATAACGAGGCCATAGTAATGCTCCATCATCACTAGTTTGAGCAGCAGTTCTCCACTCAGCAAGTGCCTTGGATTGTTCTTCTGCAATATGCACTAGGCCAAGACCTTTAACAATATGCGTACCTCGACCTGCCTGAGTTAGTCGCTTAGAATCTTCAGCATTTAACCATTTGCGCCCAAGCTTCAAATGCCAGTCGACCTTCATTGCATTGCCCTGCTCCGCCTTGACCTTACCAACAACTTTAATTGGGCGAGCCCCTTTAGCCATTTTCTCTGCAAATGAATCGATATCAATATAGTCAAAGCGCTTCTCAAAGCGCTTTAACTGATGCGCAAAAAATGGGCCTATTTGCTTCGGGTCAGCCAATATAAAATCACTCTGCTCACTACGAAAATGAAAGCCTGCATTGCGTGCCTGAGCAGTTAGGCGGACTATCGACTCTCGCTCAGAAGAATTTAATGTCGAGCTCCCCTGCTGGAATGCTGGCTCTCTTTGAAAATCAGGGCTAACCCAATAGGCGGTCAATCGCAACCCAGTCTCCAATCCTTCTAGGCGCGGAGTTAAGCGCCGCAAAGGTCTAGCCGGCTTGCCCAAATCTGCCTGACGGTTGGCCTCTGTGTAATTAGGTTTCGGAGCCTGCTTTGTATTCTCAATTTGGCGATTATTATTGCGATGATTCAGCTTATCTCGTGACAATTTTTGCTGTGGGGCATATGGCAGTGGATCGATCTCATCAGCAATCAATTCCTCGATTTCATACATACCGGCCACGGCTACTGCCCGCCCTGTTTCGTTATCCTCAATAGATGCCCGAACCTTAGGTCGCTTATTGACCCAATCAATAACAGCATAACAATTATCTTTACGGGAAAAGGAACAATGGACGATTGCCTCCTGCTCTGTTAGCTCGATTTCTGTAATTTTTCCTTCACGATAAATTTGCTGACCGCGAGATAAAACATCTGGGCTAAAATGCGGCTCCCAGTCTATCTCAATACAAGAGAACCAGACCTCAAGGGCAGACTGATTATAAATACGACTAGATGTACGAGCTTGCATGCAAACAGAATAAAGCTCTCATGCTAGCAAAATTAGCTATACCGCCGCAAGTGTTTTTACTGCAAACAGATTACTCTGGTTTTTTAAAGCGTCGCTTCGGAAGGGATGAACTATCTGTCTGCTTTTTTGACTGTGAATTACTGCCAGGATTAGATCCTGCGCTAGAGCTTCTTCGCTTGAAAGGTTTAGCCGAGAATTTCTTATTCGCCTGAAATGTTCCCTTGGATCGTGACCCCTTCTCTGCTGAACGCCCATAACTCTTCTTTCTGAATCTGCCATGCTTGCCAGAGTTCTTGCCACCTCTAGCAGGACGTGGCGTCTCACTAAAGGGCTCTGTATCTTCAACAATTGCGACACTCTCACGCGCCTCTTGCTTGCCTAGTTGATCAAAAAGTGCGCTAGCAATGTCCGTAGGAGTATGTCCAGCATCCAGCAATCGATCTACCAAATGTTCATGATTCGAAAAACTACCTTGTTCCAATCGATCACGAATTTGGTTAAACACCTGGTCCGTACGACGGCCCTCCACCTCCTCAAGGGTAGGAATTTTCATACGACGTACGACCTGCCTAGTGTAGCGTTCGATCGCTTCTAATCGATAGATGTCACGCCCATAAACAAAAGTAACTGACTTGCCGGAGCGACCAGCGCGTCCAGTTCGACCGATACGATGGACATAATCTTCTGGATCGTATGGTAAGTCATAGTTAAAAACGATGTTTACGTCATCGATATCAAGTCCTCGCGCAGCGACATCTGTTGCTACGAGCATCTCCACAGATCCTTCTCGAAACTTCTTGATGACTCGTTCACGATTCGACTGGGTAATATCGCCATGAATGCGGTCCACTACATAGCCTCGTAATGCTAATGATTCGCAGGCCTCTTCGACCATCTGCTTGGTGTTACAAAAAACAATACCTCTCGGATCTGTCTCTAAATCAAGTAAGCGGCACATGACTTCTACTTTGGAACGGCTACGTACTTCGTAGTAAGTTTGCTCAATGGTATCCACAGTAAGAGATTTACGCTCGATACTAATTTTCTGCGCATCTTTGCTGAATGCCTTTATTAATCCAGAAACCCCCTTATTCATTGTAGCAGAAAAAAATAATGTCTGCCGCTCACTAGGTAGCTGATCGAGTATAACTTCCATATCCTCTCTAAATCCCATATCAAGCATGCGGTCAGCTTCGTCTAAAACACAAAGGCGAATAGCATCGGTCTTTAAAGTCTTTCTCTTTAGGTGGTCCATAATGCGACCAGGCGTACCGACTACAATGTGAGCTCCCTTACGAAGCCCACGCATTTGCCTGTCAATTGGAGCGCCTCCGTAAACAGGAATTGCGCTGACTCCCTTTAATGCAGTAGCCAGTCGATGAATTTCTTCGCAAACTTGTACCGCTAATTCACGCGTTGGACAAAGTATTAGTACTTGGGTTGCCGTTAGCTCTAAATCAATAGCCTCCAACGCCGGCAAACCAAAAGCAGCAGTCTTGCCGGATCCTGTCTGCGATAGCCCTACGATATCACTGCCGCTTAGTGCTAACGGGATCGTTTGTGCCTGTATAGGGGAAGGCGACTCAAAGCCTAGACGATGAATACTATCCAATAACTCGGAACGTAATCCTAGATCTGCAAATGTTGTTTCCATAATTTCAGTCGTCGCACTCTTGAATAAAAAATCCTAACTAGCTACCTTTAATAAGTAACCTTAAAATGTGCTAAAATTGGAGGCTGTACACAAATGGACGAACTAACAAGTAACGTTTTGAAAATACTTCTGCAGCAAAAATATTATTGAGGGGTGACAAAACACTTATAACAACGACTGCGCTGCACCTATACCATCTAATCTGGATAACTACCTAGCCACTTCACGAAACTACAATGCTCGTTGAGCTCATTTAGTGCCGCTTGTACTTCCTTGTCTTCGAAATGACCGGAGCAATCAATAAAGAAAAGGTAATCCCAAGCTTTTTTACGGCTAGGCCGAGACTCGATTTTACTCAAATTTATACCACGAGAAGCAAACGCATGCAGCGCTCGCTCAAGAGCGCCTACTTCATCCTTTAATGAAATTACCAAACTTGTTTTATCTCTACCTAATCCAAGAGGTTTTGCATGTGTTTTTCCAATGACAAGAAAACGTGTCACATTGTCCTCTCGGTCTTGAATACCTCTTGCCTGGATCGGTACATTGTAATGCATTGCTGATAAATGGCTAGCTATTGCGGCAGTCTCATGGTTTTCACTCGCGGTTCGTACCGCATCAGCAGTACTGCTAACATCCACTCGAACTGCAGTAGGCACATTCTGCTTTAACCAATCTCGGCATTGCCCCAATGCTTGATCCTTAGAGCGTACAGACTTAATAGCATCCATTTTAGAGTGCGAAATTAAGCAATGTTCGATAGGTAAATAAACTTGTGAGCAAATCTGAAGCTCCGATTCTACTAACGTATCCATTGAGTGGAAAACCACTCCTTCGGTAGAGTTCTCTATTGGGATGACTCCGTAATCAGCGCTTCCACTTTGCACTGACGCAAATACATCTGGAATAGATCTAATGGCCTCATAATTAAGACTCACTCCAAAATTACTAATGGCAGCTTGGTGCGTGTACGTTGCCTCCGGTCCAAGATAGGCGATGTTCAATTTCTTTTCTAGCGATATAGACCCAGAAATAATTTCTCGATAAACTGAACGTAGCGTTGCATCTGATATCGGCCCATGATTGAGGACAGTTATTGCTTCCATTACCTGTGCTTCACGAGTTGGATCATAATAATCTGCGCCACTAGCATGCTTAATTTTACCAATCGCGCCAGCATGAGTGACTCGCTCATTAAAAAGTGTGACGATTTCAGAATCTAAAGCATCAGCTATAGAAGCTTTTACTTTAACCGCTTCTGGCGCTAATCCAGCGATCATTAAAGTCTGATAAATCGCCTGAAGGCTTGCCCCTGTAAGCGGCCCAGAATTGAGCTTAGCTATTTTTTTGAGTACCTCGCACTCGTCCGCTCCTGCGTCTTGTAAAACGCGCTGATTTAGTCTCTGCACGATTGCTTTATCGAGCCTATCAATCGCATCACGATTTACTTGTAACTGATTATTTATATTCTCCGGCATAGTAGTGAGTCAATTACGGCATACATGAATTATGTTTTTTCTGGTGAAGCGCCTTCATCGGATGGCAAAGCTGCTGCATCGTTTTCGACATTTTCTTTTTTCCACTCAATCGCAGCATAAGTAGCCTCTAGTGGCAACTCGTCGGTTTTTAATTCTTTTGCCAGTCCTACATCTTGATCGGAGATAGCCTCTTCAGGCGAATCGCTTTCACGCATCCAATCATCAATTTCGTGATTACTGAGTACATCGGAAGCTGGTAACTCGTCCAGCTCCTTGATTCCCGCAAATTCAAGAAATTGGTCTGTCGTCCCGTATTGTATAGGGCGCCCTGGTAATTCAGCGCGCCCGGTGACTTGGACTAACTCTAATTCTATTAAACGATTCAACGGCCCATCTGCACAAACTCCTCGAATTGTTTCAATTTCTGCGCGGGTAACTGGCTGCCTATAAGCGACAATGGCCATAGTCTCTAGAGCAGCAGAGCTTAGTTTCATCGGACGCGGCTCCCGCCGCAATAGTCGTACAAACTCAGCAAATTGTGGTGCCGTCACTAATTGATAGCCGTTTGGACCTTCTGTTATACGGTACGCTAAATCTTCAACCTCAGCAAAATCTGTCATACTAACTAATGCTGCGCGGATTTGCGCCTGTGTAACTAAATTAGAGGTACTGCCTTCTGTAGCGACCGTATCGGTCGATTCAATTTGAGCTTCTGCTGCATCAAGTTGTTCCTGATGATGGCGCGCAAAAATTCTAACAATTTCTTTCAGTGCAATCGGTTCAGCGGTAGATAAAAGAAGTGCTTCCAAGGTCTTTTTAAGGTTAATTTCCATAATACTTTGTAAATAAAAATCATTACTGGTTACTTTGAACAGCAAAAAGGGGGTTGTGATTAAGAACTTAATGCATTCAATCCTGCGCAATCCGCAACGAGAAAGATATATAACGCACTATTTATTATGGCAACTTCACACACACGCTTGCACTCCTCAACTGTAGTCGACGGCCACGATCGAGCACCTGCACGATCGATGCTCCGCGCAGTCGGATTTGATGACGATGATTTTAAAAAGCCTCAAGTTGCCGTAGCGAGTTCTCCGAGTGATTTGACCCCATGCAATATGCATCTCGGCGAACTAGCCAGCCACGCGAGCAATGGCATTAATGCAGCAGGCGGCAAAGCTATCAATTTTAGCACGATTACCGTATCAGATGGGATTTCCATGGGCACTAAAGGGATGCGCTATAGCCTGGTATCTCGTGACGTTATTGCTGACTCAATTGAAACAACTGTCGCGGCTGAAGGCTTTGACGGGCTTGTCGCCATTGGAGGATGTGATAAAAACATGCCAGGTTGTATGATAGCGATTGCTCGATTGAACCGACCGGCTGTATTCGTTTATGGAGGGACCATATTGCCGGGGTTTCTGCCAAAGGATGCAGAGGAACAATGTGATGCAATGGATATTGTTTCAGTATTTGAGGCTGTTGGAAAACACGCTAAAGGCGAATTGACGGACGAGGAGCTCAAAGAAGTTGAAAAGTATGCTATTCCTGGAGCAGGCTCCTGTGGTGGCATGTATACTGCCAATACAATGGCTAGTGCAATCGAAGCTCTAGGTATGAGCTTACCTGGTAGTTCAGCGCAGATTGCAGTTGGTGAAGCGAAGCGTAAAGATTGTGAAATGGCAGGTGCTGCAGTCTTAAAAATGCTAGAAAATGACATCAAGCCGCGCGATATCATGACCCGCAAGGCATTTGAAAACGCGATCACTACATGTCTAGCGCTCGGCGGGTCTACTAATTTAATTCTTCATCTGCTCGCCATTGCTCACTCCGCACAAGTGGATTTAACTATCGATGACTTTAAAGAGATAGGCGACCGCATACCTCTACTTGCAGACGTTAAGCCTTTCGGACGTTATAACATGAGTCACCTAATAAGAATTGGTGGCATTCGGCCAATGATGAAGCGACTACTAGAGCGCGGCTTACTTCATGGCGAATGCCTAACAGTCACTGGAGAAACTATAGCGGATGCTCTAAAGGCGGAGAAGCCTTATGCCAACTATCCTTCGGAACAAGATATTATTCGCCCATGGGACGACCCGATCAAAGAAAGTACCCATCTTAGAATCTTGAGAGGAAATTTAGCTCCGGAGGGTGCGGTAGGTAAAATAACAGGCAAGGAAGGTCTGTACTTTAAAGGAACCGCTAAAGTATACGAGAGTGAAGAGGCAGCACTTGTGGGAATCCTGCGTGGTGATGTAGTCTCTGGTGATGTTGTAGTCATTCGAAATGAGGGCCCAGTAGGCGGACCGGGTATGCGAGAGATGCTCTCACCAACTAGTGCAGTTGCAGGACGCGGCTTAATTAAGGAAGTTGCCCTCATTACAGATGGGCGATTCTCCGGCGGTAGCCATGGATTCGACGTCGGCCATATATGCCCAGAAGCTGCCAAAGGTGGACCGATTGGGATTGTCCAAAACGGTGATTTAATCGAGATAGATGCAGTAAAAAATACAATAAGTTTACTCATTGATGACACTGAGTTCACCGAACGAACGAAAGCCTTCAAGCCTACAGGTGCTGGCGAGCGGCGCGGTGTCCTCGGTAAATATGCTGCCCTGGTAGCCACTGCTTCAGAAGGAGCTGTAACCGACAAATATCTCCCGTAGCGCTTAGTTGCTTTTTAATATCTTACATTGAATTAGACCATAAATAATATGACCTGGAAACGCTTCTCACAATACTATCTAGAACTGCGCGAGCTCAATTTTGCGCTCGATATCAGTCGTATTAATTTTAGCGACAGCTTCCTACATGACATGCAGCACCGCATGAAAAAAGCTTATCGAGACATGGCTAACTTAGAGGCTGGCGCGATTGCTAACCCAGACGAGAATCGTATGGTGGGACATTATTGGTTAAGGAATTCATCTTTAGCGCCAACTCCCGAACTGCGTATCGAAATCGATAACTGCCTAGAAAAAGTTAAGCAGATAACTGCAGATGTACACAATGGCGTAATAACTGGCGCGAGTGGAAATTTCAAAAATTTCCTCATTATTGGCATTGGAGGATCCGCACTAGGTCCACAATTTGTAGCGGATGCACTAGGGTCTCCTAAGCAGGACAAATTATCGCCTTACTTTTTCGATAATACTGATCCAGATGGAATGGATCGAACACTTGATTTGCTCGATGGGCAGCTTGGACAGACTCTAGTCATAGTGATTTCCAAATCAGGTGGGACTCCTGAGACTCGCAACGGCATGCTTGAGGTACAAGCGGTATATCAAAAAAATGGCATTTCATTTGCCCAACATGCGATTGCAATTACTGGGGTCGGATCAAAGTTGGATACCGTTGCTTTAGAAGAAAATTGGCTAGCTAGACTCCCGATGTGGGACTGGGTTGGTGGTCGAACATCTGAATTAGCAGCTGTCGGCCTGCTCCCTGCCGCTCTTCAAGGAGTTTGTATCGACGGATTGCTAGCAGGTGCCGCTCAAATGGATACAGCAACACGCATCCAAGATACCTCCAAAAACCCCGCGGCACTGCTTGCGCTCATGTGGTTTAGCGCTACAAACGCAGAAGGTAAGAAAGATATGGTAATCTTACCCTACAAAGATCGCCTAATGCTCTTTTCCAAATACTTGCAGCAGTTAGTGATGGAATCTATTGGTAAGGAATACGACCTTGATGGAGCGATTGTCAATCAGGGCATCGCAGTTTACGGAAACAAGGGGTCTACGGATCAGCATGCTTACGTGCAACAACTGCGTGAGGGAGTTCATAACTTCTTTGTAACATTCATAGAAGTACTCAAAGATCGTGAAGCAGATTCGATGGAAGTAGAGGAAGACATCACCGCTGGAGATTTCTTACAAGGATTTTACCTTGGAACACGTGATGCGCTGCACGAGAAAGGCAGACAATCGCTCACGATTACAATCCAACAAGTTACTCCGGAGTCAGTTGGGCAGCTAATCGCTCTGTTTGAGCGATCGGTTGGATTCTACGCTAGTTTAATCAACATCAACGCGTATCATCAACCCGGCGTTGAAGCCGGGAAGAAAGCTGCAGCTGCTATCCTCGACTTAGAAAAGCATGTACTGCAAAAACTTCGTGAATCTGACAAAGCACTTACTGTAGCTGAGCTCTCTATAAAGTTGGGTCTTGAACCACAAAAGGAATTGATTTTTAAATTATTAAATCGTCTGGTATCAAACAATCGAGGCGTCTATGCTAATCTAGATAATTCCATAGAAGACACCACTTACTGCCTAAAATAAATCATCGCACCCACTTTATTGATATGAAAAGCCTATCACTCCTTCTTAGAATTGTTGCCATAATTGCAGCCATTAGTGCCTCTGTTCTATTTTTCATCGCCCAAGGGAAACTAGAAGAGAAAGAAGCTGCGTTAACGCGCTCAGTTGAAGCTCAAAATGATATGCAAATAGAACTTAGTGCCGCGAACGATGAAATTCTTGAGCTTAATCAGAATCTGCTCCAGTCACGTGCTGACCTGGCTAGTAGTAAAGGTGCCCTAGATTCAATCCGCTCTGAAATGTTCACCGCTAAACAAGAGGTCGCTCGAAATCAGACTCAAATAAAACAGGCGCAAAATGAAATAAATAATTTGCAAGTCGATCTAAAAAACGCTCGGGGAAAACTTATCCAAGCAGAGCGAGAGATGGCGACGATCGATCAATCTGGAGAGCTTAATGCACTCACCGATCGCGTAGAAGAATTAGAAGAAGAAAAACTCAACCTAGAGCTTGCTTTAAAATCAGCTCTATCGAAAAATCCTAAACCTACCGCGAGGCTAAACCGAGCACCCGTCATAAGCAAATCATCCAGCAAAAATGCTCCAGGCATATTAGGCGAAGAACTAACAATTGCAACGGCTAGCCCTAAAAGTGGTATTATTATTTTAAATGCGGCGCCCGGAGTAACCTTAAACATAGGAGACAAGCTAAACCTGGTTAATGATTACCAATCTATTGCGAAAGTACAACTGACTAAGATTACGAATGACTATATCGTCGCTAATATTATGCCTGGTGCCAATAATAAGGAACTAAATCCTGGTACTGTCGTTAGAGTACTACGTTAACTTATTATCTTACATTACCATGAACCAACGCATATTTATTATACTCTTTACTGCATTTTTTGCCCTCTTTCTTACTGGATGCTTTGACAGTGATGTCGATGAGCAATCCGTTCCCTGGGGACGTCCGAAATCTTGGGAGCATGGTGCACCTGGATTTCGTTAATTTTCTGGGGTACCCGTTTTTGGAACAGATTTAATCTCTACAGGCAGCGTGAAATATTTCATCGATTCATTGTATTCTGTAATAGAATTTGCTGGGATCGATTTTAATTGATCGAGTAAACCTCCATCAAGAAATAGTGACTCGCTGTTTAATTTGAACTCGAAGCGAGTCGAACCGCCTGGAGCAGTCTCCATCAATGAATCTACTCTGGGCATGGTAAACATCCAAGAAATGAGTCCAGCATTAAACTGAACTTGTCTGAATCGTATAGAATGGCTCAGTTTTTCGTTGAGATAGACATCGTTACGGAACGCTACCTGCACGCCGTCGATAGTCCTATGGTCGGAATAAACCATCCGTTCGATTCTATCCTCTGAGGAATAATTCTGTGTTTCTTCGAGCAGAATTGATTGGCGCACGTCTATTGAATAAGTAATGCTTACATCGCCAGCGAGTGTTACCTGTATATCCCGAACCAATTGACCATTTTCTAATAGTCTAGATCCGGTAAATACTATTTTTTTGGTACTTAATTGAGGGAAAAGTAGCTCGTCCCCCATGCCAGAACTTGCGATAAAACTTCGCGCATTCTTTTCGGTCATTAAGCTAGGCCCATCCGATGCATGAGTATTCCATTCCCATGCATTATGACCATCGAAAGCTTGTAAGTAGCGCTTTTCAGACACTGGATTGAAAATAATCTTACATAGATTAGGTTTTTTCTTATACGCAATAAATGGAATCTTAGTATTATTAATAAATATTTCACCAATAGTTTGTAAGCTTTGGAGTTTTGCCCAAGTTTTAGATCCACCATAACTGTCTAAATAATAATCACCAAGAATTCGCTTTAGCTCCTGGTCCAGACTGCTCGTTTCCATTGCACGTAAGAGATTTCCTGAATCATTTGTATACCCTGCAATAAGAACGCGACTTAGGAACGCAAAACAGCAAATGAAAAGTAGAAAATGGCGAGGCATAACTATAGTTTACGAACTTATATTTTATAATGAAGGTTAAATTCTTAGACTGCTATATAAAACCATCTAAAATACTTCAAAGAATATAAATAGCTCGTAGCATAATACTCCTAGCACCTAACTCTTTTTCAAAAAACATGGAAACACTAAAAACTCCAGGAAGTCTAACACTAGTTGCCGTACCTATAGGAAATATGGGGGACATAACTAAACGTGCCTACGAAACCCTTAAATCCGCAGATTGTATTGCCTGCGAAGACACTAGAATCACTGGTAAACTGCTAGTAAAGCTATCTATTATTAATCGCCCAGACTTAATTTCCTACCGCGATGAAAACGAGTGTTATTTGGCAGAAAAACTAGCAGAACGAATAGATGCAGGCGAAGAAATAGCATTAGTTTCAGATGCAGGCACACCAGCAGTTAGCGACCCAGGTTTTCGATTAGTTCGTGAATGTCGCCGGCGTAGTCTAACTGTTACAAGCACACCGGGTCCGTGCGCTGCGATCACAGCTCTTTCGATCTCGGGCCTGCCCAGTGATGGCTTTTTATTTACGGGCTTTCTACCTCCTAAGCGAGCAGCACGCCTGCGATTTCTTCAATCCTATCAAGATTTTGACTACACAATCATCGCATATGAATCCTGCCACCGCATAAAAAAATTTATTAATGATTTAGTCGATTCTCTCGGCCCGGATCGCTGTATTTGTGTGGCTCGTGAGCTCACGAAGAAGCACGAAACCGTCTATAGCGGCCCTGCAAATGAAGTTCGTCAACTTATGGCGCAAGCCAGCCAAAAAGGAGAATTTGTCATCTGTATAGCTAAAGATGGATTTGTTCTTTAGGCATGGATAATTAGCTTTTTGAGTTCTCGGTGAAGAATCTTGCCATTCTCCGTTAACGGCAACTGGTCCACACGAAGCATTAATTTGGGACGTTTGTAGGCGGCCAAATTGTTTCGCATCCAGCTTTCAAGTTCTGCATCAATCTGCACTTGCTTGCTTGAGGTATAAATAGCGACCAGCCTTTCCCCCCACTCTGCATCTGGCCAACCCACAACTAGTACTTCCTTAATTAAATTAGAACCCAAAAGTACGGATTCCACTTCCTTCGGGTCAATCTTCTCCGCGCCACTATTAATGATACGATCGATTCGACCAAGGACATGAAGCTTACCCTGCATATCCACAAATCCTTGGTCGTCAGTCAGAAAAGTAGTCGTATCATAATTAGAACTCTTGCAGTTTTGATAGCCTAAGAACAATGCTTGCGTTTGAACCTCGATTCTACCGATTGAGCCAACCGAACAAGTCCTACCATTCTCTGTAATCACCTTAATTGTAGCATGAGGTAAGGGTTGCCCAGAAGACAGCTGTCCCGATAGAAAGTCTGCGATTGGCAACGCTGTAACCATACCTGCTGTTTCTGTCATACCATAGCTAAGTACTATTGGTAAGCGCGACACATATGCTTGCTCGGCTAACTTTGCTTGTACAGCTGCGCCACCCACAAATATAGCGCGCACTCTACTCAAATAATCGTGCGCACTTGGATCTTGAACCAACCGATGCAATTGAGTCGGAACTAACGATAGACACAAAGTATGACTGTCAAAATCTGGGCGTTCTCCACACAGAAAAGCTTTAAAAGATATAAAAAATAAGCGCCCGCCTGTTGTCCAAGCACGAACCAACTGCATTATTCCACTCACATGATATAATGGAAGCATACAGCATGCATGAAGGGATTCTTTACCTAAAAATTGCGCTAAACCTTGACTGGCCGTCACGAGGCTAGACCAACTATGCACGGCAAATTTAACTGTACCTGAGCTGCCTCCGGTGGGAATAAGAATTGAATATGGGCGCATGCATTCCTTTGCTTGCCCTTCTGTAAGCTGACGTGGACATTGACCATAAACCACCGCGGGAGAAACTTGATCCCCTACTGCTTGCCATTCTCTTTTTCTCCAGTGTGGATTCGCCAAAATGATGGGGACTTCAAGATGTAAGGCTGCCATAAATGCCGCAGAAAACTTAATAGGATCTATTTCGGCAATCAATACACCACGTTTTAATTCCTCAGCGGAGCAAGCCGCTATTTTATCTATCCTTCGTGAAACTCGCCGGTAGAATGAGCTCGCTGAAATGCCATCAATCCAATCGCGATTTAGCTCACTCAGCTTTAATCTGCGAGTTGCTTCCATATGTAATCAGGTGAAATATTTATCCGGTCGGAAATTGTTAAGAGAGGTTTAAACATAGTAGTATTAAGTTTGTCTAAAAATATTGAAGTATCAAAGCCGATTGCTCGATCCATCTCTGGCAAAGCATCCGCCAACTCTAAAGTATTTAACAGCCCAACTCCGGTCTCAAAAACCGAAGAGAACACTAGTTGCTTCGCTCGTGGGCGCAAACGCTCAACCAGACTATCTACATTACCCATAAGAGGTGCCTTTATAACTAATGGTCCTTTCCATTCACATAGCCAGCGAGCCGCCTGCGAGCCATTAAGTGACTCATCTAATGCAATCGCTATCCCAGATTGATCGACTAGGTCTGCCATAATTAGCTCCTTATTAAGTGCGAGTGGTTGCTCAATGAAGTCGATTCTATGTCGGTAAGGCTGCAAAAAATTTATCCATTGTATTAGCTCTTGCTCGCTCCAAGAGGCATTTGGGTCTAAACGAAACACCACTGTATTTGGAGTCTTCTTAAATAGATCATGTAAGATTGCCTGCTCGTCGACCAGATCAAGAACTCCCACCTTCCATTTTAAAGTACGATACCCACTTGCGACTTTTTCTATAGCTAATTCCAACGCCTTATGTCCAGCTGGCAGTAGACCAGCAATTGGGTAATCGCGGCGCTTTGCACTGTAACTATGCTTCGAACTAGACACTCCAAAACAACAGCACGGTAAGTTAATGGGCAACTCGATAGATGGGTCTTGGATGAACGCTTCCAAGAATGCTCTTGCAGTAAGAAGCGTTTCTGTTCCAAAAATTGGAATAGGAGCGACTTCTCCATACCCAAAACGACCGCCCCCTTGATCCATACGCACAATGTATCCCTCACGCTCTTTCCAAACATACCCAGATGTCTGATGTGGCGAGGGAAATGTCCGCCTGTAAGCCTTAAAAGAAAATTTGCCTAGCATAAGTGAAACGGTTCTTTCTACTTGAGAAAATAGAATCTTTTGATGGATTCAGTATATGAAAGCTGACGCATCCAAAAATTACGACGAGTATTATTTACCAGGGAACCGTTTTTTCTCAAGTAATTTACCGACGGGTCTCACCTACGACGACATCTCCTTAGCGACACTCTACTCTGAGGTATTGCCGAGAGAAACTAGCCTCGTAACGCGCTTATCTCCCTCACTTGAGTTACAGATTCCGATAATTTCATCGGATATGGATACTGTAACCGAATCAAAGATGGCAATACAAATGGCCTTAAATGGGGGCATGGGGCTCATCCATTATAATATGAGTGACGCAGAACAAGTGCGTGAGGTGGCGAGAGTGAAGAATCATATTCATGGATTTATACAAGAACCCATTAAGGCCTTCCCAAACCAACGAATTAGTGAAGTTCTAGACTACATAAAGGACCGCGGTTTTGGGTTTAGTACTTTTCCAGTAGTTGATAATACAAACAAACTGCTTGGCTTACTGCCCGGACGCGTCGTAAAAGCACGGTATGCCGATCGTCTTGTATCCGAAGCGATGACCCCGCGCGAACAAGTCTATACACTTTTTGAAAAAGAAATAACTCAAGATCCGATACAAACTGCTGACCGTTTCTTCACCGATCACTTAGGCATCCATAAACTACTAATAGTGGATGAAGCAGATCATTTACGCGGTCTATTTACACTTAGCGATATCGAACGCATAGACGCTGAATCCCATCAATCGGTCAAGCCAGCGCGAGATGCTGACTTTCGCCTATGTTGCGCGGCAGCCATTGCAGCTCACAGGCAAGCCGATGGTTCACTCGACAAAAATCGTATTGTGGATCATGTCAGCGAGCTAGTTGAAGAAGGCATTGACGCTGTAGCTGTTTCCACGGCTCATGGATTCTCCAAGAGTGTTGGCGAAGCGATCAGCCTTCTACGTAGTCAGTTTAAAGACCTGACTCTTATCGCAGGAAATGTTACCAGCGCTGCTGGCGTAGAATTCCTTGCTGCGGCAGGTGCAGATACAATTAAAATTGGCCAAGGCCCAGGCTCTATTTGTACCACACGTGTCGTCGCTGGCGTAGGAATTCCGCAAATGACTGCACTCTATGTAGCGGCTCAAGCGGCTCACAAAAAAGGCGTCTCTATACTCGCCGACGGAGGTATCGCTAAATCAGGAGATATGGTCAAAGCACTTACCCTGGCAGACGGAGTCATGTGTGGAAGTCTACTGGCAGGCTGCAATGAAGCGCCGGGACAAATAATTGAAATTGATGGCAAGCTCTATAAACAGTATCGAGGCATGGGAAGTGCCGCTGCCATGCAAGCCGGATCTGCCGCTCGTTATGGACATGATCAAAAAGAGATTGCAAGTAAGGTCGCTGCAGAAGGCATTGAAGCACTGAAGGAAGCAGCTGGATCACTCTCTGGCGTCTTACGAGAACTCGTCGGCGGCATTCAATCTGGAATGGGCTATCTCGGCGCGGCGACACTCGAAGAATTGCGCAATAAAGCTCAATATATTCGAGTCAGTCCTGCAGGTCAGAGGGAATCAGCTCCGCATGATGTCATCACAGTCAAGACTAGCGACACTCTAAGAGATGAAAGTAAATGAGCTTTTATTTAATTGCACTTCGGTACAGTTTAATTGCCATTACTTCTGCTAGGTGAAAACGGAACTTTTAATTGCTTCAATAAATTAACAAATCTTTACATGCTGACCCCATTTAGTTCGCAACTGATCGCTGATACTGGAATTTCTACAGGAGATGAAGGCAAGGGCCGTGTCATCCTAGAAATTGTCAATGAGCTTCGGGAAAGAACGAATCGACAAGATGCTGTTGCCGCAGTAATGAAAGTTAATGGGGGATCCAACTCAGGCCATACGGTTGCTGGCTTGAAGCTCAATCTTTTGCCGGGAGGTGTTGCTGACCCAAATATTCCACACCTGCCAATCGGTGCAGGTGTCGTTGCCGACCCGCGAAAGTTTATTTGGGAATGTGCTTATGCCTCCGCGCACGGCTATGAGGCATTAAGTCGTTTATCCATTGACGAGCGCTGCCAGGTCTCCGACTTAAGCCATCGCCTGCTTGATCTAGGCTGGGAAGACTACCGGGTGCACACGTTAAAAAGTCAGGCTAGAGGATCCACCGGTCGCGGAATTACTCCTGCTTACTGCGATGAGGTCGGACAGTTTCAGATCTATTATGCTGATTTTCTGGGTACAAAGGACCGCTTCGCAAACAAAATACAGAGCCGGGTAACTCGCACGCTTAAAATAATGGAACATGTATGCGAAGTCGCGCCAGATCGCTGGGCTAGCTTCTTTGAAATTCTTAGTGATGCGGAGACTCGCGCCCATGCTCCTCTAATTGAGGCGGGGCAATTCAAGCCTGAAGAATTTGACTTCACGCAATTCATGGGGACGACCCCCTTCTCTATCGATACAGATCGATTGATTGATGTTTATTGGTCTGCCGGGCAGTCCTTAGCCAGCCAAATTACAGATGTGCGAGAACTAGTTCTTCGCGAACAAGATAAAGGTAATTATATTATTGGAGAATTTGGCCAAGCCTAC
>MDSV01131655.1_pt1 | contig 22110 bp, 16 predicted proteins | sample 810851 | NCBI WGS metagenome assembly MDSV01 (sample SAMN05326640, study PRJNA326480) | marine metagenome | isolation source: seawater | place: Atlantic Ocean: North East | collected 2012 | reverse complement strand
CCGCAATATAACTAAACAATCAAAGATTTTTGGTAGCGGAGGAGGGATTTGAACCCCCGACACAAGGATTATGATTCCTCTGCTCTAACCTACTGAGCTACTCCGCCAACCTGCGCACCGTCGGGCGGTGACAAGGGGTCCGGCGCTTTGCGCGGGACGGGGCGTTATTAGGGCCTGCGGCAGGGGGTGTCAAGCGTCAAGGGCGGGTTTTCCGATCGGTTTGCGGGAGAGGTTTTCGCGCCCGGCGCGGCAGCTTGATCCGGGGGGACGATGCCGGTGCAATCTTTGCTCGAAATCTTCGGCGAAAAGGCCTATATGGGCCGGACGAAGGAGCTTATATGGCGATTGAAAACAAAAGCGAGGACTGGCAGGGGCGCTATTCGCCCAGTCTCGAGAGCGTGGAATCGCTGGCGATCGAGGCCTATGCCAAATTGCCCGAGGCGTTTCGGGCGCTGACCGGCGACCTCGTGATCGAGATCGCCGATTTTCCGAGCGACGAGGTATTCGAGGACATGGCGCTGGAAACGCCTTTCGATCTGCTCGGCCTGTTCGAGGGCCGCGGCGTTTCGGAGCGCTTCACCATGGAAACCGGCGAGATGGTCAACCGGATCACGCTCTATCGCCGGCCGATCCTCGACTACTGGGCCGAAAACGAGGAAACGCTCGGCGATATCGTCAGCCATGTGCTGATCCACGAGATCGGCCACCATTTCGGCCTGTCGGATGACGACATGGAGCGGATCGAGGAAAGCGTCGACGACGACGCGGACGACGCCCGGCGCTGACGCGCCGGACGCTGTCTCATCAATCCGGACGGATGAAATCGCCGGTCTTGTTGTCCATCACCCACAATTCGCCCGATGAAATGTCGAACCAGGCGCCGTAGAGCTTCAGCTTGCCCTGTTTCTCGGCCTCCTTCACATTCGGGAAGGAGCGCAGATTGGCGAGCGAGTTGCGGATTGAAATCCGCTCCAGCGCGGTCTGGCGCTCGCCTTCCGTCATGATCGAATTGGAATTGATCTGGGCGGCGGCGGGTTTCAGCAGGTTGATCCATTTGCCGATGAAATCGCCTGGCGACAGCGGATCGGCGTTGGGCGAAAGCGCTGCGTGAATGCCGCCGCAGCGGCCGTGGCCGAGCACCACGATATTCTTGACCTTGAGCCCTTCGACCGCGAATTCGAGGGCGGCGGAGGTGCCGTGATACTGGCCGTCCGGCTCATAGGGCGGCACCATGTTGGCGACATTGCGCACCACGAACAGCTCGCCCGGGCTCGCATCGAAAATCGTCTCGGGCGCGGCCCTGGAATCACAGCAGGCAATGAACAATGTCTGGGGTTTCTGCCCTTCCTCGGCGAGTTGGCGATAGCGGGCGCTTTCTTCGACATAGCGTCCGGACATGAAGTTCTTGTAGCCATCGAGAAGGGATTTGGGGAAAGAGTCCATCAGTCTGCCGTCCTTCTTCCAAAGCATTTCCGGAGGAAACCGGATCACCGGAAATGCTCTATCTATTGTTTTTAAGCGCGTCCGGACGGAAAACCGGTATCCACTTTTCCTGAACGCGCTCTCAGTGCCGTGTTGGTTCTTCAGCTTCTTTTACGTCGCCGGGACGGATGCATCAATTGACGAAGGCCAACTTTTGCGAATGGCGCCCGCAGACTTTGCGCATCCTTTTCCGGCATCAACTCGTCAGCGCCTTCGCGCACCGCGCGCGTCAGGGTTTCAAATACGGAAGCGGTCGATTTTTCAAGCGCCTCTGCCGACGGCTTGCCGGCGAGCCTTGCGGCCAGAAACAGCGCGGAAAACAGGTCGCCGAGCCCGTTCGGCGGGTTGTCGACGCGCTGATGCTCGGCAAGCAGCGCCTGTCTGCGATCGACGAACAGCGCCGCCACGCCCTGCTTCAGCATCGAATGCGCCGAGGTGACCACGACTTCCGCGGGCCCGAGCGCAAGCGCGGCATCGATCGTCGCCGTATTGTCGTCAAGTGTGCGTCCCGCAAGCCATGAGAGTTCGAATCGGTTGGGGGTCGCGATATCGGCGAGCGGCAGAAGCCGGTCGCGGATCGCGATCGCGGTCTCGTCCCCGACATAGAGCCCGCCCTCATCGCCGATCACGGGATCGCAGAGATAGATGAGATCGGGATTTTCGGCGCGCAGGCCTTGGACCAGCTCTGCGATCGCTTCGGCCTGGCCGGCATTCGCGAGATAGCCGCTGATGACGGCGCGAACCTCGCCGCGCCAGCGGCTCTCGCCGAGTTCGCGCAGCGCCGTCGCGAAAGCCTCGCCTTCAAATTGCAGCCGCGTGGCCCGCCCGTGTCCCGGATGCCAGGGCAGCACGATGGTTGGTACGGACCATGTGTTGTAACCAAGCGTTTCCAGTGCAAAGACGATGGCGCGGTTGCCAATCTTGCCGCGCATGACGTAGCTTGAAATCGCGATAACGGCGCCATCAGGCATTTCGAATGTCATATTGGGCCCTGTTGGTGCCTGGGGTGAATGCAACCCCAACGATAAAACGGCGAAATTGTTTTGCCATTCGCCTCAATTACGCTCTAAATCGCCTATTGGAGCAAGCTGTCAAGCGCCTGTCATGGCCGCGGCGTTTAACGATATCCGAATGGCGCGAAAAATCGCCCAAAATGGCGGCTTGGTCCGCTGACATAAAATAAGCTGGAGGAAACATGGACACCAAAGCCGACCAGAAGCGCAGGTCCCTGATGCAGCAGGCCGAGCGCCTCGCCAGGGAAAGCAACAAGGCTTACATCAATCCGGCTTTCATGTTCGACCATGCAAGTCCCGAGGATCTGGAGCGTTACACACCCGAAGCGATCGCGGCCGCGGCATACCATGCGGCCGATGAGATCGCGGCCTATGACGGCGGCGACGCGCGGGTCACGATCGACGCGGTCGAAGGCATCGCGCCGGAGGGCATCGCAACCGACGTGATCACGGTCACCGACCGCAACATGCCGTTCATCTATGACTCGGTGATGGCGGAGATCGCGGAATTCACCAATGATTTCATGCTGGCTGTGCATCCGATCCTGGTCGTGACGCCGGGACAGGCGCCGGTGGCGTTTTCATCCGATGTCGAGCATGCCGAAGACGACCGCATCAGCCATGTCCAGGTCCATGTCCGGCAACTGGCCCCGGAAACGCGCGCGCGGCTGAAGGCGCAGCTCGAATATATCCTGAACCATGTTCGTCTCGCGGTCGCCGGCTGGCCGGAAATGCTCGCCAAGCTCGAAACCGCGATGCAGGAGATGAAAACCCGCGCGCCGGCCGCACTCGCGGATGCGCGGGAGGAGGCGCTTGCCTTTCTCGCCTGGCTGCGCGATGGCAACTTTACCTTCCTCGGCATGCGCGAGCTTGTCTATCTCAAGGATGCGGACGGCGCGCGGGTCGAGCATGTGCCGGACGCGGCGACCGGCATCCTCTCCGATCCGGAAATGCGGGTGCTGCGGCGTGGCCCCAATCCGGTGGTCTCCACGCCGGAGATCATCGGCTTTCTCGAAAGCCCGAAACTGCTTCTGGTGACCAAGGCCAACACCACCTCCACGGTCCATCGCCGCGCCTATATGGATTATATCGGCGTCAAGCGTTTCGGCGAAAACGGCGAGGTGGTTGGCGAACTCCGGATCGTCGGCCTGTTCACCTTCACCGCCTACACCCAGTCGGCGGTGCGCATTCCGCTCTTGCGCGCCAAGATCGCGGACGTCACGCGCCGCTTCGGTTACGAACCGAAGAGCCATGCGGGCCGGATGCTGCAGAACATTCTGGAATCCTATCCGCGCGATGAACTGTTCCAGGCTCCGGTGCCGCTGCTTGCCGATTTCTGCGAGCAGATCATGGCGATTGCCGATCGGCCGCGCATCCGGGTGCTGAGCCGGATCGACAATTTCGATCGCTTCGTCTCGGCGCTCGTCTATGTGCCGCGCAACCTTTACGATTCGCGCCTGCGCGAGAAGATCGGCGATTACCTGGCCAGCGTCTACAAGGGCCGGGTTTCCGCCTATTATCCGTCGTTTCCCGAAGGGCGTTCGGCGCGGGTGCATTTCATCATCGGCCGGCGCAGCCTGGACAAGACGCCGGATGTGCCGCAGTCCGAACTCGAAGCCGAGGTGACGCGGCTTGCCGCCGACTGGACGGAACGGTTCAAGGAGCTGACCGGTCCCGGCGCGCCGGAGATCGAGGCCAATGACGCCTACCACGAGGCCTTCTCCCCGGATGACGCCTATGCCGATCTCCGGCTGATCGGGTCTGCGGCGAAAGAGGGCATGCGCATCGATTTCTACCGCGACCGGCATGAGGATGAAGCGGAGGTGCTTCGTCTGAAGATATTCCATGGCGGTTCGCATGTGCCGCTGTCCCGGCGCGTGCCGCTTCTGGAAAATCTCGGCTTCTCCGTCGTCTCGGAGCGGACCTTCGAACTGGAATATGCCGAAAGCGGCGTGGCCGGCAGGGAGGTTGTCCTTCACGACATGGAATTGCTGGTTGCGGGGGATGTCGATCTCGATCTGGAGGGCGATGGCGACCGTCTGGAAGAGGCCTTCATCGATGCCTTCCGCGGCGCGATCAGCAATGACAGCTTCAACCGGCTGGTTCTGCTGGCGCGACTGAGCGGACGCCAGGCCAACGTGCTGCGCGCCTATGCGCAATATCTGCGCCAGGCCGGCGTCAACTATACCGGCGACTATATCGCCAATTCGCTCTGCCAGTATCCGGTGATCGCCCGGGCCTTGTTTTCCCTGTTCGAGACCGCCTTCAATCCGGCGCTCACCGATGATGCCCGCAGCCAGGGCATGAAAAGCGCGCGCGGCACGATCATGGAAGGGCTGGAAGGCGTGCCCAATATCGATGACGACCGCATTCTGCGGCTGTTCGTCAAGCTGATCGACGCGACGCTCAGAACCAATTATTTCCAGACCGACGAGAACGGCGCGCCGCGACCCAACCTCGCCTTCAAGTTCGCCTCGCAGTCGCTTGCCATCCTGCCGCAGCCAAGGCCGTTCCGTGAGGTCTATCTCTACGGCCCGCAGGTGGAAGGCGTCCATCTGCGCTTCGGCAAGGTCGCGCGCGGCGGGCTGAGATGGTCGGATCGCGGCCAGGATTACCGCACCGAGGTGCTGGGTCTGGTCAAGGCCCAGCAGGTGAAGAACGCGGTGATCGTGCCGGTCGGCGCCAAGGGCGGCTTCTACCCGAAGAACCTGCCCGTCGGCGGCAGCCGCGAGGAGGTGTTCAACGCCGGTCGCGAGGCCTACAAGAGCTATATCCGCACCCTGCTGTCGATCACCGACAACATCATCGACGGCGAGGTCGTGCCGCCGAAGGACACGGTGCGCGCCGATGAGGACGATCCCTATTTCGTCGTCGCCGCCGACAAGGGAACCGCGACCTTCTCCGACACCGCCAACGCGCTGGCGCAGGAGGCGGGTTTCTGGCTCGACGATGCCTTCGCCTCCGGCGGTTCGGCCGGCTATGACCATAAAAAGATGGGCATTACCGCGCGCGGCGCCTGGGAGGCGGTGAAGCGGCATTTCCGCGAGATGAACATCGATATCCAGACCACGCCGTTTACCGTGGCGGGCGTCGGCGACATGTCGGGCGACGTCTTCGGCAACGGCATGCTGTTGTCCGAACAGATCCGGCTGGTGGCCGCCTTCGACCACCGCGATATCTTCATCGACCCCGATCCCGATCCGGCAACAGGCTTTGCCGAGCGCAAGCGGCTCTACGACCTGCCGCGCTCGAGCTGGCAGGATTATGACCGCGAGAAGCTGTCGGCAGGCGGCATGATCATCTCCCGCAACGAGAAATCGGTGCGGCTGACGCCCGAGGCGGCGGCGGCGATCGGCCTTAAGGCGGAGGAGTATTCGCCGTTCGATGTGATGACGGCGATCCTCAAGAGCCAGGTCGATCTGCTCTGGTTCGGCGGCATCGGCACCTATATCAAGGCCGCTGGCGAGACCAATGCCGAGGTCGGCGATCGCGGCAATGACGCGATCCGCGTCAATGCCAACGAGCTTCGCGTCAAGGTGATCGGCGAGGGCGCCAATCTCGGCGTCACCCAGAAGGGCCGCATCGCCTTCGGGTTGAAGGGCGGGCGCTGCAATTCCGACGCCATCGACAATTCCGCCGGCGTCAACTGCTCCGACGTCGAGGTCAACATCAAGATCGCGCTTGCCTCGGCAATGCGTTCGGGCCGGCTGTCGCGCGAGGACCGCGACCACCTGCTGGCGGAGATGACCGAGGCGGTGGCCGAAATCGTGCTCGAAAACAACTATCTCCAGACGCTGGCGATCTCGCTCAGCACCCGCGAGGGGCTGCAGAGCCTGCTCTCGCTGTCGCGGATGATGGACGTGCTGGAGCGCGAGGGCCATCTCGACCGCGCCGTGGAAATGCTGCCGGACGAGGAGGCGCTGAAAACCCGCCGGCAGGCCGATCAGGCGATGACCCGGGCCGAGACCGGGGTGCTGCTGTCCTATGGCAAGATCGTGCTGTTCGACCAGATCCTCGAAAGCGATCTCCCGGACGATCCTTATATGGAGCCGGTGCTTTACAATTATTTCCCGGAGCGCATGCGCAAGGCATTCTCCGACGATATCGCCGGCCATCGCCTGCGCCGGGAAATCATCTCCACCGGGCTTGCCAATGACGTCATCAACCGCGGCGGTCCGGAATTCGTGATCAATGCCTGCGATATGACGGCGGCAACGCCGGCCGAGGTGGTCAAGGCCGCGATCATCGCCCGCGACGGTTTCGCGATGGACGAGGTGTGGGACGCGGTCCATGCGCTGGACGGCACGATCGACGGCGATGTCCAGAACGCGATCTATGCGCAGCTTCGCTATCTGTTCCGCATCCTGACCCATCTTCTGCTGCGCAACGGGTTGGCCGAGAGCGATATCGCCGGCTCGGTCGAAAAGCTGCGCAATGCCTTCTCCCTGTTCGAGGCGGATATCGAGGGCCTGTTGCCTGAGGCGCGGGCCGAATGGCTTGCGGACCAGGAGGCGGGCTGGCTGCAGGCAGGTGTGCCGGAGGCGCTGTCGCGGCGTCTCGCGCATCATCTGGCGATGATGTTCGTGCCGGAGGCGCTGCAGATCGCAAGCCGCAGCGGCCAGAGCCTGGAAAAGGCTGCCAAGGCCTATTTCGAGGTGACGCGGATGTTCTACGTTTCGCCGCTCTTGTCGGCGGCGGCCCGGATGAGCCCCAGCGACTTTTACGATTCGCTCGCGCTGGCGCGCTCCATGGACCAGATTTCCGCAAGCCGCCGCGATCTTGCGGCCAATGCGCTGATCGGGCATGGCGGAACGGCGGAACCCGTTGAGGCCTGGCGCGAGGCGCATGCCAAGCGGGTGCTGCAGGTCACCGACCAGCTCTCCCGGCTTGCCGCTTCCGGCGATCCGACCATCGCCAAGACCACCGTGGCGGCCGGCCTGCTGGGCGATCTCGCGCGCGATCTGGTCTGATCGCTTGCGAAACGCCTGCCGCCATTCTATCGGATAGTGGCAGGCGTTAATAAGGGGCGACGGGGTGACACTGGCGGAGAGCGAGGCGGATCGACGCGTGACGGGCCGGTCGGGCATCCTTGGCTGGATGTTCTTCGACTGGGCGGCGCAGCCCTTCTTCACGGTGATCATCACCTTCATCTTCGGCCCCTATTTCGTGGCCTCGCTCGGCCCCGACAAGGTCGCGGGCCAGACGGCGTGGGCCAATGCCGCGACGGTCGCGGGCGTCGTGATCGCGCTCACCGCCCCGCTGGCCGGCGCGCTGTCGGATGCGACCGGTGGCAACAAGCGCTTTATCGGCGGGCTCGCCATCGTCCAGATAGCGGCTCTTTGCATGCTTTGGCAGGCCGCGCCGGGGACCGGCTATTTCTGGCCGGCGGTCATGATCGTGCTCGCCACGGTGGCAGCCGAGCTTTCGGTGGTCTTCAATGATGCCATGCTCCCCCGGCTGGTCGAGCGGGGCGCGATTACCCGGATTTCCAACGACGCCTGGGGGCTTGGCTATCTCGGCGGCATGATCTTTCTCATCCTGTTTCTGCTGTTCCTGTCCGCCGATCCCGATACCGGCCTCACCATCCTCGGCAATCCGCCGCTGTTCGGGCTGTCGGCGGCCGAAGGCGAGCCGGCGCGCCTTGCCGGGCCGCTTTCTGCGCTGTGGTATCTGGTGTTTCTGACGCCGATGATCCTGTTGACGCCCGACCATGTTAAGACCGGCGCGGCGGGAAGGCGGCTGAAGGGCTGGCTTGCGGACTTTTTCGCGACCCTTTTAAGCCTCCGTCGCCGCCCGGCGCTGTTCCGCTTCTTTATCGCGCGCATGCTCTACATGGACGGTCTCAACGGTCTGCTGATCCTCGGTGGCGCGTTTGCCGCCTCCCTGTTCGATTGGTCGATCACCGAGATCGGCATCTACGGCATGATCCTCAACGTCGCCGCCATTTTCGGCTGCTTCTGCGCCGCCCGCCTCGGCCACCGCGTCAGCGCCGGACGGGTGGTGATCGTCACGTTGTCGATGTTGATTTTCGCGACCCTGGGCGTGGTGTCCACAAGCGTCAACGCTACCGCATTCGGTCTGGTGCCGCTGTCGCCGGCAGATGGCGGGCTGTTCTCGTCCGGCGCGGAAAAGGCATTCCTGTTCTACGGCGTGATCATCGGCCTCGCATTCGGGCCCGTGCAGGCGGGCTCGCGCGCGTTTCTGGCGCGGGCGGTGGACCGCGCTGAAGCCGGCCGCTTCTTCGGCCTGTTCTCGCTCACCGGCCGGCTAACGAGCTTCATGGCGACGGCGGGCTTCGCATTGCTCACAAGCTGGACGGGCTCGCCGAATATCGGCATGGCGAGCCTGCTGGTGTTTCTGGTCGCGGGGCTGGCGCTGTTCGTGCCGGCGGCGGCCGCTGTCAGTGACGGAAGGTCCTGACGCCGGTGAACACCATCGCCACGCCATTGGCGTTGGCGGCGTCGATCACTTCCTGGTCGCGGATCGAGCCGCCCGGCTGGATCACGGCGGTGGCCCCTGCCGCAACGGCCGACAGCAGCCCGTCGGCAAACGGGAAGAAGGCTTCCGAGGCGACAGCCGAACCGCGCGTCATCGGCTCGGGCCAGCCGGCGGCCTTCGCGGCCTCCTCGGCCTTGATGCCGGCGATGCGGGCACTGTCGATGCGGCTCATCTGGCCCGCGCCGATGCCGGCGGTCTGGCCATCCTTGACGTAGACGATCGCGTTCGACTTGACGTGCTTGGCGATCGCGAAGGCCATTTTCATGTCCTCAAGTTCCCGATCGGTCGGCGCGCGTTCGGTGACCACGTTGAGGGCGATCTCGTCAATCATCGCGGTATCGCGCGATTGCACCAGGAAGCCGCCGGCAACCGTCTTGAAGTTCATGCCGCGGGCGCGCGGATCCGGCAGGCCGCCGGTGGTGAGCAGGCGCAGGTTCTTCTTGGCGGCGAGGATTTCACGGGCGGCGTCATCGGCGTCGGGCGCGATGATCACCTCTGTGAACAGCTTGACGATCTCCGACGCGGTCTCGGCATCGAGCGTGCGGTTGAGCGCTACAATGCCGCCAAAGGCCGACTGGCTGTCGCAGGCAAGCGCCCGCTTGTAGGCTTCGGCCAGCGTCCCGGCCCGCGCCACGCCGCAGGGGTTGGCGTGCTTGATGATGGCGCAGGCAGGCGCCATCTCCGGCGGGAATTCCGCGACCAGCTCGAAGGCGGCGTCGGTGTCGTTGATATTGTTGTAGGAAAGCTGCTTGCCCTGATGTTGCACGGCATTCGCCACGCCCGGCCGCTTGTCGCCGGTGACGTAGAATGCGGCCGACTGGTGCGGGTTTTCGCCATAGCGCATTTCCTGGCGCAGCGTGCCGCCAAGCGTCATGTGGCGCGGATTTTCGAGCGACAGCGCCTCGGCGAACCAGCCTGAAATCGCGGCGTCATAGGCGGCGGTGCGGGCATAGGCGCGGGCGGCGAGCGTCTGGCGCAGCGCGTAGTGAACGGCGCCGTTGCCGGCTTCGATCGCCTCGCGGACCTCGTCATAATCGGCCGGATCGGTGATCACGGTGACATAGGCGTGGTTCTTGGCCGCCGCGCGGATCATGGCCGGACCGCCGATATCGATGTTTTCGACCGTTGTCGGATAATCGCCGCCGGCGGCGCGCACTTCCTCGAACGGATAGAGATTGATCACCGCGAGATCGATGCCGGAAATGCCGTGCTCGCGCATTGCCGCCTGATGTTCCTCGTCGTCGCGGATCGCCAGCAGACCGCCATGGACATTGGGATGCAGCGTCTTGACGCGGCCATCCATGATTTCGGGAAAGCCGGTGAAGGCGGAAACGTCAGTGACTTCGAGGCCGGCCTCCGCCAGCGCCTTGTGGGTGCCGCCGGTCGAAAGCAGCCTGATCCCGCGGGCCGCAAGCGCGCTTGCGAATTCGACGATGCCGCTCTTGTCGGAGACTGAAAGCAGCGCGGTCTTCACGGTGACGAGATCGGGTGCGGGAATTTTCTTGGAGGCGACAGCCATGGCGATGTCCTTCGGGCGGTCGCTGCGGAGGCCGCAGCGCTGAAATACGGGGATACCTGCGGCGCTTTAGCATGGTGCGCGGCAATTATAAACCGTGCCGAGGCCGCTTTGGCGCGTGTCCACTTGTTCTGGAAGCGCCTCAGTCGAGACGTTTGAATTGCCAGGCGATGTCGGCGTGTTCGGCGACGTCGGCGGTGATCACGATTTGGCGCGAGGCCTTGGCGCCGGAGCTCGCGGCGAAATAGACGTCGTCTTCGAGCTCGGGTGAAAGGCCCGGGGCTGTGAACAGCCAGCTTTCATTGTCCGGCGCGGTCATGAAGATCGTTTCGGCGTCCTCCCGCATCGTCCAGATGGACGGATGGAGGTGGAAGCGGATGGTGGCGACATGGCCTTCGCGCGCAAGCGGCAGGGCGTCGTGCGGGCGGCGGAACCGGTCTGTGCCGGAAAGCGCACGCCCGTCCGGCGACAGCGCCAGGCTGCGTTCGCAATAAATCCGGAAGCGCGACAGATAGCCGTCATGGCGCATGACGAGACGGTCATCGCCGCGCTCGTCCTCATCCCGTTCAACCGCGATATGGCGCAAGCCGCCAAAGGCGACGGGGCCGAGAAAGTCCGAGCGGGAGAACCGGATCGAGGAGTGGTCGTCGATCGTGGCCGTGGAATGGGCGGCGGTGGCGCGCGCCATGCGGGCCGCGTCGCCGCGGGGGGAGGCGGGAACGCCGGCATTGACGATGAAACGGTTCCTGCCGGATGACAGCTCGAAGGCGGTCGCGCCGGCATGGGCGGTCTTCGACAGATGCGCGGAGAGCGGCTTTCCGGCATCGGCGATCAGCACGGTTCCGCCGGCCTCCAGCCGCTGGAAACCGGTATGGGGCAGGGCCTTGAAACCGGCGCTACCGATCTCGTCATAGCGCAGCAATGCGGAAAGCGCGGTCGAGGGCACCCGGCCCGAGCCGTTGAAGAGCGCCAGCTCGCCATCGCTGTGGCGGAAGAAATTCAAGGCCGCATAGGCCCGGTCGATGCTGGCGAGCAGGCGTTTGGGCAGCGGCTGTTCGAGATTGATATAGGTTTGCCGCAGCGGCAGCAGCCCCAACAGAAGGCGCAACAGCGCGTCGGGGCAGCGCGAGATATGGCCGCCATCCGGCAGGATCTGGAGGGCAAGCTCGTCATCGAGCCTTTGCCTCGCCTCGGATTTGTGCCGGTCGGAAAGATCGAGGCTGATCGAGGCCATGGCGAGCGTCATGGCGACCTGCAGCTTCAACTCGTCGCGCGCCATGCCGCGATAGCGCCGGCGCAGCAAGCGCTCGTGACGGATGACGGCATCGATGAATCGGCGATAGAAGGCGGCGTCCGCGCCCTTGAGAATGACGGTGGAATGGCAGAGCCAGGCATTGAGCCGGGTCGCGACCGTTTCGGTCGTCCAGCTTGGACCCGTCCGCGTCCGATGGCGGCGAAGGAAACTCAGCACCGCGGCGCGCGCGAATTCATTGGCGCTGCTGTCGCGCTGGGTTCTCAAATGCCGGAGCCATCCAAAGCCGGACACGATCCGCTCGAAGGTTGGGCTCGGCATTTCACAGGAAAAGAGCGGTCGGCCTTCCGTCAGCAGCAATTCGCCGGCAAAGGCGAAGCGGCCGGAAACGATGTCCTCACCCTCCAGCGGATCGGCGATGCGCAGATCGGTGGGCGCCACCAGCAATTGCGGCGTTGCGCCGCCGGGCCAGCGCGGCAATGGCAGCGACAAGACGGCCGCCCTGGCGCGCCGGAGGGATTCCTCGGCGTACAGAAAGGCATATCGTGCGATTTCCGCGCCCGGAAAAACCAATTTCAGACCCTTTTTATTTGTTTCGTTCGCCGGAAACCGGCGTGACCCGACCTTACGGGGTAGCGCAAGAGCCTGAACACTTGCTTAACAGGTTGTGCTTTGTCAGTTTTTGCTTACCCGTTTATCCGTCGGAGCGCGACCGCGTAGAAGCCGTCGAGCCCGGTCTTGCCGTCAAGTTGTGCGGCAGGCGTGGTACGGATCGCGCCGTTGGCATCGAAGAACGGCGCAAGCGTGTCGGGTCGTCCAGCGGGGAAGGCCGCGCGCTCCGCAGGCGCGCCATCGGCCAGGAGCCGCTCGACGACGGTTTCGCCTTCCAGCGGATCGAGCGAACAGTTGGAGAAGATCACGATGCCGCCGGGGCGCACCAGATCGAGCGCGCGCCGCGCCATCGCATATTGCACCTCCGCCAGCTTTTCGATGTCGGAGAAATCCTTGGTCCAGAACACGTCCGGATGCCGGCGCGCGGTGCCGGTGGAAGAGCAGGGGGCGTCCAGAAGGGCCGCGTCGAATGGGGTTTCCGGCTTGTACTCCATCATGTCGGCGGCGATCGTTTCGGCGGAAAGCTGCAAACGGGAAAGGTTCTGTTCCAGCCGCCGGAGCCTGCTTTTGGAGCGCTCCAGCGCGGTCACCTGGCCGCCCTGCATGATCAACTGCGCGGTCTTGCCGCCCGGAGCGGCGCAGAGATCGATAACGCGCTGGCCCGTGAGATCGCCGAACAGCGTTGCCGGGATCGCGGCGGCTGCATCCTGCACCCACCATTCGCCCTCGGCAAAGCCATCCATGTCCGATACGGCGCCGGAGGGCGCATCGAGGCGGATCGTGCCGGTGGAAAGGACCGTGCCGCCAAGACGCGCGGCCCAGCCTTCCGGGTCTGACTTGACAGTGATATCGATCGTCGGCGGCTGAAGCTGGGCGCGGCCGATGGCGTGGGCCGTGTTCGCGCCATAGACGGCAGTCAGCCGCTCCGCGAACCAGTCGGGAATCGGGTTGACGCCTTCGAGTTCGTCCAGGATTTTCGCCTTGCGTCGGGTCATGCCGCGCAGCACGGCATTGACGAGGCCGGAAAACCGCTTGTTGCGCGGATCGGCATTGGCCTGTTCCACGGCGATATCGACGGCGGAGTGATCGGGCACATCGAGATAGAGGATCTGCGCGGCGGCGATCGCCAGCACATGCGACAGCGCCCGCGCGCCGCCCGGCAGCGGGCGGTCGAGCAGCGAGGCGATCGCCTGGTCGATCATCGGCTTGTGGCGAAGCGTGGTCAGCACCAGCGCGCGGGTGAGCGCCCGGTCGGCGGGGCCGAGCGCGCGATAGGCGGGGTTGCCGTGTTCGGTGTCGATCATGCCGTCGAGCGGCGTCTTGCGGTCGACAACGGCGGCGAGGATTTTGGAGGCGGCTGCGCGGGCGGCGTAGCCGGGCTTGTCGTTCGGACGGTCCTTATTCGGGGCCGTCCGCTTCATGTCATCATTCAAGACCAGGGACCTTTGAAGGGCGGTTCATTGCCGTTGCCGTTGCCGGTGTTGGGAACCGACTGCGATCTGCGGGTCGCTGTAGCAGGCCGGTAGCCCTGCGTCGAGGTCTGCCCCATGCTTGCAGCCTGATCGCGAAGGGCCGCGATCCGGTTTTCGGTGTTGGGGTGGGTCGAAAACAGATTGTCCATGTTCTGGCCCGAGAGCGGGTTGATGATGAACATGTGCGCCGTCGCCGGGTTGCGCTCGGCGCGTTCATTGTGGATCGCCTGCGCCCCGTGATGGATTTTCTGCAGCGCCGAGGCAAGCGCCATCGGGTTGCCGCAGATCTCGCCGCCGCGCCGGTCGGCCGAATATTCGCGGGTGCGGCTGATCGCCATCTGCACCAGCGCCGCCGCCATCGGGGCGACGATCATCATCAGCAGAACGCCGACAATACCGAGCGGATTATCGCGCCCGCGCCCGAAGAAGAAGGCGAAATTGGCGAGCATCGAGATCGCGCCTGCAAGGGTCGCGGTGATCGTCATGGTCAGCGTGTCGCGATGCTGGACGTGCGCAAGCTCATGGGCCATCACGCCGGCAAGCTCCTCGCGCGAGAGCATTTTCACAATGCCGGTCGAGGCGGCGACGGCCGCGTTTTGCGGGTTGCGGCCGGTAGCGAAGGCGTTCGGCTGCGGGCTGTCATAGAGGTAAACCTTGGGCATGGGCAGGCCGGCGCGGCCGGCAAGCTCGCGCACCATGCCGTAAAATTCCGGCGCCGTGCGTTCGTCGACCTCCTGGGCGCCGTACATTTTCAGCACCATGCGGTCTGAATTCCAGTAGGAGAAAACGTTCATGGCGGCGGCAACGAAAAAGGCGATCACCATGCCGCTCTGGCCGCCGAGCATATAACCGATGCCCATGAACAGCGCCGTCATCGCGGCAAGCAGCATGGCGGTGCGAACGAAATTCATGTCGAGGTCTCCTGAAGCGACAATGAGGAACTCTTCAGATTGGTTGAAGCTTGCCCTATAATTGGGGCATGGTTGCGCATATATCAATATTGCGGCGCCTGCGGGATTTGCGGGTTTTGATTGACGAGAGACGTGGCATGACAGACGGAAAAGACGGCAACAGCAACGAAAACGATATCGCCGGCCTGCCATCGGCAGCCGATCTGGCGGCGCTGACGTCGACGCCGGAAAAGCCCACCGACGCGCCCGATGCGCTGCGCCGCGACTTTCCGGAGGCTGCGAAACGGGCCCTCGCCGAGGCCGAGGAACGTCGCCGCAACGCCGAGGACGCGGCTGGCAAAGCGGCAACCGAGGTCGGCGGCCGTGGCGGGCTCGACCCGGCCCGGTTCGGGGACTGGGAGATCAAGGGCCGCGCAATCGATTTTTAACCATAGGTAAAAATTCCTATTGATGCGACCGAAGCAAAGGAATAAATTCCTTTGTTATGAATCGCCCCTTGTCCACATGCGCGCTGGTTTGCGCCGTTTTCCTGTCGCTGCCGCTTGGCGCCGGCGCTGTCGAGATATTCTCCGGGCCGGTGAGCGCGAAGGTCGTGCGCGTTGTGGATGGCGATACGATCGCGGTCGAGGCGCGCCCTTGGCCGGGGCAGATCATCGAGACGCTCGTTCGGGTGCGTGGAGTGGACACGCCAGAGCTTCGCTCGTCCTGCGGGGCCGAGAAGGAAGCGGCCAATATCGCGAAAGATTATGTGATCTCGCTGCTCGACGAGGGCGACCGGGTGGAGCTGCGCGCGATCGCGGGCGACAAATATTTCGGCCGCGTGGTGGCCGATGTCGGCGTGCCCGAGAAGGGCGATCTCAGCACATTGCTGCTGACCGGCGGCTATGCCGTGCCCTATGACGGCGGCCGCAAGACGCCGTTTGTGTGCCCGTCTTCCTGAGGCTCACGCCGCGTTCTGGTGGGTGAGGATGTTGAGCAGCAGGCCATCGGGATCGCGCACGAAGAAACGGCGCACGCCCCAGGGTTCGTCGGCGGGACCATAGGCGAGGGCAAGGCCCATCGCCTCTGCCCGGGCAAGGACCTCGTCAAGATCATCGACCTCGATGGAAAGATCGGGCACCGGCGTGCCGGAACCGCCTTCGCTTGCGAATGCGACCTGAACCAGGGCGCGTTCGTCCGACGCCAGGGTGACGATCCAGCCGTGATCCATCACCGGTTTGAGACCCAGCAGTTCCTCATAGAAGCGGCGGCGCTCCGGGATCGACTGGGTGGCGATATTGGCGACGATGCGTTTGACGGTCATGGCTTCCCTTCGGCTTTTCCAATTGCGCGCGTGGCCAAAATCCGGTTCAGATCGAAGCCCCTGCTTCATTGAAAAAGTGTAATTTTTCCGGCCGGAATTTCAAGCCGACCTGCTTGCGGCGCATCCCGGCCTCGATCTCCGCGACGCGCACGATCAGGCGGCCGGCGCTGCCGCAATCGACATAGAGAAACGTGTCGGAGCCGAGATATTCGTCGATCTCGACCGTGCCGTTGACCTGTCCCTCGCCGGGGGCCACAACCTCGATATGTTCGGGACGAATGCCGAGCGATGTCGGCGCATCGCCTGTACCATCCGGCAGCGCGCCGCCGCCATGGCCCTCGATGGCGTATTTTCCGTCGCCGCCGGTACACGGCAGGATGTTCATCTTCGGCGAGCCGATGAATTGCGCCACGAACAAATTATCGGGTTTCTCGTAGAGGTCGCGTGGGCTTCCGATCTGCATGATCTTCCCGTCCTTCAGGACCACGATCCGGTCGGCAAGCGTCATCGCCTCGACCTGATCATGGGTCACATAGATCATCGTGGTACCCAGCGTTTCGTGCAGGCGGGCGATCTCGAAGCGCATCTCGACGCGCAGTGCCGCATCGAGATTGGACAGCGGTTCGTCGAACAGAAAGCCCTTCGGCTCGCGCACGATCGCGCGGCCGATCGCGACGCGCTGGCGCTGGCCGCCGGACAGCGCCTTGGGGCGGCGGTCGAGATAATCGTCGAGTTTGAGGATTTCGGCGGCGCGGCCGACCTTTTCCTCGATTTCAGATTTCGGGCTGCCGGCGGTCTTCAGCGAAAAGCCCATATTGTCGCGCACATCCATATGCGGATAGAGCGCGTAGGACTGGAACACCATCGAAAGCCCGCGTTCGGATGGCAGGCGGTCGGTCACGTCGTCGCCATCGAGCAGGATGCGGCCGCGGCTGGTCTCCTCGAGCCCGGCGATCATCCGGAGCAGCGTCGACTTTCCGCAGCCCGATGGGCCGACGAAGATCACGAACTCGCCGTCACCGATCTCAAGGTCGATGCCCTTGATGACCTGCAGGTCGCTGAACCATTTTTCCACGTTATCGAGCTTTATGGAGCCCATATCATTCTCCTTCAGCCTGCAGCATGTCGTCGCCCATGGCCCAGGCGAGATGAATGGCCGCCGTCCAGGTGAACAGCTTGCCGCCCAGACCCTCGCCCGAAAGCGGGTCGAAATATTCGTAGAAGCCGGATTTTTCCACCGCCTTGCGGGTGTCGGCCCGAAGCCGTTCGGAAAGCGCCGTCTCGCCCTTTTCGGCAAGGCCAATGGCGATCATGTAATTCACGACCGACCAGATCGGCCCGCGCCAATAGCGCCGGCTTTCGAACCGCTCGTCGCGCGGGTCCCAGCTCGGAAAACCATAGCTGCAGTTGGCGAGAATGGCGGCGATTTCGGCGACAGAGCGGGCCTGTTGATCAGGCGTGCCGGCATCGGCGTAGAGCGCCATGGCCGACGCATTGGTAAAGGCAGTCGAGAGCCCGCCGGAGCGCAAGTCCTTGGCCACGAAGCCGCCAACCTCCTCGCTCCAGAAGGTTTCGCAGCCTTCCTTGGAACGCTTCAGCCAGCTTTCCGCCTCGTCGCGAATACCGGGTTCGCCGAATTCGCCGGCGAGTTCGGCAAGGTCGCGGTCGCCACGCATCAGCGCGAACTGGACACACGGGTCGACCATGAAGAACGGGCCGTTCCGGGCGATCTCCAGGTGGTCCCATTTGCATTCCTGGCCGAATTTCACGATGGCGAGGTAACGGTTATACTGCTCCGCCGTCGGCCGTTCGGAGGGGTCGACATGGGTAATGTCGCGGCGCGGCAGGTCGCCGAGGTCCTCTGGCACGGCCACCTCAGCCATGCCGATATCCCAGTCCGGGCAGTTGTCGCGGCCGGATTCCCAGGGGTGGATGATGCCGACGACGCCGGTGTCATCCGGGTCGCGATAGGTGTGGAACCAGCGGTGCCACCGGACGAGCTTTTCGAACAGCGCCTTGGCCCGCGCGCGGTCCATTTCGCCGCCGGTCTTCATCATCGTCAGCATGGCGCTTGCCGCAACAGGGGGCTGGGAATGGCCGGAGGAGGGGGGCACGGTGTTGGATTTCCACATTTCCGGGCCCGGAAAGTAATCCGGGTCGGTCTTGTGAAAGATGATGTGCGGCACCATGCCGTCGGCCCACTGGCCGGAAAACAGAGTCTCGATTTCCTGCCATGCCCGGTCGCGGTCGAAGGTTGCAAAGCCGAGGGCGGCGAACACGGAATCCCATTCCCACTGGTAGGGGTAGAGCCGTGCGGTCGGCACGGTGTAGCCGCCGCGGTCGTTCATGCGGAGAATGTCGATGGCCTGTTGTTTCAGAGATCTATGCATGCTCATCCTTTCACGCTGCCGGCGGTCAGGCCCGCCACCAGGAAGCGTTCGAACCACAGGAACACGAATAGCACCGGCACGGTCGCGATCACCGCGCCCGCCATCAGATGCTGCCGCGGAACTTCCGATGAGTTCAGGGAGACGACGCCGCGCGAGAGCGTGAACATGTTGATGTCGTCGAGGAACATGAAGGCGAACAGGAATTCGTTCCAGGCGATCATGAAGACGTAGAGCGCGACCGAGGCGAGTGCGGGAAGCGCCAGAGGCAGGGTGATCTTCATGATCACGCCGGGCCGCTTCAGCCCGTCCATCAGCCCGGCCTCTTCCAGTTCGGACGGCAGGCCGCGGAAATAGCCCTGCAGCATGTAGAGCGCGACGGGGATGGTGGTCGCCGGATAGACGATCATCAGGCCGAACAGTGAATTCCTGAGGCCGATCTGGGAAAAGGCCGAATAGAGCGGGATCACCAGCACGATGGCCGGCACCATGTAGATCAGCAGGATCGAGCGCGACAGGAAGTTCTGGCCGGGGAAGCGCAGTCTTGCCACCGCATAGGCGCCGGGCACCGCGAACACCAGCGTGATCACGACGGTGGCGACCGAGACGATCGCCGAATTCATCAGGAACGTTCCGAAATGATAGGTGGTGAACAGCTCGATATAGGAGCGGAACAGGCCGGAAAGCCCCTGCGACAGATCGATCGAAAGGTCGAGCGGGTTCGCGACCAGCGATTGCTGGCTCTTGAAGCTGGTCATCACCATGACGTAGAACGGCAGCGCCACGACGATGGTGAACAGTGTCAGCCCGAGACCTTTCATGAACCGCAGGAACACGACTTCCAGGTGATAGCGGCCGATATTGCCGGCCGGCTGATCGTGGAGGACGGCGACAATCGACCAGGTGAGCGCGGCGATAAAGGCGACGAGCGCCACAAGCTGATAGGCGGTGGTGTAGAGCAGCGACAGGCCGAAAGGCTCACCGAAGGTCACGAGCATCAGCACCGCGAAGATGGCAATGACAATGACGGCCTGAAGCCTTGTGCCGCGCGCTTTTGGCCGGTCCCGGGTCTTCACCGGCGACAGGATGTAGATCGCCGCGCCGATCGCACCGGCGAGCGACGCCACCCAAACCTGCGGCGCGCTGGGCTCGCCGGCGAACAGCGTGTAGATCAGGCCGATGACCACCATCCAGACCGCGCCCCAGAAGGCCCCGACAAGGATGGCGGCGATGAAGCCGGTTCCGATACGCATCATCCCTCGTCCTGCGGTGAGAATTTGAAGAACAGCAGCGCGAATGCCAAGAGCACGACGAACACCACCACCGCGACCGCGGCACCCGCGCCGAGATTGGAGACGGCGAAAGCCTGCTCATAGACATCGACCGTCAGCGTGCGCGTTCCCGCAGCCCCGCCGGTCAAAAGGAAGATGTCGTCGAACTTGTTGAAGGTCCAGATGAAGCGCAGCAGGAACAGCACCGCCAGGATGCCGACAAGCTGCGGCAGCGAGATGTACCAGAACTGCTGCAGCGGCGTCGCGCCGTCGATTTCGGCCGCCTCGTAGACATCGGTCGAAAGCGCCTGCATGCGCGCCAGGATGAACAGGAAGGACAGCGGGAAATAGCGCCACGCCTCGAACGCGATCACCGTCGTCAGCGCCACCGGGAAATTGAAGGTGAGGCCGAACACGGAGATCGGGATATCGCGCTGGCCGAAGAAATCGACCGGCGCGCCGATCATGCCCGAGCGCACCAAGAGCGCGTTGAGCGTGCCCGAATAGGGATCGAGCAGGATTACCCAGGTAAAGGCGACGGCGATGACGGGCGCGACATAGGGAAACAGGAACAGGCCGCGCAGCGCGGTGCGGCCGCGAAAACTCTGGTTCAGAAGCTGCGCGGCGAACAGGCCCAGCACCAGCGCGCTCGCCGTGCCGAAGACGGTGTAATAAAAGGTGACGCGCAGCACTTTCCAGAAATCCGGCGAGGAGAAGATGCGCCTGAAATTGTCGAGCGTGAACTCGAAATTGGTGAGGATGTTTTCTGCGCTGCCGAAGGGGGCCGGATCGCTGTCGCGCGGGTTCACCGGCGTCTGCAGATAGGCGGTGTCGGCGATCACCTGAAGACGGATGCTGTCACGGAATTTCGGCGGCAGATCGCCAAGCGTGCAACTCACCTGCCGGTCCTCGACCTTGCAGCGCTCGTCGACGCCGGTCACCTTCAGGCCATCGGGAACGATATCGACGAAGCCCGCCTCGTAGATCGAGGCATCCTGCGAGGTGTTGCGGAGGCGATATTCGAGTTCGACGGCATCGCCGGCGTTCTCGATATCGCCGCGAATGCGCTCATTGATGTTGAGTTGCGGCGGGCGCAGGTCGGAAAGCTGAACCGGCTTGAACGAGATCCAGAAATTGGCGATCAGCGGCATCAGCACGACGGCGAGCACGATAAGGAAGGTCGGCGCCAGCATGGAATAGGCAAAGCGCATCTCGCGCCTGGCCATGCGGCCTATGGTCTTCGGCGGCCCTTTCGGCATCGGTTCGGTTGTGTCTGTCATGCAATCGGTTCCGGAGATAGGGTCGACCGGGCGACTGTCAAAGGCCGCCCGGCGGTTTTGCCCTCAAGGGAAATCAGTTGATCGCCCCAAGCTCCGAATTGAGCTTCTCGACGGCCTGCTGACCGTCGATCTCGCCGTCGATGTACTGGCGCACGACCTGATTGATGATCTGGCTGTTGACCACCTTGGAAGCGAGCGCAAGCTGGCCTTCCTTCACGCCCCAGCGATTGGCGCTTTCAAGGCCGGTCACAATCTTCTGCACGGTTTCTTCCGGATAGACATCGGCAAGCGGTGCCTTGCGGTCGACGCCGACGGGCAGCGTCGCCCATTCGTCGACGAACTTGGTCGGCTCCTCGGCGGTGCCGCGGCGGACCGGGAACTTGCCTTCCGGCGCCATCGACAGCGTGTTCATGTAGCCCTCATCCATCGAGAACTTGATGAAATCCGCGGCGACATCGATATTGGCATCAGCGGTCACGCCAAGATAGCGGATATCGGCCCAGGCCGCGCCATCCGGGTTGGAGGGGCCGGAGAAGGTGGTGACGACATCGGTCTTCTGGGCAAGCTCGGTCGAGGTCGGATCGTCGTTGATGGTCGGCGGCGCGCTGTCGCGCAGGCCGGCGAGCTCATCGAGGATGAAGGGCGACCAGATGACCATCGCCGCCTTGCCGCTGAAATAGAGCGAACGCGACTGGTCCCAGTAGAGTTCGCCGGCGGGCGAGGCGTCGGCAAGCGTCTTGTAGAACTCCAGAACTTCGATGGTCTTGGCTTCGTCGAGCGGCTTGAAGCCGTTTTCGTCCACCGGGGTGACGCCGTTGGCGAGGAAGACATGCTCCAGCACCTGGCTCATATAGTTGTCGTCGATCTTGGTGGCGGCGACGAAGCCGTAGATTTCCGGCGGATTGTGAAGCGCCTCGATCGCCGTTGCGATATTCTCGTAGGAATCCGGCGCGGCAAGGCCGTTCTCGTCGAACAGGTCCTTGCGGTAGATGATCATCTGCGTCCAGCCATCGACCGGCACGGCAGCGGTCATGCCCTCGAACTGCGCCATTTCGATCGCGCCGGGCGCGAAGGTGTCGATGCCGAGATCGTTGACGATCTCGTCGTTGATTT
>MDSV01039416.1_pt1 | contig 22114 bp, 20 predicted proteins | sample 810851 | NCBI WGS metagenome assembly MDSV01 (sample SAMN05326640, study PRJNA326480) | marine metagenome | isolation source: seawater | place: Atlantic Ocean: North East | collected 2012 | reverse complement strand
GGAAATGTTTTTACTGGAGCAGCCCCATAGGTTGAAGCTCGGATTATTTGTTCTTTGTTCGAAGTAGCAGAATATATTGTTTTTCCCCAAACACCATCGAAATTGCTACTTGATAAAAGTTTATAACCTTTTTCGAACCAATCATTGTTAGGCATTGTCAGTACGTCTAAAAAAACAAGAATCTCAGAGTTAGCATTTTGGATTCCGATATTTCTTGCATGACCAGGAAATAAGTTTGGTTTAGCAATATGGTTCAAATTAATATTGTTGATATCACAAAAATCTAAAAAATTTTTCTTAATTTCATATTGATGAGTGGTAGATTCTATAATAATTATTTCTTTAGGTAGAAAGCTCCATGAAAAAAATGAAACTAAAAGCTGATCAAATTCCTTAAAAGTATCTTTGAGCGGGATTATTAAAGATGCATCTACTATGTTTTTCATTTAAAAATTTTTTGTATCAATCTGTAAAGAATGTTACTTGATCTTGATATTCTATTTGCAATACTAGATCGAATCCACTTCAAAGATTTCTCCTTCAAAATTTCTGTCTCTTTCCATGAAGTCCCAAGCCTATTTTCATCTTGCAGTATACCCGTGTAGGAATATGAATAGAGCTCTTCATTAGAAATAGTATTTCTATTAGTTTTAATAAATAAAATTTCCATAGGATTTGCCGTTCTTCCAAAGTAAACTCCTCTGTCAATTGCACCCTCTTCACCACCTAAAACCATAGATTTATCAATATTTTTTGTTTGATAGTCTATAAGATTATACTCGGGCAATAAACAGCCTATTGTCCAACCTTTTTTTATAATTTCATACGAAAGTCTTATTTCATACCTGCAAATAACATCAATTCTAGAAAGTTGCTCAGATGAATCATAAAAATTTATAGAAAGAAGATGATTGAAAGCCTTTGAGGTCATTGCATATGCAGTAGTTTGTACATGAGCATGTGATGAACTTTCACCTATATCAAGATCTTTAAATCTTTCAATCTCTGGTGTTTTTGGTATTGGAATATTAATACTTGAGCCAACTAATTGAATATTATCATCTAGTTTTTCACTAAAAATATTGATCCAAGGCTTGTTTGAATAAGGAGCTAAAAAAGGTCCTCTAACGGACGAGTTCACAAATATATAATTTTCATAATTTTTATTATGTTTAAGCATAAAGTTTATTCCAGCAGTGTGGCCGCCAAAATCAAAATTATGATTTTTGGTATAAATATAAAAAATATTATCCTTTTGGGGTAAATTTTGAATAGAACACTCTCCAGAAATAACAATATAAAAGTCTATCTCTTCAAGATATCCCACAGATAAAAAATATATAAGGTTGTCTCTGTATTTGTCGTTTTTTTCAAAATAATGATAAAAGACTGCAGCCTTTGAAATACTCATTTTACAATGATAGCTCCTTGATCGCTTTGCTTATAGAGCTTTTCCAATCACTTGCTGATACATTAAATCTATTACAAAATTTTTGTGAATCTAATGCGGAGAATCTTGGTCTTTCTGCAATATTTTGCTTAAATTCTTCAGTTTTAATAGGATTCAGCTCTGGCAGCTTTTTGATAATTCCCATCTCATAGCCATTATGAACAATTGATTTTGCAAATTCATACCATGAACAAGACTTATCTCCAGAATAATGAAAAATTTTATTTTGATTCTGCACTTTATGAAAGCTATCTAAATTTTTTACAATTGCTTTAGCTAAGTCTCTTGCATCAGTCGGAGAGCCAATTTGATCATCAATAACATTAATTTTAGTTTTTGTTTGAGCTAATTTTAGTATTGTCTTTAAAAAATTTTTTCCATAAATGCTGAATACCCAAGAAGTTCTAATAATTACAAACTTTTTACAGATGCGGATAATATTTTCTTCACCTTTTAACTTACTTTTTCCGTATACAGAAATTGGGTCAGTTTTATCTTTGGGTAGATATTTAACTTTTGACTTACCATTGAAAACAAAGTCTGTTGAAATATGGACAAGGGGTATTTCTAAATTGTTGCATGCATATGCAAGATTTTCTGGGCCTGTTGCATTTATACTATATGCAAGATCTGATTTATCCTCGGCTGAATCTACATTCGTATATGCTGCAGCATTTAAGACAATAGATGGAAGTAATTTTTTAAAAATCCTATTTACCTTATTTTTATCTTCAATAGGTAAATCCTCTTTAGACAAAGCATGGTAAGAAATACCTAATACATTAAGTTCATCCTGAATACACCTTCCAAGCTGACCACTGCTTCCTGTCAAAACAACACTCATGATTAATTAATTGCTTTAAATGAATCAGCTTTAGAGTCTTTTTGTGATACAAATATCTCTAAATTAGAAGGCCATTTAATATTAAGATCTGGATCTTTCCAGTGAATTGATCCTTCATCTTCAGGCAAATAATAATTAGTGCACTTATATTGAAAATCTGCTGTTTCTGATGTTACTAAAAAGCCATGGGCGAATCCCTCTGGAATCCATAGTTGAAGATTATTAGACTCAGATAGCTCGACTCCAATCCAATGTCCATATGTTGAGGAATCAGTTCTTATATCTACGGCTACGTCAAAGACTGATCCCCTTGAAACTCTTACTAATTTTGCTTGAGGATTTAATTTTTGATAATGCAATCCTCTCAAAACTCCTTTTGAGGATTGAGAATGATTATCCTGAACAAAATTTACGTTGATCCCAGTAACATCCCTGAAAGTTTTTGCATTAAAAGATTCCATAAAAAAACCTCTTGGGTCCTCATATACATCTGGCTCTAAGATTAAACATCCATCAAGTTTCGTACTGGTAACTTTCATTTTAAATTATCTTATCATGTCCCTTATAAAACTTTTAACGTTGTTAAAGTAAGCATAATCTCCTCTTAATAGAAGAGATAATGCTTTTAACTTCCTTACTAAGAACGAACTTGACTGCATATCATTTCTTCTGATAAGTGCACTAAGCTCACTTTTAAGATAATTTTCTTTTTGACTTAAAAAATGAATATCATCTTTAATGTGATTATTTTTAAATTTATCGATTACCTTCATTAGGCTATGATTTAAAAGAATCCTATCGTCATAATTTTGATTAGGTTTATTAATTACGCTATGAATTTGAGCCTTCAAAACGTCAAAAAAACTTATTTTTTTTATCGAGCTTGCTACCCAGCCTGATGTGTTGTCAGAATGCCTTCTAATCAATCCCAATGACTTTTTTAAAACTTGTCTTCTTTCTAATACTTTCCCAACATTATGAATCCAGCCATCATGACCGTTGATATTTTCAGGAAATGGAAACACGTAATCTAATAAATCTTTTCGAATTACAGTGAGTGCGCCCGTTATGTAAATATTGGTATTTCCAAAACCTCGCAAAGCCTGCGAAAGTGTATTTGAACCATGATATTTTAAGTTTTCATCGACAATTTCAGCATCATGAATAATTAGAGAAATATTTTCATTCAAATAAAAATACTCTGTGATAGAACTAATTTTGTTTTGGAACCAAATGTCATCCTGATCTGATAAAAAGATTAAATCTCCTGTACATTTTGAGAGAGCATTTTCAAAATTTTTTGTAAATCCTAAATTAGATTCATTTTGATAAATTTTGACATCAAATGGAGCATTTAAAGAAAATTTTTCTAAGATTTTTATTGTGTTATCGCTTGACCCATCATCGCATACAATTAATTCATCAGGTGCCTGATCTTGTTGGCTAAAACTCTTTAGCTGATCATTTAAATATTTTGACCCATTATAAGTAGTCATTGCAATTGAGATTCTCATATAAATTAGCCTAAAAATTTACTGCCTAATAGTCAGCTTAATAATGACTGAAGATATGCTCCATATGGACTATTTTTATACTTAAGCGCTTGTTTTGACAAAATTGATTGATCTATCCATTTGCTTGAAAAAGCAATTTCTTCTAAACATGCTATTTTTAATCCTTGTCTTTTCTCAATAGTGCTAACAAACTCTCCAGCACTTAACATTGAATCATGAGTACCTGTATCAAGCCATGCAAACCCTCTGCCCAGCTGGGACGAATTCAACTCACCCCTTTTTAAATATTCAATGTTTACGTCGGTAATCTCTAATTCTCCTCTATCAGAAGGCTTAAGTCCTTTCGCAATATCAACAACGGAATTATCATAAAAATAAAGGCCAGTTACTGCATAGTTGGATTTTGGCTTTTTTGGTTTCTCTTCTAAGGAATGTACTTTTCCAGTTTCATCGAACTCAGCTACAGCGAATGACCTGGGATCCTGAACATAAGTTGTAAATATTCTAGCGCCTTGGTTCAGATTAGATGCTTCTTTGAGCATTTTGCTAAAACCATATCCAAAAAATATATTATCTCCAAGGATAAGTGAGACATTTTGCTCGCCTATGAATTTTTCTCCAAGTAAGAATGCTTGAGCAATTCCATCCGGAGAGGTTTGAGCAATATAATCTAGGCTAATCCCATAATCTGCCCCATCTCCAAGAATTTTTTTAAAGAAGGGTAAGTCAGATGGAGTCGATATAATTAAAATTTCTCGAATACCAGCCAGCATCATTACTGATAAAGGATAATAAATCATTGGCTTATCGAATATTGGAAGCAGTTGCTTGGAGAAGCCGAGTGTTATTGGAGCTAGCCTAGTGCCAGATCCTCCTGCAAGAATAATGCCTTTCATAAGTCTTTAGTTTTTACCCAATCTTTTCAATGCATAGTTTTTTTTAAAAATCGCTTCCCACCATTGAGGATTATCTAGATACCATTTTACAGTTTTTTTGAGGCCAGTATCGAATGATTCTTTTGGACGCCAATTTAAAGTTGACTGAATCTTAGATGAATCTATGGCATATCGCCTGTCATGTCCAGGTCTATCATCAACATAGCATATTAAATCTCGAAAAAAATGTACTCCTTGGGGTTTTTTAGAAATTAAATCGTCAAGTATCGAACAAATTTTTATTGCAGTATCAATATTTTGAATCTCATTTGAACCCCCGATATTATAAGTATCACCCTTTTTTCCGCTATGGAAGACTTCGATGAGCCCCCTTACATGATCATCTACATAAATCCAATCTCTTATTTGTTTACCGTCTCCATATATTGGAATTTTCTTTCCATGAATTGCATTTAATATGATATGAGGGATAAGTTTTTCTGGGAAATGAAATGGACCATAATTATTGGAACAATTTGTAACAACAACTGGAAGGCCATAAGTTCGATACCAGGAGCGAACCAGATGATCAGAACTTGCTTTGCTGGCAGAATATGGTGAGCTTGGGTCATAACGCCTAGATTCATTGCATGGTGCTTCATTTTCTTTTATATCACCATATACTTCATCTGTTGAAACATGGTGAAACGTAAATTTTTTTTGCTGTGATTTTGATAATTTATTCCAGTAGTCTAAAGAGCAATTCAAGAGGTTATAAGTACCAAAAACATTGGTTTGGATAAATGGATCTGCATTATCAATAGATCGGTCTACATGTGATTCTGCAGCCAAATGAATTATGCCTTTTGGTTTAAATTTTTCTAGCGTATTTGAAAAGAGTTTTTTGTTGCAAATATCGCCCTCAATAAAATCATATCTTTCTGATTCTGAGACTGAACTTAATGAATCTAAGTTTGCTGAATATTTGATAGCATCATAATTTACTACCTTATATGAAGTATTGTCTATTAAATATCTTACCAATGCTGAGCCAATAAACCCTAGGCCGCCAGTTATTATTATCCTATCCTCTTCCATCCATCAAGTCTGTGATTAAAAGTTGCATTGTAAGATATCTGCTTATTTCTTACTAATTTTATTTAAACAGTCTAGTGCGCTTTGAACCACGATTTGTTCATCATATAAATTGGTAACTCGCTCTCTACCGTTTTTACCTAATTGAATTCTTTGTGTTGTATCCATTGTGAGAATTTTTAATAATGCGCTTTTCAGTGAATCTACATTCTTAGGCATACATAGTATTCCATTGAAATTATCTGTGATAATTTCCCTGCAACCAGGAACATCAGTTGCAATTACTGGCAAATTCATAGCGCATGCCTCTAAAATACTTTTGGGCATCCCTTCCCTATATGACGGTAAGACAAAACAGTCACATTGAGCTAAAATTTCACTCACATTATCAGATGGCCCAATCCAATTAAACCAGGTGTATTTCTTCCAAGATTTAATTTCGTTGAGAGTGATGGCACTATTATTTTTTTTGTCAATATAACCACATAGCCATAAATGGCATCTGATATTATTTTGATTAATTATTTTAAAGGCTCCTATCAATTCGTTAAGTCCCTTATCAGCGAGCATACGACCGGTATATACAAATCTAAATTCATCAGCTTTTTTAATTTTATGATTCTTAGGATGAAATTTATCTAAGTTCACTCCTGATCCAGGTAAAATTTTTAACTTTTCTGCTGGAACAAGATTATTTTCAATTAATAGCTTGTAATCATCTTTATTTTGACAAAAAATTAATTCCGCAAGTGGCTGGCTTAGACGATACATAAAATAAACTAACTTAGAAATAAGATTATCATTTATAAAAATTGTTCCTAGACCCGTAATATTGTTAATGAATTTTTTTCTTGCTAAGAATCCGGCCAATGAACCATATATATTATTTTTAATTGTAAAATGAAATATTACATCAGGATCGTATTTACGATATAGGAGATAAAATTTAAAAAAGAGAGCTAAATCTTTCAGGGGATTAGTTCCTTTATTGTCCATACAAATGTTCACATGTTTTGCGCCAATTTTGTCGAGTTTTTTTGAATATTGGTCTTGAGGTGCGATACATATTACCTCATGTCCTAATTCAACAAATTTTTTTAATGTTGATTGTCTGAAGTTATACAAATACCAAGAAGTATTTGCTGAAAATAATATGGTTTTCATATTTATATTCTTGATAGAAAGTTAAAGCATTTCAAACAATGCATTTCTATATGGCTGCCACATATGTGAAAAAGTTGCAAAATATAACCATACATATAAGACAAGAGTATAGTAAAAAATTATTAATAAAATAATGAGCTTGCTAAGATCTCCTTTTCGCGAAAAAATATCTGGCAAATATGAAAATACAATTAACTGAATAGGCAATAAATACAGGCCTATTCTGTCAATCGCAGTGCTTGCATTTGTAGTGAATAATAGAATAAATAAAAGTATTGATATTATTGCGGACCACCACCAAAGTAATTCCAAAGATTTGTTAAATTCAAATCTTGGGAAAAAAAATAATAGTAAAGATGCAGGCAATATTAGCATCAAAATTCTTATCAATGCTCCAGAGGATTGATAGCTTTGTTCGTAATAATATTTTACAAGCCGTTCAAAAGAATCAGATAAAAAAAATGTATAAGAAAAATATACTATTAAACTGGCCCACAAAAACATCCAAAGCTTATTATTTGTTGAGGCTAATCCTGCGATACCCAACATAATAATTGCAGTTTTATGAAATGTTGCAGCAAACATGATCAATAAAAAGAAGAGAATGCTTTTATTTCTGCTAATAGCAACTAGTCCTAACATGATTAATCCAAGAGCTACGCCTTGCCTGGTATAACCCATTCCAACGACAATGACTAAATATGGAATTGCTGCGGTTAGTGCCAAGAATGGCCTTGGTAAACTTCTGCAAAAAACAAATAATCCTAATGAAAAAATCAATGCGCTTACAAAATTAACCCCATATATTCCTAACCCATAAAGACCGCTTAAATAGTTTAAAAACATATATGAAGGATCAGCTAATGGATCAAACGTTTCAGATAACGGTGAACTACTAATAATTTTATAATAGGTAAGATAAGAGCCCCAATCACCTCCAACTTGGACTCTAAATCCTATGAATAAAGTAATGATTAAAAAAAATAACCACCATAAGCCATCAAATCTTAAAGAAAACGAATCTAAGTTATTAACGCTTCTCCTCTCTCCAACAAAAGCAAAAAATGCTGGAATAGAAAACATCAGCCAATATGCGTAGGTTGCACCAGATGATGCTATTTCGTTTACGCGCGGATTTATAAGCTCTTCCACAGGTCTCAAAAATAAGAATTTTTTAAAATCATTAATCTTTTTTAGTTTTTTCTAACCAACTTTGGAACATTAATATTCCCCAAAGCCTGGGAGTCCAATCATATTCTCCTGATAAATGTTCCTTCCAGATTTTTTGTATAGGCTCTGGGTTAAGGTAACCCTCATTAATTAACCTATTAGGCTCTATTAGAGCCTCTGCCCATTTTTTTAGAGGACCTTTAATCCAATCTCCAATCGGAACTGCAAAACCTGCTTTTGGCCTATCGATTAATCTTGAAGGAACATATTTGTTTAGAATTTCCCTTAATATCCATTTCCCCTTGTTGTTTTGAATTTTCATTTCAATTGGAATTCGTGCAGAAGTTTCTATAATCCTATGATCAAGAAATGGAACTCTAGTTTCTAAGCTTACTGACATTGCAGCCCTATCAACTTTACAAAGAATATCATCTGGAAGATATGAAATTAAATCATCATACATCATCTGGGAAACATCATCTGTGGCAATAAAATCATTATCTGTATTTTGTAAAGTTTGATTTATTTCATTGAAATTCGTCATATTGATTACTTCCTCAGGATTCTGCCAAATCAAAGCAAGGTGATGACAAAAATCACTTAAATTTTTTGAGGTTTCAAGTCTTGCAGCCATCTTATGAAACTTATCTGAAAATCTCATTATTTTCTTTCTTTTAGGTAAAAGAATATTTACTAATCCCCCCAAAAAATCAAATAAGATAGAGGGGGTAACTTTAATCAATTTTCCTATTATTCTTCTTAGCTTAAAAGGCATCCATGAGACTTTTTTCCATATACGTGGTGTCCATGTATATCGATTGTAACCACCAAAAAGTTCATCTGCAGCATCTCCAGATAAAGCGACTGTTACATTCTTTCTCGCAGCTTTACAAACTAAGTGAGTCGGAATCTGAGATGAGTCAGCAAATGGCTCGTCATACATACTTGATAGTTTTGGTATCACATCTTGAACTTCTGCATCTGTTACTAGGATTTCATGGTGATCAGTTTCAAGATGGTTAGCAATTTCTTTTGCGAACGGTGCTTCGTTATAGTTATCATCCTCAAACGCAATGGTAAAAGTTTTTATAGGATTTATAGACTTTTCCTGCATTAAAGCAACAATTGTAGAAGAGTCCACTCCTCCGCTCAAAAAAGCGCCCAATGGAACATCTGCAAGCATTTGCAAGGATATTGATTCACTCAAATTCTCTTCAATCTGTTCAATTGCTTCGGCACTATTTGAAAACATATTTAAGCCACCTTGTTTAAAAGTTTCATTTACAGACCAAAAATAATCATGATGAAATGATCCATCTTGGTGAATGGTTGCGTAGCTTCCAGGCATTAACTTATATATATTCTCATAAATTGAATGAGGAGCTGGAATATAATTGTATTTTAGAAACTCTTTAAGGCTATTCTTAGATATAGAGTTATTAAAATTTGGAAAAGCCTTGATTGCTTTAAGCTCTGAGGCAAATACAAATGAACGATCCACATTTCCAAAATACAGTGGCTTTTCGCCCATTCTATCTCTTGCCAAAATCAATTTTTTAAACTTCTGGTCCCATAATGCAAGTGCAAACATTCCAACAGTTGCTCTCAGTGTCTCTTTTATGCCCCATACAGAAAACGCGGTTAGAAGCGTTTCAGTATCAGAATTACTTATCCATTCAAAATTATTTGGAAGAGAGCTCTTAAGTTTGCCTCTTAATTCGTGATGATTATAAATTTCACCATTAAATACAATGGTAAATCTTTCATCAAAGGATTTCATAGGTTGATGCCCAGCTATAGATAGATCAAGGATTGCAAGCCTTTTGAAGCCAAAAAAAATGGACCCAGATGAATCACTCCAAGTTCCATCATCATCAGGACCGCGATGATGAATTGTTTTAATCATATCCTCTATGATTTTAGATGTATCAAATTTAACAGCACTATTTGACATAAATCCTGCAAATCCACACATACTATCTTTTCTCTAAATAAAATTTTTTTAACTCTATCGCTAAATTTTTAAAGCTAAAATCTTTGACTCTCGTTGATCCGTAACCTTTTAAATCGTCAAGTAGATTCTCATTCGATAGAGTATCCTTGATGCATTTAGCAATATCATTAGGATTATGAGGATCAAAGTATATCCCAACACCTTCAGTAATTTCTTTAAAGACCGTTAAATTGCTTAAAACTATAGGAGTTTTTGAAGCCATTGACTCTAATATTGGAATCCCAAAACCTTCGTAAGTTGAAGGAAAAATAAATAATTTACTAAGTTTATACACACCTTTAACCTCTTCATCTGAAAGATCACTAAAAATGTGGATAAGATCGCTAAGGTTTTCTTGATTAATTTTTTTACATATAGTCTCTTTGGTGCCATTGTCATTTCCAATGATAACTAAAGGTATCTTAAAGTTTTTTTTCTTTAATATTTTTATAGAATTTATTAGATTTATATAGTTTTTTCGATGCTCAAAATGCCCTACTGATAATATAAAATCTGATGGAAGCTTTAATTGTTTCTTTATTTTTTGAGTAACATCCTCGGGAACATCGCTAAAGCTATCACAATCAAGTCCATTATAGATTACTGAAATATCTGAATTTGGAGAAAATTTTAAAATTTCATCTTTCATGGTTTGTGATACTGTTATGATGCTATCTACTCTGTTAAGAAATTTTTTATGAGTGGGCTTAGAAATTATGTGCTCCCATGAAGAAAACTCTCTATATATTCCTCTTACATCATGAATAGTATGAAAAGTTTTTCCAGTAGGATTTTTTATGCTGGGTAAATTAAATCCCTCAAAATAATCTACTTCTTCTTTTAATAATAATTTTTTCCAGTAATTTAAACCGAGTAAAAATTTTTTTATTCTACCCTCACTGGGGATAATCGTTTGCTTAAAAGTTACATTATCATAAGTCTTAAACCATGAATCCATTTTAGTATCGCTAGGCTCAAAAACTATAAATTCGCAATCCGACATTTGCTCAAAAAGATTACCATATAGACCAACAAACCTTTGCTTTGCTCCAGAAGGTCTACTGTTAAAGCATGTTCCATTAAGACCGATTTTCATATAACTGAAGTCAGATTCAACGCTTTAAAATGAGATTTTAAAACTTCGTCTGAATTAAATGGTTTTATTGCCTCATCAAGTAATATTTTTGGTATCGGTGATTTCAACGCGCGTATTACCCCCTGAGCTAACATCCTTGGATTATGCATGGGAACTAAATACCCATATTTTCCTCTTTGAAGTACTTCACTTGGGCCAGTTGGACAGTCAGTAGATACTGGGGTACAGCCGCACATCATAGCCTCTACTAATACATTTGGAAGACCTTCAACGTATGAAGAAAGAACAAAAACATCTGAGTTTTTGTAATATTTGAATGGATTATCTACGTAACCAGCAAGATCTACAAAAGAATTCAAATTTAATTCACCAATAACGCTCTTTAAATGCGATTTTAATGGTCCATCTCCAAGAATTATTAATTTTACATTTTGTTCTTTTAAGATTAATGGCATAGCTCTTATTAAATCCTCAAAACCTTTCCACTCAGCCAATCTTCCTGATGCAATGATAATTGAATATTTGTCTCTATTTATCCACGGATGCTCTAAATGTTCGTGCATTTTTTCTCTAGATTCAGTGTCATCAACAATGTTATAAATGCATTGATGAGTTGAACTTTTAAAAATAGATTTATATTGCTTCACCATATCTTTTGATACACAAGATAAAACATCTGCTTTTTTCATTGTGAGTTTAGTAAGTTGCTTCAAAATCCATCCCTTGGAAAACAAGTTATTCGAATATGTATCATATGGTGTGACTCTGGAAGATGCACTTATGAGTGAATTGGAATACGAAAAATACTTTGCGAAAATAACAACAATATTTAAGTGATCTTCAGCTGAAAAAATTAAATCATATTTTTCTCTCTTGAAAATTGAAATTAATTTAAAAAACATTTTCCTTACATTATTTTTATTAAGAATATTGATACTGACTCCTGGAATTTCAGGTGGATGCAAGTCGGTCGGTAAAAATCCAATAATTAAATCAACTTTAAAATTCTTTGATGCTAATGCTCTAGCAAATCTATGTTGAGCCAATGGAACTCCAGCGATTGAGTATACTGGCGTAATGATGGCTATTTTCATAAAAAGTATTCTTTCAAATTTGAGTAATGACCTTGATCAAATTTAAACTTGTCGAAGAACAAGAAATTATTGATATATTTTTTTTCTGTATAGATGTTTTGATTTTGTTGATGGATAGCAATATTAAATTCAGAAAAACTATAGAGCTTTCCTTCATCTAAGTAAAAACACAGATAATCAAGATCTTCTAGAAAATTAAATATTTCAAAAATTGATTTTTTATTGTGACGTTGCTCTATCTCGATTAGCAAGCATGGCTTACTTATTTTGATAGTATTATAAGCACCTTGCAACAAAGGAAACTCATGGCCCTCTACATCAATCTTAATAAAATCGATCTCACTGAAATTAAAAGAATCAAGCTTATTCAATCGAACAGTCTCTTCTCTTGTTTGACTAAAATTATTATTCTCTATAGAAGCACTTGAATCATGCTCGACTCCGTGTTGATCAATTGGTATTAAAAGTGAAGCAAGCCTGTCTTCATTAGAAAGTGCCTCATTATAAACAATTATATTTTCATGAGAGTTTGCCCAAGATTTAAGCAAATTAAAACATTCAGAATTGGGTTCAAAGATTTGAATATTTTTACAAAATTTAGATATAAAATATGAATATATTCCTTGATTAGCTCCTGCATCTATAACATTACTTTCAGCCACGATAATGTTTTTTAATAAAGTCATCTCTGGTTCTGTATAGCCACGAATAAAAGCATACCAATACTTTAGTGGGACGTGCATTCTTGTTGGAATAATGTTTCTAATTGTTTTCTTTATAAATCTAAGCATGATGTTTACAGAAATCTCTCGAGTCTAGTTTTGGATGCTTCAAGTGAATATTCTTTTAAATAAAGTTGACGGAGGTTCTCATTAAATTTCTTTGGAATTTTACTATACAACTTTGACAATAATTCAACATAATCTCTTTTTGTATTGCAAACATAGTAAGCCTCAATGTGAGCATCTTCATATCCAATCAAAGCTTGAGAAGTGGCAAGAATTTTCTTTCCATACATCATAGCCTCAGCAACTTTAGTTTTCATTCCGGAGCCTTCAAATATAGGGGCAATCACATATTCTGCATTAATATACCACTCAGATAATGAATCAACCCTCCCAATTACTGATACATTCTTAGATTGCTCAAGCTCAGACTTTAGATTCTCAAAGCCACTTCCAATTATAAAAGTTTTATATTCAATATATGGTGAAACATTTTTTGTAAACCACTTAATTCCATATTCATTTGCAAAAAAATTTCCTCCTACAAACAGAATATATCTTTCAACATTTTCATTTGCATTTAATAAAAAGCTAGATTTAAATTTATCCTCTAATGCCATTGGAACAATTGAGTGAGCAAATTTTCCATAAATTTTGTCTAAATTTTTTGAATCATTGTTTGTCAGTGCAATTATATGATCAGAGTTTAATACTGCTTTTCTTTCTGAAAGAAAGTTTGCAAGTAAGATTGCAGCAGACTTTAAGGATTTTTTTCTAATGAGTGCATCAAAGAAAAACTTTGCCTCAACATTATGAAAAGAACAAAAAATATAAATTTTTGGAAATTTAGCTTTGATCTTCTCAGCAAAAAATCCAAGATTTGAGCCATCTATAAAAACTTTGTTGATATTATTTTGATCTATTATTTCATTTATAGAGTTGATCATTAAAGGGGAAATCCCGTCAAGGTGACTTTTGAATATTTTATTCATTAAAGATGGCTTAGGATAAACTTTTGAATGAGAATCAATTTCAAATGTATAACATTTATCTTGAAAAATTTCCTTAACAATCCTAAATGTGATAGCGCTTAACATCTCCCTTCCACCCGATGGATCGCATAGAAACCTTTTGCCTATAAATAGAATATTAGAGGATGACATAAGAATTATTTTTTATTTCTTACAGAGGTCTGATTGTTTGAATACCACTCATAAGTATCACGAATTCCATCTTGTAAAGAAATTTTAGGCTCCCATCCAAATTTATTCATAACTGAATTATCCAAGAGCTTTCTTTTTGGCCCATCTGGCTTTGTAATATCAAAGACTAAATCTCCATTAAAATTTGAAACATTTGAGATCATATCTACAAGATCCTTAATGCGAATTTCAAAACCGGAACCAAGATTAACAAAAGGATACAAAGATTTTAATGAAGGATAAAATTTTTCTTTTGATAAATTCATTAAGAAAATACAAGCTTGGGCTAAATCTTGAACATGCAAAAATTCTCTGTAAGCCTCTCCAGTTCCCCAAATTTTTATTTTATTATAATTATTTTTTTTTGCCTCATAAAATCTTGAGATTAGCCCAGGTATAACATGGCTATTTTCTGTATGAAAATTGTCATTTCTTCCATAAAGATTTGTTGGCATTACGCATCTAAAATCTCTTGAAAATTGATTATTATAATTTCTGCATAATTCAATTCCTGCAATTTTTGAAATTGCGTATGCTTGATTTGTCTTTTCAAGCTCCCCTGTAAGCAATTGATTTTCTTTCATGGGTTGAGAAGTATTTCGAGGATAAATACATGATGACCCTAAAAACATTAGCCTATCAATGTCATAAACATGAGCAGCATGGATTAAATTAGCTTCGATCATTAAATTTTCATATATAAAATCAGCTGGGTAAGTACTGTTTGCGTAAATCCCTCCTACTCGTGCTGCAGCAATGTATATTTGATCAATTCTATTGTCAGAAAAAAAATCTAGTACATGGGTTTGATTTAGCAAATTTAAGTTAGCTCTGTCAGCAGTAATTATTTTATTAAAGCCATGTGATTTTAGATTTTTAACAATTGAAGAACCAACCATCCCGTTATGACCGGCAACAAAAATACTACAGTCTTTGTATTGCAAATCGACATGATTTAAAAAGCTATTTGTTGTATCCATGCTCATTTAATAAAGCTATTTTCTGAGCTTCAATAAGATCAGATTTAACCATCTCAGAACACATTTCCTTGGCTGAAATTTCTGGAACCCATCCTAACTTTTCCTTTGCTTTTTTCGCATCACCAAGCAAAGACTCAGTTTCAGTAGGTCTGAAGTATCTTTTGTCCACCTTTAAAATAATATCTCCCTCTTTCAGTTTATGATCATAGCCTTCATCAAAAGAATCAATAATTGCAATTTCCTCAGAACCAGATCCTTGAAATTTTATATTCAATCCTAATTCTTTTGCTGACCAACATACAAAATCTCTGACAGAATATTGATTGCCTGAAGCTATTACAAAATCTTCAGCTATATCTTGCTGCAGCATTAACCATTGCATTTTTACATAATCTTTGGCATGGCCCCAATCTCTCATTGCATCTAAGTTTCCCACATATAAACAATCTGAAATGCCACAAACTATATTTGCTAAGCCTCTAGTAATTTTTCTTGTTATAAAATTTTCACCCCTACGAGGAGATTCATGATTAAATAAAATCCCATTGCAAGCGAAGATTCCATATGCCTCTCTGTAATTAACTGTAATCCAATAGGCATATAGTTTTGCCACTGCGTATGGAGATCTTGGATAGAATGGTGTTTTTTCATTTTGAGGAGATTCTTGAACAAGGCCATATAACTCGGATGTAGACGCTTGATAAAATTTTGTTTTTTTTGTTAAGTCTAAAAATTTAATAGCTTCAAGAATTCGAAGTGTTCCTAAAGCGTCAATATCCGAAGTGTACTCTGGCGTTTCGAAGCTAATTCCAACATGTGATTGTGCGGCAAGATTATATATTTCATGTGGTTGTACATGATTAATAATTTTTGTTAAATTCGTAGCATCTGATAGGTCACCGTAATGCATTATAAAATTTCTAGAATTTATTTGAGGATCTTGATAAATATTATCTACCCTTTGTGAGTTAAAGATTGAAGACCGTCTTTTTATTCCGTGAACTTCATATCCTTTTTCAATTAAAAATTCTGCTAAATAAGACCCATCCTGACCAGTAATTCCGGTAATTAAAGCAATTTTGTTCGCTTGACTCATTTATCTAAGAATGATGTGACATATTTTGAAATTTTTTGTTATTTTCTTGCATCACTTCAAAACTACCTGAATCTATTAAGCGCCCGTTCTCAAATAGAAAAATACGATCACATTTTTTAACTGTGTTTAATCTGTGAGCAACCAAAATTATAGTTTTGTGTGATGATAGTTCATATATAGCGTCCATTATAGCTTTTTCAGTAAGGCCGTCTAACGCACTTGTTGCCTCATCAAAAACCAAAACCTCTGGATCATTATATAAGGCTCTTGCAATTGCAATTCTTTGTCTTTGTCCTCCGGATAGTTGCACTCCTTTCTCTCCAACAATCTCATCCAAACCATTAGGCAAGGAATCGACAAAAGATTCTAAACTAGAAAGTTTAATTGCACGCTTAACTTTGTCTATATTTATTAAATCTTTTGGTAAGCCGAATGCAACATTGGAGCCTATAGAACTATCTGAAAGGAAAATTGTTTGCGGAACATATCCAACATGATTTTGCCAAGATCTTAACGACTTGAGGTTAAGAACCTTATCATCAATTAGCACAATACCTGCGGTCGGCATCATTAAACCTAGAATTAAATCAACTAGTGTAGACTTTCCTGAACCAGATGAACCAACAAAACCAACAATTGATTTTGAGTTAATTTTTAAACTGATATCTTCCAGTGCAAAATTATCCTTGGTGGGATACTTGAATGTAACATTCTGAAACTCAATTTGATTCTTAAATGATATATTCTTTTTAGAATCTTTAATTTTGTTTTCTTTTGATATTTTCCATGCCAATAAGTCATCTCGGATGCTATGGAGGGCAGAAGCAGATCCTTTAATATATGTTAGGTTTCCATAAACTTGCTGAAATGCTGGCAAAAGCTTGTAACTTGCCATAGCGAAAATACCTAATTGAGGCAAAATTAACGGCAAGCTACCGTTATTTGAAGATAATAAGAATAATATTAAAGATACCATTGCTCCAAATGCAATTAACTCAACCCAAAATTTAGGTACTTCATTCATGGTAGCATTTGAACCATTAGCTCTACCGTATTCATTACTTGCTGATATGAATTGATCTTTGAAGCTAAATGATCTTCCCAAAAGCAGAACATCTTTTATTCCTCCAAATCCCTCATTCATTAATTGAAATCGATTTTTCTGGCTTTTGGTAACAGCTATCCCATTTCTTGCAACTCTTTTTTTTACAACTGAAAAAATAAGAAAATAAATAATTGCGAAAATAAAAAATCCTGAGAGAGTTACAATGGGATTCATAACAATAAGTAAAATAATTATGCATGAAGCAAGAGCAATTTTGGCATTCATAATCATCACAGGATATATTATGCCTTGCGTAACTCTTGAACACTCAGTTGTAATATTATTCATCAACTTACTACTATTCCCACCTGCATGAAAAAGCCAGGGTTGGCTCATATAATGCTCATATAACGAACTTGAAAAATTTGCACCCAAGCGTTGGGCATAATGCAGTAAATATCTAACAGTAAAAGTTGAGGTTAAAGTCGCAACACACAAAATAAATAAAACTAATAAACCTGCATAGAAAATAAAATCATCAGAATTAGATAAACCAATGTAAGAAAATAAGAAAGAAAAAGGATTATTGCCATCTAGCTGATCAGGATTTGAAGCTAAACTCAGAAAAGGTCCAATTGATGCCACGCCACTTACTTCAGCAAAGGCCATTAGAATAACTAAAAATTGTAATCTTAATAACTCTAGTCTTTGCCTTGAGGTCAGAACATCATAAAGCTCTTTTAAAGTTTGAATCATGACATCTAATTAGAAAAATTTTTTTTGGATTTATTTTCAATATACCATGGTATTACTCTTGCAATCCCTTGAGGTAAATTAAATTCTGGCTCATATCCAAGGAGCTTAGAAATCTTGCTAATATCAGCTTGGGAATGCCTTACATCACCACTTCTAAAATCTCTATAAGTTGGCTCTAATTCATATTTTTTTTGATATAAAGAAAGTTCATTTTTAATAATAAAAAATAAATCTTCAAGCGTATTTCTGTCCCCACAGGCAACATTATAAACTTGATCACTTGCATCTAAATCGCTAGAAATTGCAGCAAGAATATTTGCTTGAATAACATTATCAATATAACAAAAATCTCTACTAGTTTTTCCATCCCCGTTTATGTAAATTTTCTGTTGATTGGACATAGACTCTATCCATTTAGGGATTACTGCAGCGTAGGGACCATTTGGATCTTGACGTTTCCCAAATACATTAAAATATCTTAATCCAATAGATCTAAATTCGTAACATCTTGAGAAAACATTTGCGTAAAGCTCATTTACATATTTTGTAACTGCATAAGGAGATAAGGGATTGCCTATATTTTCCTCAACTTTTGGTAATTGGGGATGATCGCCATATGTGGAACTGCTTGCCGCATAAACGAAGTTTTGTACATTACAGTCTTTGGCAGCCACAAGCATATTGAGAAACCCATTAATATTTGATTGGTTGGTGTTAATTGGATCTTTTATTGACCTTGGGACTGATCCAAGAGCAGCTTGATGTAATACAAAATCAATATTTTTACATCCATTTAAACAAATATCAGAGTTAGATATATCCCCTTCTATCATCTTGAAATTAGACCACTCAATATGATTAACTGTGTTTTTTACTTCCTCAAGATTAATACTTCTTCCTGTAGAAAAATTATCTATACCAACAACTTTTTGATTTAATTTTAATAATTGCTCAAGGATATTGCTGCCAATGAAACCAGCTACTCCAGTCACCAGCCAGCTATATGAATTATCTTTCAAAAATTTTTTTGCTTCTTTGAAGGTACGCATATATCTACTTACTTTTAAAGCCTCATTTCAACTTCATTTTTTTTAAAGATATATTTTAAATCATAGATAATATGAGTTGGTTTACAAAGAATTTTTAGTTGTTCCACATCTAATGATTTAAATTTGTCATGCGCGACAGCAACAATAATCACATCATATTCATTTGAGTCTAAATATTTTATATCTTGAAAATGCTTGTTTACATTTTTCAATTTTTGATCAACCCATGGGTCAAACGTATCAATGGTTGCTTTAGTTTTATGAAATTTATCAATAATATCTACAACCTTCGAATTCCTTAAATCTGGACAATTTTCTTTAAACGTAACTCCCATAATTAATATTTTCGATGAAGATAATAAAATTTTTTTATTTTTCATAGTCTTTTCAAGCTCTTGAAAAACAAAATGGGTCATATTGTCATTTAATGCTCTGCCAGCAAGAATAATTTTGGGATCATATCCTATTGATTGAGCTTTATGTGTTAAGTAGTATGGGTCAACGCCTATACAATGGCCTCCAACCAAGCCAGGCTTAAATGGTAGAAAGTTCCACTTTGTCTCAGCTGCATTAAGAACCTCTTCTGTATCAATATCTAACCTATTAAAGATGAGTGCAAGCTCATTTATAAGAGCTATATTTAAATCACGTTGAGTATTCTCAATAACTTTTGCAGCTTCAGCAACTTTAATAGATTGTGCTTTATGAGTTCCCGCTAATATAATTGAGCCGTATAATTTATCAATTAAATCTGCAATCTCAGGCGTTGAACCAGAAGTAATTTTTACTATATCAGGAAGACGGTGTTTTTTATCTCCAGGATTTATTCTTTCAGGACTATAACCTACATAAAAACTCTTATTGAGTTTCAAATTAGAGTTTTCTTCTATTACAGGAACACACACTTCTTCAGTTGCACCTGGATAAACCGTAGACTCATAAATCAAAATATCTCCTTCTGACAGAATTTTTGAGATGGTTTTTGTTGCAGAAATTAGCGGCTGCAGGTCAGGTGAATTCTCTTTATCAATTGGTGTAGGAACAGTAATAATAAAACAATTTGCTTTGGCTATCTCTTCAATTTCGCTAGCGAATGCAAGACCTGTTGATGTGGCAAGTTCGTCAGCACTTAGCTCAAGCGTAGAATCATAACCTTTTTTTAATTCACAAATTCTTTCATGATTTATGTCAAATCCAATTACTTTTCTACTTTTTCCAAACTCTACAGCCAATGGTAGACCTACATAACCTAGGCCTATAACAGCTAGCCTAATTTCATCAATATGCATTTTGATTTATTTCAAGAGCTTATGAGTGAAGTATCGAATTAATACCACAAACATTGATAATATAAATCCAATAAATGCTCCAAATACAACAATTTGCTTTCTTTGAGGGCTAGATCTTTGTTCTGGGATGTATGGCGTATCGATAGGTTGGAGAAGATAATTATCTTTAGCTCTTGCAAACATTTGATTTTTTAACTGAGATTCAATTAATGAGCTAATAGCAAGCACCACTTCGGATTGTTTGGTCTTTAATAACTCTTCATTTAAGTATTCTAGAGATTTTTTTGATTCAAGTAGGTTTCTTTCTCTAGATAAATAATTAGCTTCTTGAATAATTAATGATAAAAAATCTTTTGCGAAATAAGGAGATTGATGGCTGACCGTCATTGACATTAAACCATTTAATTTATTGTATGTAATTCCCAATACGCCTTTATATACCTCATATGCATCTAAGTAAGACGGCCTGGGAACTAGCCACTTGCTCTCCTTAGAATTAAAAATCTCTGGGTTAAATAACGAGCGCCCTGTCTCCTCATCATAACCTTCGAATGCCATAAGGTTTTCAAGAACGCCGTCTTTGCTTAATAAATGTATAAAAAAATCTCTTGATTGAATTGTTGCAATTGCAATCGAGCTTTTATCAGACCCGGCGCCAGAAATATTAATTCCGGCCATTGAAGCTAAGCCTGCCATCTTAGATGATCCCTGAGTACCTGCTCCTGTAGCCTCAACTGTAGTAAGTAAAGCATCAGAAACCCATATCTTTGGAGCTGTTAATGCATAGAAAATTGATATCAAGACAAAACCTGAAGTTACAATCGAGACGAAATTTCTACCTTCCCAAATTACGTTCAGAATTTCTTTTAGATTAATTTCATCTACTTTGCTAACTGACGTATTATTTGCATTCTCTGACATAATTTATTTGCCTATGTTAAAAATTATTATTATATATAGATGTTAGTAGCTTTTTACAATTATTTGGAGGCTGAAGCCGGAATCGAACCGGCGTAAACGGCTTTGCAGGCCGCTGCATAGCCACTCTGCCATCCAGCCTTACTTTTTAAATGTTGCTATTGTATATGAAAGTCCTGTCTGTAACGTAATAATTAAAGCCAATAGAAGGAAGAAGTTTGAAATAAATAACACTAATGCGCTGTTAATAAATAATCCTATCAAAAAACTACCCAATGCAAATAATTGAAGCGATGTTTTAACCTTTGCCAAAAATGTAACACTTGTTGCCTCATTGTTAAAATTTCTTGCATTAATGTCACGCAGAGCGCTTACCCAAAATTCTCTTACGAGAATCAATCCTCCACAAAAACCTATAAAATAACTGGAAAGCTCTATGCTTAATCCAATTATCAAAAAAGTGACGAGTATTTTGTCGGCAATAGGATCCATGACTGCTCCTATCCTTGATTCAAGATCAAACCTTCTAGCAAGAAAACCGTCCCAGTAATCAGAAATGCTTGCGAAAAAAAATAATATCAAAGCCCAGCCGTAAAAATCAAAAATGGTAATAAATAAGAAAATAATTGGTGCGATAAGAATTCTAGAATATGTTAAAAATTGAATAAAAAAATTCATGAGTTATAAAATGAGTTAATCTCTTTTGCTAGTTTAATACTAATTCCATTCACCTTACATAGTTCAGATTCAGAAGCATTC
>MDSV01073979.1_pt1 | contig 22115 bp, 25 predicted proteins | sample 810851 | NCBI WGS metagenome assembly MDSV01 (sample SAMN05326640, study PRJNA326480) | marine metagenome | isolation source: seawater | place: Atlantic Ocean: North East | collected 2012 | reverse complement strand
TTATGTGTATTTATTGAAGATATTGCAAGAAATTTAAAACCAGCATATGAAATGGGTATGAAAACAGTTTGGATAGAAAATAATGAGCCTTGGGCAAAAGAATTCTCAAATAATAATTTTGTAAATTATAAAATAAATAATTTATCTGAATTTTTAAAAAAAATTAATTTAGCTAAAGCAGCATAATGAATACTAACTCTTTTGAAAAAATTATTAATGAAGCTTGGAATAACAAAAATCAAGTAAATTCTAAATCTAGTAAAAAAATACTCAATGCAATTAGCAAAACTATAGAACAATTAGATTCAGGAAAAATTCGAGTAGCACAAAAAAAAGATGGTGCATGGATTGTTAATCAATGGATTAAAAAAGCAATTTTACTAAGTTTTAGAGTTAATAAAATGAAAATTTCTAAAGGTCCCTACGCTGCGTGGTTTGATAAGGTTGAAGGTAAAACTCATAAATGGAATGAAAAAAGATTTATAAAAGAAGGATTTAGATATGTTCCTAATGGAGTTGTTAGAAAAGGTGCCTTCATTGCAAAAAATGTTGTCTTGATGCCATCATTTGTAAACCTGGGGGCTTATGTAGATGAGGGAAGTATGATTGATACCTGGGCTTCAGTTGGATCATGTGCACAAATTGGAAAAAACTGTCATATATCTGGAGGCGCTGGAATAGGTGGAGTATTAGAACCTATGCAAGCAAACCCAACAATAATTGAAAATAATTGTTTTGTTGGTGCAAGAGCAGAAATAGCTGAAGGGGTTATTGTGGAAGAAGGATCAGTTTTATCTATGGGGGTTTATATAGGAGCTTCAACAAGAATTATTGATAGATCTACAGGTGAAATACATTATGGAAAAGTTCCTGCCTATTCAGTTGTTGTTCCAGGAGCTATGCCAAGTAAAAATAATCCAGATGGTCCATCATTATATTGTGTAGTAATTGTAAAAAAAGTAGACGAAAAAACTAGAAGCAAAACTTCAATCAACGATTTATTAAGAGATTAAAAAACTCATGCCAATCAATGAACTAAAGCTAGCAAAAGAATTGATTCGTAAAGCTAGTATTACTCCAAAAGATGATGGGGCAATTAATATTTTAGCAAAAAACTTAAGATCTATTGGTTTTAAATGTCAGCTAATTAATTTTAAAAATATTAAAAATTTATATGCAAAACTTGGAAATTCGTCTCCCAATTTTTGCTACGCAGGTCATACTGACGTTGTTCCACCGGGAAATATTAAAGATTGGTCTGTTAATCCATTTAAACCAGCTGTTAAAAATAATAAATTAATTGGTAGAGGCGCCAATGACATGAAAGCTTCAATAGCTTGTTTTGTGTCTGCAGTTAGTAAGTTTAAAATTAAAAATAGAAAATTTAAAGGCTCAATAAGTTTATTAATTACTGGAGATGAAGAAGGACTAGCTATTAATGGAACAAAAAAAGTTGTTGAATATTTAAAAAGAAAAAAAGAAAAAATTAATTTTTGTGTCGTTGGAGAACCAACTAATCCAAACAAACTTGGTGAGATGATTAAAATTGGAAGAAGAGGAAGTATTACAGGTAGGCTTACTGTTATTGGCAGCCAAGGACATGTCGCTTACCCAAAAAAAGCAAATAATCCAGCTGACACAATGATTAAAATTTTAAAAAAAATAAAAGAAATAAAATTAGATAAAGGAACAAAAAATTTTCAAGCCTCTAATCTAGAAATAACTAAAATAAATATAGATAATTATGCTGACAATGTCATTCCGGGTTCAGCTCATGCTGTGTTTAATATAAGATTTAATAACAAGCACTCGTCAAGTTCATTAAAAAGAAAACTAAATACAATATTTAAATCAATATCTAAAAAAAATAAGTGTAAATTTAATATAAATTATCAAGTCTCTGGTGAAGCTTTTTTAACAAAACCAAATAAAACAACTTATATGGTTCAAGATACAATTAAAAAAATTACAAAAATTAAACCAAAATTATCAACTACGGGTGGAACATCTGATGCTAGATTTATTAGAAAAATTACACCCTGTCTTGAATTTGGTTTGGTTGGTAAAACAATGCACAAAGTTGATGAATCAGTGCCTTTGTCAGATTTAAAAAAATTATCTAATATATATCTAAATATATTAGAAAATTATTTTAAATAAAAATGGGAATTCATTTCACAAAAGAAGAGTTTAAAGAGCGCCAATCTAGAGTTATTAAAGAATTAAAAAACCAAGGGTTGGATGCTTTATTAATGTTTAGGCAAGAATCAATGTACTGGCTAACTGGATATGATACTTTTGGTTTTGTTTTCTTTCAATGTTTGATCTTAACAACTAAGGGAGATTTAGTATTATTAACTAGAGCGCCTGATTTGAGGCAAGCCCAAAATACGTCTATTATAAAAGATATAAGAATCTGGATTGATAAAGATCAAGCAAACCCTTCTGATAATTTGAAAAATATTTTGGAAGAACTAAAATTAGAAAAATCAAACCTAGGAGTAGAATACGAAGCTTATGGCTTAACTGGAAGAAACGCAATTAGATTAAATAATTCTTTGAATAATTTTGTAACTCTTCATGATAAGTCAGAACTAATTTCGCGTTTTAGAGTTGTTAAATCAGCGGCAGAAATAACTTATGTAAAAAAAGCTGCAGAACTTGCTGATAAAGCAATGGAAGCTGCCTGGGAAAATGCTCATAGTGGCGTAAGTGAATCTAAAATTCTTGCTGAAATGCAAGGTGCTGTTTTTAATGGTGGTGGAGATTATCCAGCAAATGAATTTATTATTGGCTCAGGAAAAAATGCATTACTATGTCGTTACCAAAGTGAAAAAAGAAATTTAGACGAAATAGATCAACTTTCAATAGAATGGGCAGGAACATATAAACATTACCATTCAGCAATGTTTAGAACAATTCCGATTGGCGAAATAAACGATAAACAAAAAAAAATGCATGAAGCCTGTATTGAAGCATTAAATGCTTGTAAAAATAAATTAAAGCCAGGTTCGACTGCTGGTGAAGTTTTTGATATTCACGCAAAAACTTTTGATAAATTAGGATTTAAAAATTCAAGAATGAATGCTTGCGGTTATTCTCTTGGTGGATTATTTGCCCCAAATTGGATGGACTGGCCAATGCTTTATACAGGTAATCCATATATCATTAAACCAGGTAATGTTTTTTTTATGCATATGATATTAATGGATAGCGATAAACAGTTGGCTATGAATCTTGGTGAAACTTATTTAGTAACTGAATCAGGAAGTGAAAGATTGGGTAAAAAAAAATTAGACTTAGTAAAAGGATAATAAGGATAATTAAGCATAATGTTAAAAGAAAGAAAAAAAATTATATTTTTTGTTATAATAGTAGTTGCAATAGAACTTTCCGGACATGGTATAATTTCTTCTCTACTTAAATTTTTAGGTTCCTTAAATTGATGAAAACAGGAATAATAACTACGGATACTTATTTAAATCACGATACAGGGCAAGATCATCCTGAACGCGCAGACCGTGTAACAGTTGTAATAGATCATCTAAAAAAATTAAAATCAAACAATTTAGTATGGAAAAAACCAAATAAATTTGATCTTAAGTATCTGAGTCTAGCTCACGACAAAGATTATCTAGAAAATGTAAATGATTCTTTCCCCACGCAAGGTAATAACTTTTTAGATGGGGATACAATTTTATCACCAGGTAGTAAAGAAGCTACAAAAGATGCTGTTGGATCCATTATTGCTGCAATAGATGGGGTGATGAATAAAAATTTTAGAAATGCCTTTTGTGCTGTAAGGCCTCCTGGTCATCATGCTGAAAAACGCAAAGCTATGGGTTTTTGTGTTTATAACAATGTGGCAGTTGGCGCATATTACTTATTAGAAAAATATCGTTTAAATAGAGTGGCTATTATTGATTTTGATGTTCACCACGGTAATGGAACTCAGGATATTTTTTATAATAATGAAAACGTTTTATATATTTCCTCTCATCAATATCCTTATTACCCAGGTTCCGGAGCAGCAAACGAAAAAGGTATTAAAGATAATGTTTTAAATATTCCTTTAATATCTGGAACCAAATCACACGAATTTCTTAATGCTTATGAGAGTATTTTTAAAAAACTGAAAGAATTTAGACCTGAATTTATTTTATTATCAGCGGGATTTGATGCACATAAAGACGACCCCTTAGCTCAAATCAATCTAGAATCTGAAGATTATTATACTTTGACAAAAAGAATAAAAACTCTAGCCAAAGAACTCTGCGATGAAAAGGTAGTATCTATTCTAGAGGGAGGTTATGATTTAAATGCTTTAAGAGAAAGTGTTAATTATCATATTAAATCCTTAATGGAGGATTAATAAGTAACTTTAATTAAGTACAAACCACAAGCAGGTGCTGGTGGTGCACATTTTGTTCGATTTTTCGATTTAAATGATTTCTTAAAATCATTAACACTCCACTTTCTTTCACCCAAATATTTAATACAGCCAACCATAGATCTAACCTGTTGTTGTAAAAAGGACTTGGATATAAATTTTAAAGTAATTTTATCTTTTTTCTTATTTATAATTATATTTTCAATAGTTTTAATAGGAGATTTTGCTCCACAGGATGAAGATCTAAAAGTTGAAAAATCATGAGTTCCCAACAATAACTTTGCACCTTTTTTCATAACTTTAATGTCTAATTTTTTTCGAATATGCCAAGCTTTATTTTTTTGTAGAGCTAATTGGGATTGTCTATTAATTATTAAATACTCATAAGTTCTTTTTTTAGCATCAAACCTTGAATGAAAATTTTTACTAGTTTTATTTATTTTTAAAACAGTAACTAACTTATTTCCAATATTTTGATTAAAAGCTAATAATAACTTTTTATTTTCAATTTTCTTTTCTAAATCGAAGTGTGCAATCTGACCAAGGGCGTGGACACCAGAGTCTGTTCTACCTGCTCCGGTAACAATAACTTTTTCTCTAGAAAAATTAAATATTGCTTTCTGTAATACTTCTTGGACAGATAATCCATTTTTTTGAAACTGCCAACCTACAAATGCTGTACCATCGTATTCTATTTTTATTTTATATCTTTGCATTAGTTTAAAATTGTACTGATGCTAATTTTTTTACCTAATAAAAACTCTTTAGTTGTTTGTTTATTTTTTCCCTGACGTTGTAATTCTAAAATTTGAATAGAGTTTGATTTACATGCAATTGTTAAATTTTGATCGATTACGGAACCAGGTTTTCCATTTTTTAAAACTATTTTTGCTTTTAAAATTTTAAACCTTTCTTTATTATACTCAAACCAGGCTCCAGGGCTTGGACTTAAACCATGAATATGTGCAAGAACTTTATTTGCATCAAGGTACCAATTAATTTTAGTTTCATTTTTATTTATTTTTCTTGCATATGTAGCTTTTAAGTGTTTTTGATTTATAAATTTTGAGTTAACATCTTGTATATTTTTTAAATTTTCTATTAATAATTTTGCCCCTATTTTAGAAAGTTTTTTTTCAATATCACCATGGGTTGTGTTTTGATCTAAATCTAATTCTTTTGACGCTAAAATAGGTCCGGTATCTAATTTTTCTTCAATCTTCATAATACTTACACCAATTTTTTTATCTGCATTCATTATTGCTCTTTGAATTGGGGCAGCTCCTCTCCATTTGGGAAGTAATGAAGCGTGAATATTTATAAATCCAAACCTTGGTATATCTAAAAAAGATTTTGGTATAATTTTTCCATAAGCTACTACGATAGCTACATCTGGAAGTAATTTTTTAAAAATTTTTAATTCTTTTTCGTTATTTAAACTTGCTGGGCTAAAAAAACTTAGATCATTATTTTTACAAAATTGTTCAATTGGTGATGAATTAATTTTTTGTCCCCTTTTGGACCTTTTCGGAGGTTGAGTATAAACTTTTATAATATTGAATTTTTCCTTAATTAAACTATCTAAAGCTGGAACTGAGAACAATGGAGTCCCCATAAAAACTATTTTAAGTGGCATTAATATATTATTGAATTTAAACTACAATTCTTTCAAGTTCTTTTTTTTGCTTAGATAGTTTTTTGACAATCATTGTTTTTTTTAATTTTGATAAATAATCAATGAATAAAACACCTTCCAAATGATCCATTTCATGCTGGATACATGTAGCTATCATCCCTTCAGCTTTGATTTCTTTTGCGTTTCCATAATAGTCCAAATACTTTACATGACATTTTTCTGGTCTATCTATTTCAGCAAACTGCCCAGGTACTGATAAACAGCCTTCTTCATAAGTAGATTTAGTATCAGATTTCGTTATTATTTCTGGATTCACAAAATACATTGGTTTTTTTTCTTCACCTTTTTGAGTTAAATCGAGAACAATTACTCGCTTTGGCACCCCAACCTGTATTGCTGCCAATCCTATTCCGGGAGCTGCATACATAGTTTCCAACATATCATCCATAAGTTGCTGTAAATCTTTATCTACATGTTCAACTTTTAAAGATTTCTGTCTTAATATTTTATTTGGTTCAGTCAAAATATGTCTTAAAGCCATATAAATATAAATAAATTATAAGACAATTATAGTCAAGTAATGGAGATTAGATTAAGAATTAATTATACTCTTGCCGGTAAAACTTCGTTTAAAATATTATTTCTTATTTTTTTTATATTTAATTGATTTAATATTTTAACCAAAAAATACACAGTTTCAGGATCTAAGTCTTTAGCTTGGTCTTCTCCAATTATTTCAACAATTTTTAGCATAACTAAACCAATTTGATTTTGCTCCGCAAGATCTTCTAGACTTTTTGGAACAGTTAAATTTGAAGAAAGTTCACTATAGTCTAAGCTAGCTGGTAAAGAAACTCCATCCGCTATTAGAGAGTCCAAAACAATAATATCTTTTATAGAAATAAAATATTTTTTATTTCTTTTTACTTTTTTATAAACAGATTTGAAATCTTTTTCAGTTCTACTTAACTTATCGTTATTTTCTAGAAAGTGTTTAATAATTTTTGATCTATGTAAAATATCATTATCAAATTTTATTTTCTTTTCCAAACTTTTATCTAAATTTTCTTTTATTAAATCTGCATAATTTGATGATATTTTATTTAGGTCTATAGACTTCAAAATAGTAAAGAATTCTTCTTCGTAAATATTGCCAATTTTATCATTAATGAATAATTCTTTTAATAAAAATGTTAAATCAATTTTCTTTTCTAAATTACTACTTAATAAAATACTCTGATAGATTAAAGCTCTAGCTTTATAGTTTGGTAAATTTTTATAAATTTCTTTAGCATTTAAAAGTTGGTTAAAGTTAAAATTCATTCTTAGGTAAATTTTAAAAATTTCATTTTTTTCAAATGAATTTTGTGATGCTGCTTGTTCATAAGTAAGAATTACATCTTCATCCTCAAAATCTTTAACTTGAATTAAATTTGCAGATGATAAATATCTCCATATATATTTATTAGTTTTTTCAGTTGGCGTAAATTTAAAATCTTTGTTTGTTATATGAGAAAGATAAAAATTTAATAAATTATCATCCAATATTGTTTGACTAGTTTTATCTGTTACTCCTAGTAAAAAATACATTTTATTTTCAAAAAATTTATCTTTAAAACCTCTTTCTAGTAATAAATCTAAGTTTAGTTGAGCTTCATTTTTTCTATCATTATTTATTAAACAATATATTGTAAACTTATCTAAATAATTATTTTGTATATTTCGATCAATAAATTTAACTTTTTCGCATGCAGATTTTATATCTGCAGAAGATAGATATTCATTAATTAAAAATACTACTGCTTTAGAATTTTTTCCAACTTCTTTATTGTTTTTTAATAAATTTTCTAAATCTTTAATTCTTTTCTTTTTTATTAACCAATTTACTTTTATTTTTAAAAACTCGTTACTATTTAAATTTTTTTTAGGTGGATAAGAGTTAGTAAACAGAACTTGAAATAATAATTCCTCGGATAATTTTGATAACTTTAACTTACTAATTCTTTTTAAAATTTTTTTAATATCATCACCATCTGACTGTGACCACATATCTAAGTTAAAATTATTTTCTGCAGGGTCAAATATGCCAATTACAGATTGTGTTTGATTGTCAATTTTATCTTCGTCAATTGTTATAACAATTTTATTAATATCATTACTTAAAATTGGACTTTCTATTTTTATATCTTCCTCTTGTTGAGTTTGATTGTTTTCTTCAATTTTTTGTTCATTATCTTCCCATATGTCATTTGCATCATTATCTGCAAACGCAAAATTTATATGCAGAGCTATAAAAAAAAATGTGAGTAATTTAATTTTATTTAATTGTAATAAGCTTATCATTACTAATTTGTTGCTTAATAAGTTTACTTGGTTTGGAAACTTCTATTTTATCAAGCAAAAATATTGCTAAAAAGAAAACAAAGAAAATAAAAATTATTTTCATTGCCATTCTACTACTGTAAAATCTATTATCTTTTCTTGGTCTTAATCTGAGTTGCATAATTAATAAATACTATTTAAACTCGGAAAATAAGACATAATTGTGAAAAATCAAATTTAAAATTCTCAGAAAAATGTTGAAAAAAAACCTTGTTTTATTAGGAATGATGGCGGTTGGTAAAACAACCTTGGGTCACATAGTGGCCAAAAAACAAGAAATGCAATTTATAGATATAGATAAAGTTATTGAAAAAAAAAATTTAATGAAAATTTCAGATATATTTAAAAAAAAAGGAGAAAAATTTTTTAGAGCAGAAGAAGAAATAGAATCAATTAAAGCTCTGACTAAAAAAAATTGCGTAATTTCTTTGGGAGGTGGAGCTTTTATTAATAAAAATATAAGAGATTTAGTTTTAAAAAAATCTATATCTATATGGCTAGATGTAAATATTGATATAATAAATAGTAGAACTAGGCTGAATAAAAAAAGACCCCTACTTGATAGAAAAAATAATATTAAAAAAATAGAAGATTTATACAATAAAAGGAAACATATTTATAAATTAGCAGATCATAGAATTTTATGTGATAGATTGACAAAAAAGTATATTGTGCATGAAATAATAAATTTTTATGAAAAGCAGTAAAATTATTATAAAAACTAAAAGTAAATCGTATCCAATATATTTTGGAGATAATATCTTAAATTTAACTGGTAAATTAATTAAAAAAAATTTACCAAAAGTAAAAAAAATATGCATTATTGCTGATAAAAAATTACCATCTAATAAGTTAAAAATAATAACTAAATCACTAAGTAAATATAAATTAAAAACTTATAAATTTTTAGTAAATGAAAAATTAAAAAATTTTAAAACTTCCAATAAAATATCAGAGGATTTATTAAAAGATGGTTATAATAGATCTGATTTAGTAATTGCATTTGGTGGAGGGATTTTAGGGGATCTATCTGCTTTTATTTCTAGTATAACAAAAAGAGGTTTATTTTTTGTAAATATTCCAACTACACTGTTAGCACAATCAGATTCTTCAATTGGCGGAAAAACTGGGGTTAATACAAAATTTGGGAAAAATCTTATTGGTACTTTTTACCAGCCTGATTTTGTGATTACCGACCTATCATTGCTAGATAGTTTGCCTAAAAGGGAAATGATTTGTGGTTATGGTGAAATTTTAAAACATGCATTAATATTAGATAAAAAATTATTTTTTTGGTTGTGTAAAAATGGGAAAAAAATAATAAATGATAAAGATAAAAAGTTATTAAAAACTGTCGTTATAAAAAGCTGTAAAATAAAGTCTGAAATAGTTAATAAAGATGAAAAAGAAAAAAATTTAAGAATGATATTAAATTTTGGACACACCTTTGCTCATGGATTTGAAGGAGCAACAAATTTTTCTAAAAAACTAAATCATGGGGAAGCTGTCCTCTTGGGTATGATTGTGGCTAGTCAATTTTCTAAAAAAATTAATATTTTATCTAAAAATAATTATAACCTTATAAAAAATCATTATGTAAATTTAAAGTTGCCAATGATGTTGAAAAATAAAATAAAAAAAATAGACTTAAATAAAGTTATATTATTCATGAGTAAAGATAAAAAAAATACAAATAAAAAAATAAATTTAATATTGCTAAAAAGTATTGGTAAAACAACTAAGCCTAATGAATATTCGTTTCAAACAAAAGTCATCAAAAAGTTTTTATTAAATCATTATTTTTAAAAAATCTACTTTATTTCAATTTCTAATGCATGGATATAATTTTTTATTTCATTTTTTAAAATTGAGTAAATAACTTTATGTGCGTCAATCTTTTTCATTTTTTTTAATTTATTAGACTTTATTATAAGTTTAAGATAAAATTTATTTGAATTAAACGATTTATGCTTTGTATGTAATTTTGAATTGTCAATTATAAGTATATTGTCGGGCTCAATTTTATTATTAATTTTCAATTTTATTTTATCTAGAAAGCTCATGATGTTGATATTGAATCTTAAAACATATAATAGTTTTAAACAATGAAAAATATATGTGAGTGGGAAAAGTGCTCTGAAAACGGTAAGTTTAAAGCTCCGACTGAAAAAGATAATAGCAAGAAGTTTAAATGGTTGTGTGAAAATCACATCAAACTATTTAACAATAACTGGAACTATTTTGAGGGAATGTCCCAAAATGAAATTGAAAATTTCTTGAAGTCTGATGTAACTTGGCATAGACCAACACAGACTTTCGGATCTTCGGATAATTTTTTTAATATTCTGTGGAATAACGCTCTAAACGATAAATTTAAAATTTTTAAGCAAGAAAATAACAGTAATACTAATAATTTTAAGAAATTATCAGAAAAAGATAGGGATGCTTTTATAATAATGGGACTTGAATATAGCTCTGATTGGCCCACTATACAAAAAAAGTTTAAAACTCTTGTAAAAAAGTTTCACCCTGATAAAAATGCCGGTAATAAACAATTTGAGGACAAATTAAAAAAAATAACTTTGGCGTATAGTCATTTAAAAGTATTTATGGTTTCAAAATAATATGAGTAATTTAAGCGAAATAACACCAGATATCAAAATTTCAGTTAACCAGATTTTTGGAATCGATACTGAAATGAAAATTGATGCTTTTTCAAAAAAAAATGAGTATGTCCCTGAAATTGATAGTACTTATAAATTTGATAGAGATACAACATTAGCGATTATAGCTGGATTTGCATTTAATAAGAGAGTTTTAATTCAAGGATATCATGGTACAGGAAAATCAACTCATATTGAACAAGTTGCAGCAAGAATGAATTGGCCATGCGTTAGAGTAAATTTAGATAGTCATATAAGTCGAATAGATCTTATAGGGAAAGACTCAATCGTAGTAAAAGAAGGTAAACAAATTACACAGTTCAAAGAAGGCATACTACCTTGGTCAATTCAAAACCCTATAGCTTTAGTATTTGATGAATATGATGCTGGAAGACCAGATGTAATGTTTGTAATACAGAGGGTACTTGAAAAAGAAGGAAGTTTTACTTTATTAGATCAAAACAAAGTTTTAAAACAGCACCCGTTTTTTAGATTATTTGCAACTACAAATACAATTGGGTTGGGCGACACGACTGGACTATATCAAGGAACCCAGCAAATAAACCAGGGACAATTAGACAGGTGGAGTGTAATAACAACTTTAAATTATCTTAAATTTGATAAAGAATTAGAAATTGTTTTAGCAAAATCTAAAAACTTCAATAATAAAGAAGGAAAAGAAATTATTTCAAACATGATTAAAGTTGCAGATCTTACTAGAAAAGGATTTATTAATGGCGATATCTCAACTGTGATGAGTCCAAGAACAGTCCTACACTGGGCGGATAATTCTAAAATATTTAAGGATGTGGGTTATGCGTTTAGAGTAACATTTCTTAATAAATGTGACGATCTAGAAAAAAGTATAATTGCAGAGTATTATCAAAGATGTTTTGGTGATGACTTGCCCGAATCTTCAATTAATATTAAAATTTAGTTAAAGAAAAACAAATGGATGAGAACGACTTTTTAAAAGAAAGATTTAAATCTGCTGTATCGTCTGCCGTTAAAGCTATTTCAGGCAATTTTGAAATTGAAATTAAATTTGATAATAAAACTGAATCAAAAAAAAAATACCTTGAGTTTACCTGAGGTCGTTGAATTAAAGAAACTTCAAGATTTCATAAATTTAAGGGCTTATGCAGACTCAGAAGCTTTAAAAATAAAATATACAAACAAAAAAATATATTTAGAAAAAGAACCAAAGGGACCTAAAGCAAAATCTTTATATGCTATAGCTGAAAAAATTAGGTATGAAAAAATAGGATCAAATTATCTTAATGGTGTTAAAAAAAATATAATACAGTGCTACGAAAATAAGTTTAAAGATAAAAAGATAAGTGAGATAAAAACAGAGGCTGATGTACCTGTAACCGAAGCATTTGAATTATATCTAAGAAGTTATTTTTTTAAAATAAAACAAAATGAAGCAACTAAAAAAACTCTAAGTTATTGGAAGGATCTGTTTGATAAAAATCTTAAAAATAATCTTAAAAAACTAGATGATTGTCTTGAAGATCAAAGTAAATTTAACCAAACAATTTCAGAACTAATTGATGATCTAGAATTTGAAGATAGCGATTCTAAAGAGGATGAAAAAAAAGAAAAAGATACAAAAAATGATTCTTCTTCACCTGATGAAAAAAATGATACAGATCAAAATACCGAAGGAGAAAAGAATAAGGAAAGTGAGTTTCAGTTAAATGCTTCAGATATTAGTATAGATAACCCTAAAGAAAATGATAATTTAGATCAAAACGAAACTACTGAAGTTCAAGAAAATCCTAATGCTCCAAAGGGAAATAGAAAAAGTTTAATTAAAGATAAATATAAGGTTTTTACTAATGAGTATGATGAAGTAAAAGATGCTCAAGATTTAGAAAGTGAAGAAGAAATAGCTAGACTAAGAAAAAATTTAGACCAACAGCTTACAAGTTTACAAAACATAGTTAGCAAACTTGCAAATAAACTACAAAGACAACTAATGGCCAAACAAAATAGATCTTGGGAATTTGATTTGGAGGAAGGTTTATTAGATGTGTCTAAGTTATCGAGAATTATAATAGACCCTTTTCACTCTCTTTCGTATAAAAATGAAAAAGAAACTGATTTTAAAGATACTGTTGTTTCACTGCTTATTGATAATTCAGGTTCAATGAGAGGTAGACCAATTTCTGTTGCTGCTATATGTGCCGATATATTATCTAGAACTTTAGAAAGATGTGGGGTTAAAGTTGAAATTTTAGGATTTACAACAAAAAATTGGAAGGGAGGAAAAAGTAGAGAAAAATGGAACTCAAATAAAAAACCATTGCGCCCAGGTAGATTAAATGATTTACGACATATTATTTATAAATCAGCCGATACACCTTGGAGACAATCCAAAAAAAACCTTGGTCTAATGCTTAAAGAGGGAATTTTAAAAGAAAATATAGATGGTGAAGCGCTTCTGTGGGCATTTAAAAGAATTGCAAAAAGAAAAGAGGAAAGAAAAATATTAATGGTTATCTCAGATGGTGCTCCAGTGGACGATTCTACATTATCTGTGAATTCAGGTGATTATTTAGAGAAGCATTTAAAACATACCGTTAAGTGGATAGAGGAAAACACAAATACTGAAATTATAGCTATTGGAATAGGCCATGATGTAACAAGATATTATAATAAGGCAATTAAAATTGGTGATGTTCAAGAACTAGGTGATGTAATGGTTAATCAACTAACAAATCTTTTTGAAGAAAAAGGTAAAAAAACTATGCATTAATTTTTTTTTTTTCTATTGTCACATCTTGTATGCGAAATAGTAAAAATCTAAATGGTATTAACATTATCAAAGCTACTAATATTTTAACTATTAGATCCCCAATTGATAAAGTAACCCAGTTAATTCCTGTCCCATAGAATGAAATAGAAAAAAAGAGAAAAGTGTCAATTGTAGATCCAACTAACGATGAAGTAAGAGGAGCCATAAACCATATTCGTTTTCGATATTTATCAAATATGTTAATATCAATTAGTTGCGCAACAAGAAATGCTATCCCAGATCCAATGGCAATTCTAATTGAAATTAAATCTGAATAATTTGTTGAATAATAGAGAGTAAGCATTACTCCTAGTGTAAAACCAAAATAAACAATTTTTTTAGCAAAAAATTTTCCATATATTCTATTTGACAAATCAGTTATTAAAAATGCAATTGGGTAACTAAAAGCTCCATAAGTTAGTATATTTTGTAAATTAAAATATTTTATAGGGAATTGAACTAAATAATTAGATAGAGCAACTACTATTGCCATTAAAATAATTAAAATAAAAAAAAATTTATTTTTTATTTTAAACATTAATATTTAAGCTTTGGCTGCTATTTTATTTTTTAATTTTTTTGCTTTTGGAGAAAGTTTAAATGCTTTTACGTTTTTGAGGTAAAAATCTATCCCACCCTTATAATCTACAGATCTTAAAGCTGCATTACTTACTGTCAGTCTAATATTTCTCCTTAATATATCACTTTTAAAAGTTACATGCTTAAGATTAGGAAAAAACTTTCTTTTCTTTTTATTGTTTGCATGACTAACTTTATGACCCTTTAAAGGAGATTTTCCCGTAAGTTCGCATTTTTTTGACATAATAAATTTTCCTAAGCAGTATATAGATGCAGTCTACTATATGGTCAAGATAATATATTAAAATATTGACAACTATTATATCGAGTAATAGGTATATTTTGAGTTTTTATCTTGTTTAAATGAATACAACATTATTTATTGCTTTTTTAGCAGGTCTAATTAGTTTTTTATCACCATGTGTTCTTCCGTTGATACCTGGATATATTTCTTATATCTCCGGTACATCATTTGATAAATTGGCTAAAAGAAATAAAAATTTAATTATTGTTAAAACAACTTTTTTTGTTTTGGGTTTTTCTTTTGTATTTATAACTTTAGGATTAACTGCTTCTTATATAGGAAAATTTTTTTTAAATAACTCTGATATTTTTAGAATTATTGCAGGATTAATAATAATTTTCTTTTCTTTATTGCTTCTAGAAGTATTTAATTTTCAATTTTTAAATAAAGATATAAGAATTTTTACAAATAAATACAGTAGTAATTTAATCTTTCCAATGATTGTTGGGGCAGCCTTTGGTTTCGGGTGGACTCCTTGTATAGGACCTATACTTGGTACAATTTTAACTCTAGCTGCTATAGAAGAAAATATAAATAAAAGTATTTTATTATTATGTTTTTATTCTTTGGGGTTAGGAATTCCTTTTATTATTTCTGGTATTTTAATTGATAAATTTTTATACTTTTCAAAAAATTTTAAGAAGTACACGTCAATAGCTGCAAAGCTAGGAGGTGTTATTTTATTATTAACAGGTATAGCTATTTTAAGTGGAAAGCTTCAACTTTTAGGTTTTTTCATACTAGAATTTTTTCCTGCCCTAGGTAATATTGGATAGTTAAGAATCTTTACCAATTGCTTCTTTTATATTACTAAAGCCTTTATTTTTTAAAATCTCAATTAATTCCTGTTTTATATTTTTTACAATTGCGGGTCCTTTATAAACAAAACCTGTGTAAAGTTGCAATAAAGATGCCCCGGCAGTGATTTTTTCGTAAGCAGATTTTCCTGAATTAACTCCACCTACTCCAATAATTGGAATCTTTCCACTTATTTTTTTATAAAATTTTTTTATCATTTTTGTAGATAATTCCTGCAAAGGTTCTCCTGAAAGTCCACCTTCTTCATTTTTACTATCGCTAGTTAAATTATCTCTATTAACGTTTGTGGTATTTGTGAGTATTAAAGCTGAAATACTATTTTCTATTGCGATAGTTACAATTTCTGAAATATGATTGTCACTTATATCTGGTGATATTTTTAATAAAATCGGAATATTTTTCTTTTCTTCATTTTTTATTTTATTTAATGATTTTAAAAGATCATTTAATTTTTCTTGATTATGAAAATCTCTTAAACCTTCTGTATTTGGGGATGAGATGTTTATTGTAATATAATCAGCTAATTGCATAAAATTTTTTAATCCTACACAAAAATCTTCTTTTTGCTCTTTGGTATCTTTATTTGGTCCAATATTAATACCAATTATTCCATCTTTTTTTTCTTGTTGTATTCTATTTTTTACTATTTCAATTCCATCATTATTAAATCCTAGCCTATTTATCATTGCGTTATCATTTTCTAATCTAAATATTCTTGGTTTAGAATTTCCAAACTGTTTAAGTGGAGTAACAGTTCCTACTTCAATAAAGCCAAATCCAAACTTTAGAAGTGAGTTGTATGCCTCCGCACTTTTATCAAATCCGGCCGCAAGGCCAATAGGGTTAGAAAAATTTAAACCCAATAATTTAATATTTAGCATTTGCTCATCTTTGATCTCAAACATTTTGTTGGGCAAATAGTTAAATTTAAGAGATTTAATAGCTAAATCGTGTGCTAGCTCTGGGTCAAGTTTAAATAAAAAAGGTCTTAATATAGAAAACATTATTTAATATATTTATTAATTAGCTCAATACTTTCTTTAATGCCAAAAAAACTTATAAAAAATCCCATTCTTGGACCATCGCTGTCTCCAAAAATTATTTCATAGATTGCTTTAAACCATTCTCTTAAATTCTCTGAATACCCATTATCTTTTCCTACTGAATAAATGATTGTTTGAAGTTCTTCTGGTTGCGTCTTATCTGTACATTTTTTTAATCTATTAATTAGATCAGTAAGTGCTTTTTTTTCCTTTTCGTTTGCTTTTCTATATTTTTTATTTGGTTGAACCACATCTTTAAAATATTTTAATGCATACTCAACTAGGCTATCCAAAATTGGGTGTTCTGAAGGGTTTATATTTTTTTTATATTTTTTAATAAATTTCCACAAAACACTTTTTTCTTCTGCATTACTGGTGCCAACTAAATTTAATAAAACTGAGAAAGGCATTATAGATTTTTCTTTCGGGGGGTTTCCATTATGAACATGCCAAACTGGATTAAGCAATTTATGTTGCATGTCCTGATCTTCAAACTTGTCTATAAAAGTTAGATATTCGTCAACAGCTTTTGGAACTACATCTGCATATAATTTTTTTGCTCTTTTTGGATTTTGGTACATATATAAACTTAAACTTTCAGGTGAAGCATATTTAAGCCAATCTTCAATTGTGATACCATTTCCTTTTGACTTAGAAATCTTTTCCCCTTTTTCATCTAAAAATAATTCATAAGCAAATCCATTAGGACTTTTTTTGCCTAAAATTTTACAAATTTTACTTGAAAGAATTGCACTTTCAATTAAATCTTTTCCGTACATTTCGTAGTCGACATCGAACACATACCAACGCATCGCCCAGTCTACTTTCCATTGGAGTTTACAATTTCCATTTATAACTTCTGTTTCAATTTTTTTTCCACCATTATTATAAATAATTTTACCTTCCTTTTTTTTTATTTCTATTATGGGTACTTCTAAAACTTTTCCTGTTTCTGGGCATATAGGCAAAAAAGGACTATATGTACTTTGTCTTTCTTTTCCTAACGTGGGTAGTATTGTTTCCATAATCTGTTCATATTTTTCTAAAACCAATAAAAGTGCATTATTAAAAGTTCCTTTTTTGTAAGTTTCCGTTGAACTTTTAAAAATATAATTAAATTTAAACTCATTTAAAAATTTTTTTAACATTTCGTTATTGTGTTCGCCAAAGCTATTAAATTTATTAAATGGATCTGGTATACTGGTTAAGGGCTTATGTAAATTTTCTTCTAAAACTTTTTTATTAGAAATGTTATCTGGTACTTTTCTCAAGCCATCCATATCATCTGAAAACGTAATAATTTCTGTAGGAATATTGGTAATTTGTTTGATGGCATTAACCATCATTGTAGTTCTTGCAACTTCTGCAAATGTTCCAATATGAGGTAATCCGCTTGGCCCATAACCTGTCTGAAATGTAATCTTGCCTTTTTTTTCATAAGTTTTTGATCTTTCCTTGATCAACTTTCTTGCTTCGACAAAAGGCCATGAGCTAGTAGCTTGTATTATTGACTTTTCAATCACGATATAAAAATTATGTTAAATTTCATAAGCAAAATAAAGATATATTAAGTTCTTATTATGTTGAATTACAAATATATTTAAATAACCTCCAACTTCAAAAATGAATAATAATAAAACTGTCTTTTTTGCCATTGGTGTTCTTTTAGTAATACTGGGAGCATTCATGCTTATACCATTTTTTATTGAGATTATATATGATGAGAAAAATAGTATTTTTCTCTCTTCTGCGTCCATAACGACCTTTATTGGAATACTTTTGGTTCTTACCAATCTTGAGGAAAACAGAAAACTAAATTTACAACAAGCTTTTCTATTAACAACTTTATCCTGGTTATCTATTGCCATTTTTGGATGTTTGCCATTTTTACTATCTAATCTAAATTTATCTTTTGTTGATGCCTTTTTTGAAAGTATGTCCGGCATAACAACCACAGGTTCAACAATTATTACTAATATTGAAACTGCTCCAAAAAGTATTCTTATTTGGAGAGCAATTCTACAATGGTTAGGTGGCATAGGAATAATAGTAATGGCTATAACTATACTTCCACTATTGAATGTTGGTGGCATGCAGCTATTTAAAAATGATCAAGCTTCTGATACTACCGAAAAAATATTACCTAAAACACGCGAGGTCACTTCAATAATTTCAGTAATATATGTTAGTCTTACTTTTGTATGTGGAGTAGCTTATTGGCTGGTTGGTATGAACATATTTGATAGTATTGCACATTCCATGACAACAATAGCTACTGGTGGATTTTCGACTTACAGCAGCTCTATAGGATATTTTCAAAATCCAAAAATAGAAATTGTCTCAATTATTTTTATAATATTAGGAAGTATGCCCTTTATAGCTTATTTAAAGTTTATAAAAGGTAATAAAAAAATATTCTATAAAGATGATCAAATTAAAGGTTTTATATATATTTTAATTTTTTCAGTAATTTTAATGTTTGTTTATTTAGTTTTAAATAATCAAGAATACAATTTGTTGGAAAACTTAAGAATATCTACTTTTAATGTTGTTTCAATTTTATCTGGCACAGGTTATGTAACTAATGATTTTAGTTTATGGGGTAAATTTCCTTTAATATTTTTTCTTTTTCTTATGTTTATTGGTGGGTGTGCGGGATCTACTACATGCGGGATTAAAATATTTAGATTCCAAATTTTAAAAATATTTATATCTAATCAAATAAAAAAATTAGTTTATCCTCACGGTATATTTCCAATGAAGTATAATAATGAAAAAATTAGTAATACATTTATATATTCAATAATAACTTTTATATTTCTTTATTTTTTTATATTTTTTATTTTAGCTACCTTATTATCATTAGATGGCCTAGACTTTGTGACTGCAATATCTGGGTCAGCTTCTGCAATATCAAATGTCGGACCAGGTTTAGGAGATATAATCGGTCCTGATGGCAATTTTAGCGATTTACCAAATTTTTCCAAATTAAGTTTGTCTTTAGGCATGCTTCTTGGTAGGCTTGAATTGTTTGCAGTACTAGTTTTATTCTTTCCGTCGTTTTGGAAAAATTGAATATTTTTATGGAAATATATAAAAAACAAACTTTATCAGAATCCTTTTCAGTCTATTTTGAAAAACGAATGGCTAAAATTCTACTTTTAGGAATTATAAGTGGTTTTCCATGGGTTATCATAGGCAGCAGTTTAAGTCTTTGGTTAAAAGAAGATGGTTTAAGTCGTAGTACGATTGGTTGGGCCGGATTAATATTTGGAGTTTATGCTTTTAATTATCTTTGGGCTCCAATAGTTGACAGAATACGAATCCCCTGGCTAACTAATAAAATTGGTCATAGACGTGGTTGGATAGTTACAATGCAAGTTGTTATTCTAATCAGCTTAATTTGTTGGAGCCTAATTGACCCTACAACAAATCTGGCTCTTGTTATTACAATTGGTCTTATTATTGCTGTGGCTTCTGCCACTCAAGACATAACTGTTGATGCTTTAAGAATTGAACAGATTGGGCAACATGAAGGAACTTCTATGCAAGCAGGCGCGGCAATGGCAGTTGTTGGTTGGTGGACTGGATATAAGCTAGGCGGAGTTATAGCTTTAAATGCCGCAGAATATTTTGAACAGATTGGATTTCAAAATTATTGGCAAATAACATTTCTAATACTTGGCATTGTCATAATTGCTTGCAACATAGGTTTAATGTTCGTGAATGAATCTCAACCTACCGAAAGACAAGAATCTCAAAAACAAACAGACCAAATGATAAAAGAAAAATTAGGATCTTCGGGGATTCTTACAAATTCTGCAGCTTGGGTTAGTGGAACAATCGCTGGTCCTATAATAAGTTTTTTCAGAAAAAATGGTTTTAAAATAGCTTTAGGTATTTTAGGTTTTGTTTTTCTTTTTAAAATCGGCGAAGCATTCCTGGGAAGAATGTCCATAATATTTTATAAAGAAATGGGCTTTAGTAAATCAGATATAGCGCTTTATTCTAAAGGCTTGGGGTGGATTACAACAGTTGTTTTTACCCTTCTCGGAGGTTTATTTGCTATTCGTTCAGGTGTCTTAAAGGCAATGTTTATTTCAGGTATATTAATGGCTTCTACAAATATTTTATTTTCTATACTAGCATGGACTGGAAAATCTGAATGGTTATTTGCTGTAGCTGTAATTTTTGATGATATGGCAGCTGCATTTGCAACTGTCGCTTTTGTAGCTTTTATCTCACTGCTAGTTGATAGAACCTACACAGCAACACAATATGCTTTACTTGCTTCGATCGGTACCGCTGGTAGAACAACTTTAGCTGCTTCATCTGGGGCATTGGTTGATTGGTTGAATGGAGATTGGGGTATATTTTTTATAATTACCGCAGTAATGGTAATCCCATCTCTTATTTTGCTGTGGTTTATGCGTAATAAACTAAAATTACAGTGAAAAATATTTTACCATTTATAAACGTATATAAAAAAAATACCAGAAAATCAGAAGTTACAACACAACTTTTGTACGGCGATACTTTTAAAAAAATAAAACAATCTAGGACATGGATAAAAATCAAAAATGACTTAGATGGATATAAAGGTTTTATCAAAAAAGTGAAGTTTGCTGAAAATGAAAAATATACTCATAAGGTTTGTGTTTTATATGCCCCATTATATTCGTCTCCCAAAAATCATAAAAAAATTAACATAAAACTTAGTTTTGGTTCAAGAATTAAGATTTTCGAAAAAAATAAAAAATTTTGGAAATTTGATAAGTATTGGATTAAAAAAAGTGATTTACAAAAAATTAACCACAAAGATAATGATATATTTTTTAATATTAAAAAATTCGTTGGAGTAAAATACTTTTGGGGTGGGAAAAATTATAAAGGAATTGATTGTTCTGGTTTAGTGCAGATATTCATAAATTATAATAATAAATTTTGCCCTAGAGATGCAAAAGACCAATTAACTTATTTTAAAAAAAAAATTATTTTACAAAATATAAGAAAAAATGACTTAATTTTTTGGAAAGGGCACGTAGCAATCGCTCTTTCAAAAACGAAACTAATTCATGCTTATGGCCCATTAAAAAAAGTTGTAATTATGTCTTTAAAAAAAACTATTAAAAGAATCTATAAGACAGCAAACTTAAAAGTTATTGGAATTAGAAGAATTAATTAGAAATTAAAACTGCTCAGTTTCTGTTGAGTCTTTCATTGCTGTGGTAGAGCTTTTTCCAGAACTTATCGTATTTGAAACAGTATCAAAGTATGAAGTTCCAACCTCACGTTGGTGTTTAGTTGCAGTATAACCCTCTTTTTCGCTATCAAATTCTTGTTGCTGTAACCTTGAGTAAGCAGCCATTCCATATTCTTTATATTTTTTTGCTAAATCAAAAATCGCAAAATTTTGTGCATGAAATCCTGCTAGGGTTATAAATTGAAATTTATATCCCATTTCACCTATTTCTTTTTGAAAAGTTTCAATTTCTT
>MDSV01091909.1_pt1 | contig 22120 bp, 20 predicted proteins | sample 810851 | NCBI WGS metagenome assembly MDSV01 (sample SAMN05326640, study PRJNA326480) | marine metagenome | isolation source: seawater | place: Atlantic Ocean: North East | collected 2012 | reverse complement strand
TTCGTCATCCATAAAGGCATAAACAAGCGTCAGAGCCGTTGCGTTATGCTGGTTTGCACATTTTGTAAGCCAGTTGACAAACATTTGTTCGTCAACAAGGATAAATTCTGTTTGGTATGTGAAGTCAATAGAAACGTTCATGGGGCAAATATATTCAATTAGAGTTGTAATAAAAGACGAATAGTCGTTGTATCTTTGACAAACTATTATGTCTATACGCGTCCGTTTTGCACCTAGCCCTACCGGCCCCTTGCACATTGGGGGGGTTCGCACGGCGCTATACAACTATTTGTTCGCTAAAAAACACAAAGGTGTTTTTGTCCTCAGGGTTGAAGACACAGATCAAAACCGTTTTGTGGATGGAGCAGAAGCCTACATTACAAAAACCCTTGATTGGTTAGGTATACGCCCCGATGAAAGTCCAAACAGCCCTGGTGCATTTGGGCCCTATCGTCAAAGCGAGCGAAAAGCAGGATACTTGAGTCATGCCCAGTTATTGGTGAAAACCGGCAATGCATATTTAGCGTTTGACTCATCCGATGAATTACTAAAGCTCCGAGAGGCTGCTGAGCAAAAGGGGAGGCGGTTTTTATATAATTGGGAAAATAGACGCGGCTTGAAGAACAGCCTGTCATTAAGCGAGCGCGAGGTAAATGCTCTTGTTAAAAACAAAACGCCTTATGTAATTCGTTTTAAAAGTTTTTCAAATGGGGATGAAAAATCGTTGGCTGTAAATGACAAAATTCGAGGTGATGTCGTCTTTGATATATCTTTGTTAGACGATAAAATTATTGTAAAACAAGATGGTATGCCCACATATCATTTGGCAAATGTAGTAGACGATCACCTTATGGAAATCAGCCATGTCATTCGGGGGGAGGAATGGTTGCCCTCTATGTCGCTGCATGTGCTTTTGTACAATGCCTTTAGCTGGAAGCCCCCTGTTTTTGCACATGTGCCCTTGATTTTAAAGCCCTCAGGAAAAGGAAAACTTTCCAAGCGGGATGGTGATATGTTCGGTTTCCCTGTATTCCCCTTGGAATGGAACAAAGACACGCAGGGCTTCAAAGAGGCTGGTTATTTGCCCGAAGCACTCGTCAATTATTTGGCTTTATTGGGGTGGAACCCTGGTGGTGAAGATGAGCTCTTTTCTTTAGATGACTTGGTGGCGTTATTTTCCCTTGAGGGTATAACCAAGGCCGGTGGGCGATTTGATCCCGAGCGCTGTAAGTGGTTTAACGAACAGCACCTCCATAAAACAAATTCATCGCTTATTGAGACTTCTCTTAATCAATTACTTCAACAAAAAGGGATAGCAAATACGTCCGTTTCAACTACTAAAGTCGTAGGGCTGGTACAAGGTCGGCTAACACTACTTACTGACCTTTGGGGCGAAGCCCATTTCTTTTATGTTGCGCCTGTTGACTATGATGAAAAAACCTTGGGCAAACAGTGGAAAGAGGAAACGCCAGGAATTTTATCTGAGGTTGTAAAGATTATTGAAAATGCTCCAGATGAAGAGGTGGAAACCTTAAGCAATGCGATAACGTTATGGGCAAATGAAAACAAGATAAAGCTGGGTATGGTCATGGCGCCCTTACGAATTGCGCTTGTAGGGAGCCTTCGCGGCCCTGATGTATTCGATATTTGTAGCGCTATTGGCATAAATAATTGTGTAGAAAGAATTAATGCTTTGTTAAAACACGTTTCCTGATAAATCGCTATATTTAAATTCTTTTTAAATTATTTGTTATGGAACTTATATTCAATTTAATTGTTGGTTTTATCAGTCTTGTTCTGTTGGGCTCTGCCATATTTATTGTCAAACAACAAACAGCTGCCATTATTGAACGTTTTGGTCGTTTTCAGAGTATTCGGCAGTCAGGGCTTCAACTCCGAATTCCTGTCGTGGATCGGATTGCTGGCCGTTTAAGCCTTAAAATACAACAGCTTGATGTAATCGTGGAAACCAAAACTAAAGATGATGTTTTTGTAAAGCTTAAGGTGTCTGTGCAATACATGGTCATCAAGGACAAGGTGTATGATGCCTTCTACAAGCTTGACTACCCGCACGATCAAATTACGTCTTATGTGTTCGATGTGGTACGCGCAGAAGTGCCCAAAATGCGTCTTGACGACGTATTTGAACGCAAAGACGATATTGCCATAGCAGTTAAGTCAGAACTTAACGATGCGATGGTTAACTATGGGTATGATATTATTAAAACATTGGTTACTGACATAGATCCCGACCTACAAGTAAAAGAGGCGATGAACCGCATTAATGCTTCAGAGCGTGAGAAAATTGCAGCGCAGTATGAAGGAGATGCCGCCCGTATTTTAATTGTTGAAAAGGCAAAGGCAGAAGCAGAGTCTAAACGATTACAGGGACAAGGTATCGCTGATCAGCGTCGTGAAATTGCGCGTGGTCTGGAGGAGTCTGTTGAGGTGTTAAACAAAGTCGGGATTAACTCCCAGGAAGCCTCTGCACTTATCGTGGTTACCCAACACTACGACACACTTCAATCGATTGGGGAAGAAACCAATACTAATCTAATTTTGTTGCCTAACTCACCACAAGCAGGATCAGAAATGTTAAATAATATGGTGGCGTCGTTTACAGCGAGTAACCAAATTGGCGAGGCAATGAAAGCAAGTCAAAAGAAAAAAGACGCTGGTGAGGCATAGGCCTTAACGCGTTCAATATAAAAGCCCCGGCATTGTGTTGGGGTTTTTTTGTTATAAGCTGATGTTGTGAGCGAGGGATACTAAAAACACCCATTTTTTCATGGTGGGAAACTGCCAGTGCATGATCCCTGTGTTTAGCTTTAGTGCTTGAGAAAGCTTCTTTGATACTTGGGCGGTGAACCTGTTTTGATTAAACCCTGATTCCGAGTTCTGAAGGAAGACTTCCTCGCTTAGGCTTACTGCTAATTTCTCCGTAAGCGGTAACGTTGCTGTGAGGCCAAAACGATAGCGAAGTTGCAGGTCTTTGTTAATCCAGCGTTCTTCTACAAAAACCGTGTTGGTAAGGCGCACTTTGTTGAGCTGAGTCGAGAAGGCTAGTTTTTGATATGCGCCATCTTCTTTGATCGCTGCAATTTTTCTGTAGCCTGCCGATAGGGTAACGTTAGGGGCAAGCGCACTGCTGAAGCCCGCAGTAAAGAGCACTTGGTCTTTTGCCAAATCTAGGTCAAAGCTGCGGTGTTGGTATTGCAAATCGATGCTGGTGTTGCTGTTTATTTTGAGTTTATTCTTATAAATCAACCAAGAGCCGACATCGGTTTGGGCGTGGGCGCTTAGAACGAAAAGGAAACAAAGAATAAAAAGATTATAGTTTAACTTGTTCTGCATATTTAATCAATAATGGGTTTTTGTCTGTTCGTGCTTTTTTAATAAAAACGATCGCGTCTTTGTCTAGTCCAACAGCTGTTTTTTGATATGCTGCTAACACGATGGCAACAGCTATGCGGGTACCTGTTTTCTTTACTGCTGTATTATAGAGCGGTGCTAATGTTGCCGCCGGAATATCCTTTGCCAATGCTGCAATTTGGTCGGCAGCCGCTTCCTGCTTTTCTGCGTTAAAGGAAGTAAACTTTTTGCCCAGTTTACGAAGCATGTCTAATGGTGAGGCGGCGCGCGCTTGTTGTGGCTGCTGTTGTGGTTTTGCCTGTTGTTTAGACCACGTGTCGCGCAGGCCAACTGTCTTATTAAAAACCTTTTGTCTGGCTTTGCTGTCTTGGTCACAGACAAAGTATCCCAAGCGTTGAAACTGAAAGCGATCGCCAGCTTTTGCCTCAGCCAACATTGGTTCTGCAAAAGCTGTTTGAACAAATAAGGAGTCTGGGTTTAGCTGTGTGATAAAATCAACCTCTTTGTCTCCATCGGGGTTTGAAGTCTTAAACAATCGGTCGTATTGGCGTACGGTTATTTCTTTGGCATCTCCTGCAGAAACCCAATGAATGGTTGCCTTTACTTTGCGCTGGCTTTCTGGGCTGCCGCTACCGCTCAGACTTTTTGGGTCATACGTGCAATGCACGGTCTGAATGTTTCCTGTTGCATCTTTTTCAATAGATTCAGCCTTGATGATATAAGCACTTTTTAGGCGCACTTCAGCGCCTATTTTTAATCTAAAAAAGGCGCCGCTAGCTTCCTCTCTGAAATCTTCTTTTTCAATATACAGTGTATTGGAAAACGGGATTGTTCTCGTGCCCGCACCTGAGTCATCAGGGTTGTTGTCTGTAGTAAGTTTTTCCTGTTGTCCTTCGGGGTAATTGCTAATCACCACTTTTATAGGGTCTAAAACCGCCATGGCGCGAGTCGCTGTTTTGTTTAGGTCCTCACGCACGCAAAACTCCAACAAAGAAGCGCCAATGATGTTTTCGCGTTTTGCAATACCAACGGTTTCGGCAAACTTCCGTAAAGAAGCGGGGGTATAACCTCGTCGGCGCAACCCGCTTATGGTGGGCATGCGTGGATCGTCCCATCCGTTTACTTTTCCGTCCACCACCAGGCGCTGCAACTTTCGCTTGCTCGTGATGGTGTAATTCAAATTGAGTCGAGCGAACTCCCGTTGTTTGGGCCGCAATCCACTATTGGCTAAATGATTTAAAAAAACATCGTATAAGTCACGGTGCGGCTTAAACTCTAGAGTACACAAGGAGTGTGAAATTTGTTCGATGTAATCTGACTGTCCGTGGGCCCAGTCGTACATAGGATAAATACACCAAGCGTCTTTTGTTCTGTGGTGAGCTTTGTGCATGATACGATACAAAATGGGGTCGCGCAACAGCATATTAGGCGAAGCCATATCGCCTTTAAAACGCAGAACATAAGCGCCCTCTTGATGTTGTCCTGCTTTCATTTCCTCAAAAAGCCGAAGTGCTTCTTTTGGGTCTTGATTGCGATAAGGGCTGGCGCTTCCAGCAGCGGTAGGTGTCCCTTTTTGTGCGGCAATTTGGTCTGGTGTTTGCGCGTCTACATAGGCGTGACCTTCATTGATAAGCTGTACTGCCCAAGCATAAAGTTGATCAAAATAATCCGAGGCATAGCACTCCTTGTGCCACGCATAACCAAGCCAAGCAATGTCATCTTTAATGGCATCAACAAAGTGTTGCTCCTCTTTTTCGGGGTTGGTGTCGTCAAAACGCAGGTTAACGGGCGCATCGTATGCCTTTCCAAGCTCGAAATTTAGGCAAATAGCCTTGACATGGCCAATGTGTAAATAACCGTTGGGTTCGGGCGGAAAACGAAAACGCAATAAGGAGGGGTCTAGTCCTGAAGCTAGGTCTTCATCAATAATGTGTTCAATAAAGTGTTTAGCCTTTTTTTCCTGCATCGAAAAATGTTTGCAGCAAAGGTACTTATTTAGACCAACTCCGTTGTTTAAGTTTTTATATTTGACGCATCATGGGAAAAGTATATGTAGAAAACATTCGGGTCTATGCTTATCACGGATGTTTGCCTGAGGAAACGCTCATTGGCAGCGACTATCGTGTAGACGTCTGGGTGGCAGGCGACTTGTCTGTTTCTTCCGTTTCGGACCAACTGTCAGACACCATTGATTATGTAAGCATTTGTGCTTGTGTGCGCGAGGAAATGGCAACGCCCTCGAAGCTATTGGAGCATGTGGCGCAGCGCATTTTAGGTCGCATTTTCAAAGCAAGCGAGAGAGTAGAGGTGGTTAATGTAAAGGTTTCTAAAATTAATCCCCCTATTGAAGGCCATGTAGGAGCTGTGGCTGTTGAGTTGTATGAGGAAAAGAAATAAAGGGTGGTGTATAGCATAAAAACGCTATTTTTGCATCCTTTAAGGCACCGTGGCCGAGTGGCTAGGCAGAGCTCTGCAAAAGCTTGTACAGCGGTTCGAATCCGCTCGGTGCCTCTATTTTATTTGCGCCTCTATTATGGTTTGTAACTTTTCCTTTTGTTCCGGGAAACTTCCTTGAAAAACAAAAAACAAACCAAATCCAAAAATGATTATATGCACAAACTGTTTTATTTTATAGATCACACGCGGAGTTAGTATTGTTTTAAGTTGCTTTGCGAGGTATATTTTAACGATATCCAAAAGAAGGTAAATTACCAACACATAGATGAAGAGCCAATATTCCGCGCCAAGTACAACCATACTTACCCAAAAAAGAAAGACACCTATGTTAATTATGTTGAGCAGAAAGCCTTTCCCTATGTAGAATAGGTAATTTCCCTTCGGGAGTGACTCAACCTCGAAAGCTGTTCGCGTTTTATTTTTAAACGTTGATAACAAAGAAAATATGCCTATGGAGCAAAGTACTACCCCGCCTATGATAAACCAGCGCGGGTTTTCTGCCAGGCTGTTTCGCAAGGGTTGTGCGCTAAATGTTGCTACTAAGATAAAGACAACGTCGGCGATTACCGCGCCGATATCAACACAAAAAGCGCGCTTTACTCCCTTGGTGATGCTTGTTTCAACAATTACAAAGAAGACAGGGCCGGTAGAAAAAACAAGCAACAACGATAGGGGAATTGCTGCTAAGAATTCACTCATTTTCTGGGGTTTCGCTTGGGGTGTTCTTTTGTACAATGTTACCGCCAACTGCGACAGATTTGATTAGTTTTTTTGGTTGTCCGTAAACGCTGACTGATCCGCCTAAAGAGACCTTTATCTCTGCGAGCTCGCTTGCGTTAACAGCTGCCCTTCCGCCTGCTTTTACCTTAACTTCTACCTGCTCAGAGTCGAGCATAGCGGCCTCTACTACTCCACCCGTTACCACACTGTGATACTGCACAACAGCCGAGCCTTTTAGATTGACAATGCCGCCTGAGGCGGTCTTTGTTTTTACTTTTTGAACGTCCAAAAGAGCATCAATTTCTGCGCCTTCTTGTGCTTTTAACATAATGCTAGGTTGAAATAAAACATCTTGGCAAGACACAAATGCGCCTTCGTTGGCATCAATTTCTTCTAGCGAGCTGGTGCTAAATAAGGCTACTGTAGTATTAAATCCACCAAGGCGCTTTTTGATGTCCATACGCAAATACAACCTCCCGTTTTTGTTTTTGTATGATAGAAAGTCTTTGTTTTTTCCTTCAACCATTAAAGAGTCGGCGTCAGAAGGGATGATGGTTAAGCGAATTCCATCAAAAACTTTTACCTTGTTGAATTGACCAAGCCGTATCGCTTGAGCGTGTGATAGTGTGGAAACGATTAGAAAGAGAAAGAGTAAGCGCATAAAAATCCTTTACCCAAAGATACATATTATTCTACGTGACCCAATATGTTAAAGTCTAAATGCCTTTTTATTGGATCTGCTGCAGTTACTTTTATGGTGACACGGTCGCCGAGCTGTATGGCTTTCTTGGTTTTCTCTCCCACAAAAGCATAATTGCGCTCATCAAAGACATAGAAGTCGCCTGGAATGTCCTGTGGGCGAGCCATTCCTTCGCATTTATTTCCTTCAAGCTCAACATAAAGACCACGCTCAACAACCCCGGATACAATGCCTGTGAAGGTTTCGCCTATATGCGCTTGCATGTATTTTACTTGCATGAATTTAATGGAGTCGCGCTCTGCTTTCGTAGCCAAAACCTCCATTGCTGAGCAGTGTTTCATTACAGCTTCGTAGTGCTCTGCCTTGGGCGAAGTTTTACCATCTAAATAATGTTGTAAAAAGCGATGTGCCACAACGTCGGGATACCTTCTTATGGGTGATGTGAAGTGCGAATAATAATCAAAAGCTAAGCCGTAATGTCCAATGTTTTGTGTGGTGTATTTCGCTTTACTCATGCTTCTTATTGTTAGGGTGTCAATAAGGTTTTGCTCTGGCTTGTTTGTAATCTCTTTGAGTAGTTTGTTTATCGAATGTGCTGTTGTTTCTGCAGAAGCTAAGTTTAAAGAATAACCAAAACCAGTAATTACGCTTTTTAATTGATCTAATTTTTCTTCGTCTGGTTCATCGTGCACCCTAAAAACAAAGGTTTTTTTGTTGTCTTCTTTTGCAATAAACTCAGATACTTTTTTATTAGCCAAAAGCATATACTCTTCAATTAACTTGTTGGCCTCTTTGCTTATTTTAACAAGGACTTCTTTTGGGTTTTTGTCTTCGTCTAATGAAAAGCGAACCTCTTCTTTATCAAAAGATATCGCGCCACGCTGCATACGTTTTTTTCGGAGATGCTTTGCGGTTGTGTTAAGCTGCAAAATCGCTTCTTTTACTTTTTCATCAACCTTATACGTTTTGGCTGTGAGAGACAAGGCTGCGGGTATAGTTGCTTCTCCTGTATCAATAATATGCTGGGCTTCGTGATATGCAAAACGGTAATTAGAATTGATAACGGTTCTACCAAATTTTTGGTCTTTTACATTTCCTTGTGTGTCTAGTGTGAAAATAGCCGCAAAGGTCAACTTTTCTTCATTGGGTCTCAGTGAACAGACTTTATTAGAAAGTTGTTCTGGAAGCATTGGAACAACACGGTCAACGAGATAGACAGATGTGGCGCGTGAATATGCTTCATCGTCCAGCACTGTGCCTGGTTTGACGTAGTGCGAAACATCTGCAATGTGAATTCCTACTTCAAAATCCCCATTTTCTTTTTCTTGAAAGGAGAGTGCATCGTCATAATCTTTTGCGTCTGTGGGATCGATTGTGAATGTTAAAACATCACGATAATCCATTCTTTTTTTTATTTCTTCTTTACTTATTTTTTCATCAATCGTGTTTGCTTCTTGCTCAATTTGTGGGTCAAATGCATAGGGTAATCCGTATTCCGCCAGTATTGTATGTATTTCTGTTTCTGGGTCGCCCGGGGTGCCGAGGACATCCAAAATTTTTGCTTGTGGTGATTTTGTTTTTTCCCAGTTTGTAAACGCTATCAATACCCTGTCACCATCTGCTGTTTTCATTTCTGGTTCTGATGCTATATAAAAATCGACCGTTGCTGTTCTTGGGCTTACACGAACAAACATGGTTCCGTTTCTTTTTTGGAGGGTACCAACAAAACGTGTTCTTTTTCGTGCTACTATTTCAATTATTTTTGCTTCCCTTTTTCTTTTTCCTCTAGTCGGATACGCATAAAAAAGAACCTCGTCTCCCTCAAAAGCTTTGTGCTGGTCTGTTGATGATACTTTTACATCTTCCTCGTAGTCTTCTGATATAATATAACCGGTCCCGTTATTAGAGATATCGAGGAATCCTCGATGGTAATGCTCTCTTTTCTTTGCTTGAAATGTTCCTTTTGTTGGGTTATTAATAAGCTTTTGCGCGGCTAACTTCTTTAAGTTCTTGATAATATGGTTTCGCCCGCTTGGATCTTTAATTCCTAGCCTACTAGCTATTTGCTTGTAGTTAAAGGTTTGGTTCGGGGTTTGACCCAAAACTTGAAGAATGCTTTTTTGGACTGATAAAACTTTCTTTTTCTTACCCATGTTTCACAAAGGTATGTCTAATAATTTGTCTTTGAAGTTTATCAACAAATAAATATCAAATTACTTTTTTTATGTTTTTAATTTTAAATCTATGATGTTTATTATAGTGTGTTGATAACTACAATAACGCTATTCAATTTTTCTCAAAACTCTTGTAATTAGACACATAACCAAAGTAAGAGCCACTAAAGTCCTGTTAGTAACATCAAAAAAGATGTTAATATACTACCCGTAACTAATCATAAAACAATTTTTATAATTCTATTTTTTTAACGTGTGACAACACCCTTCTCCTTTAGTAAGACTTATCAAAAGAAACTAACACAACTCTTTAATAACCTTACTAACCGTACAGGTAAATGAAATGGGGTATTAACAACAATAAAATTGTAATTTTATGGAAAATAAGAACCATGCATATCTCGATAGGAAACGACCACGCAGGGCCGGATTTAAAAAAAACCCTTTTTTCACTTTTAACCTCCTTAGGACACACATATACCAACCATGGAACAGACACCAACGACAGTGTTGATTACCCAGATTTTATTCATCCTGTAGCAGTTGATGTACGAGATGGCAAATCAGTGCTTGGCATAATAATATGCGGAAGTGGAAACGGTGCCAACATGACAGCAAATAAATACCCCGAAATAAGATCTGCTTTATGCTGGACAGCAGAATTAAGCGCCCTAGCACGTCAACACAACAATGCAAACATATTAAGCATACCTGCGCGTTTTGTTACAACCAAAGTGGCAAAAGAAATGGTCAAAACATTTTTAGAAACAGACTTCGAAGGCGAGCGCCATCAGAACCGCGTAAATAAAATTTCACAATGTCGATAATATGGCACACATACAACTGGGAAGGGTTAAGTAAAAAAATGCTTTATGAAGCGCTAACGCTTCGTTCTTTGGTTTTTGTAGTTGAACAAAATTGTGTGTATCAAGATCTTGACTCAAAAGATGAAAATGGCATACACGTACTTGGCTACAAACAAAACCTATTAGTTGCCTACGCCCGCGTGTTTCCAAATGCCAAACCCGCTTCCATCGGTCGTGTTGTAATCCACCCGTTGTTTAGAGGACTAGGATATGGCAAGCATGTTATGCAAAAATGCATCGAACAAATACCTGAAAATACAACGGTCCACATTTCTGCTCAAGAACACTTAAAGGGATTTTATGAGTCGCTCGGGTTTTCACAAACAGCAGCGGGCTACTTAGAAGACGGCATACCTCACATCCCGATGGTTACGGTTGCAAATCAGCCCAACGTTTAATCAAAGGAAGCATTGCTTTTTCAATCGTATCCAGCGAGGGCAATTTCCGAGAATTATAGACAAAAAACCCATTTCCTTCAATAGGCGTATACAAAGGGTCGGAACAAACAATACGGTATTGTTCTCGCATCAACCTTTTAATCTTATTACGGTCAACAGCCCTAGGAAACAAACGCTTGGAAACCCCGAACCCCAAAGCAAGCCCCTTTCCCTTTTGAGCATCACACACTAGCTTTATGGGCCCTTTCCCAAGGTGGGTTCCCTCCGAAAAAAGGCGTTCGATTGTTTGTTTGCTTTTAAGGCGTTTTATTTCAGTTCGCTGTGTCGAAAACATTGTTACTTAAATCTATATCAGCCATAAACCCAGACGGGTCTATGCGCAGTTGTTCAATCTCACTTAATGGAGCGTCTATGGTTAGGGTATAAGTTGGTCTGGCCCACGCCCAGTCTTTTTCCTGTACACAACCTACACCACAACCCGGCCTATCCCCAAACATCATTTGCAAAGGTATGTAGTGTACCTCTTGCTTACCGTCTTTATACAACACACCAAAATCAATTGGCATTCCCATTGCGCCAAGGCGTTTTAATTCAACAACTGTTTTTCCGTCCTTTTGGTCAACGGAACCTATAGCATAATCAATGGTCTTTGTCGTGCGCGTCCAATCATTCAAATACCACTCTAACTGAATTCCAGAAACTTTTTCAGCCACGCGCTTAAAGTCGTTGGGCGTTGGATGTGTAAAAGCAAATCCCCGGTAAAAACGTTGTAAGGATTTCAACAAAGCATCGGGTCCAATAATATACCCTAGCTGTGACAGAAATATCGACCCCTTGTCATAACTCCCTGTTCCATAAGCAATGTTTGTATCAAAACGATCGGCATGGGTGGTTAGCGGCTCTTCCAAACCGTAACCTACGAGCCGCCTGTAATCTTCATATGATCGGTCAAAAGCATTCACATCCTCATTCAACACCTGTTCGCCAAGGGCATCTAAAAAAGAAGTAAACCCCTCGTCCATCCAAGCGTACTTGGACTCATTAAAAGCTAAAACGTGTTGAAACCAAGAATGCGCCAGCTCATGTGAAGTAACCCCATAAAGACTAGCATAGCTGCGATTGCCCGTGATAAGTGTACACATTGCATATTCCATACCGCCGTCTCCACCCTGAAGTATGCTGTATTGTTTATAAGGGTAAGGGCCAATTACACTGTTAAAGAAAGCCAAAAGGGCTGCTGTATCTTCTTGAAGCCGCTTCCAGTTAGCGATTATTTTTTTGTCGTCTTGATAGAAAAAATGAAGCGTAAACCCCTCGTCTGTTTCCAAAACGTCGTGTATGTAATCGGGATCTGCAGCCCAAGCAAAGTCGTGAACCATAGGCGCCACAAAATGCCACGTCAGGTTTTTGCCCTTCGTCTTTGTTGTTTTTTCAGCATAGCCATGCCCGACCTCCTCAGGATTTTGTAAATAGCCGGTACCCCCGACAACATAATCTTTATTAAGTGTTAGTTTGACGTCAAAACTCCCCCAAACACCGTGAAATTCTCTGCCAATATACGGGTTGGTGTGCCAGCCCTCGTGGTCATACTCAGCCAGCTTTGGATACCATTGCGTCATCGAAAGCGAAATCCCCTCCTTGCTGTCTCGTCCACTTCGTCGAATTTGTTTCGGCACTTGCCCCTCGAAAACCATCGATAAGGTAGTGCTAGCATTTGGCGGTAAAGGTTCCGCCAACGGCACAACAAGAATCGTCTCCTCTTCTTGAAAAAACAGTGTTTTTCCATCTTGTGTAATTGAAGTTGCGTGCAAATACCCAACTTCTTTTTTGTTCAATTTACCAATTCGCGAACCCACCCTAGCATCTGGGTCTCTAAGCGAAAGAGAGCGGATATCCATCTCACTACCCGGCTGAAAGGCATTAAAATATAAATGATAAAACACACGCTTTAGCGTATCTGGTGATTTGTTAGTATAAACGAGTTCTTGGGTTCCAGAATAGCGAAAGGTTTTTACATCCATGTCCACCTCCATGCTGTAATCAACCTGTTGTTGCCAATATCCGGGCTGTGGCTGTGCTAACACAGCAGCAGTGACGAGTAAAAAAAAGAGTGTTCTCATGGGTTATAGCGAATTTAAGGTTTCAGCGGCAAGTGTCTCATGCAAACGCACACCCTTTTCAGTCTGCTGTACGGTAATCAAAGGGTTGCTTGCGTCGTGCTGCATAAATAATACAAAATTTTCATCTGCCGCACGATTCAAAAAAAGTTTTTTCTCTTGAAGTGTTTCCAAAGGACGGACATCATAACCCATAATATACGGCAAAGGCAAATGCCCCGCCGTGGGCAATAAATCTGCCATAAAAACGAGGGTTTTCCCTCTGTAAGTAAGGTGAGGAATCATTTGTTTTTCGGTGTGCCCGTCCACGAACAAAGCCCCAAAACCAAGACCGCAATCCGAAACAAAGTTGGACGCAGGCGTTTCAATAAAATGCAGCTGCCCACTTTCTTGAATGGGCATCAGGTTTTCGAACAAAAAAGAAGCTTTTTCCCTACCGTTTGGATTGATCGCCCACGCCCAATGCTGTTCGTTGCTCCAATAGCGCGCATTAGGAAAAGACAATTCATAAGCCGTTTTGCTTTTGTTCCACCGCACTGCCCCACCACAGTGATCGAAGTGCAAATGGGTTAAAAACACGTCCGTAATATCGTTCCTAGAAAAGCCCGCCTTCTCAACGGAGTGGTCTAAGGACGCTTCTCCGTACAGACCAAAGTGTCGGAAGAAACGATCTTCTTGCTTGTTGCCCATACCGGTGTCTATCAATATAAGCCGATTACCATCTTCAATAAGCAGCGAACGTGCCGCAAGGTCAATGCGGTTTTGGCCATCTGCAGGGTTGGTTCTGTTCCATAAGGATTTGGGCACCACACCAAACATGGCGCCGCCGTCAAGCTTAAAATTCCCCGTTTCTATTATATGGAGCTTCATAGGTAACGAAAGTACAAAAGATTTATCCGTCTATTTTTTCCTTAAGCGCAAGCCCAAACTCTATCATGGCAGCCGCTTCGGCGGGTGTTGCCAGGCGCAAAAACTGTCGCACCAATAGCTCTTTACCGTTACTCATGATATGGTAGAACCCATAGGCAGCGAAAAAGGACACCATTTTATCATCAAAAAACGCCCGAATCTTTTTAGGATCCTTTCCTTGCACGTAAAAATCACGTGAGAACTCAGGGTACTTAGGAAAGTCTATATCGTGTATTCCTGCCAAGTGGGAGAGTTTTTCCAGTAACAATTCTCGGTCAAAAGAAAACACAGGAACTTCTTTGTCTAGCCGAACACGCAACAACGTTGTCTGAATGTTTTCTTTGGCAATAAAAGCACCTTCGCTGTAGTGTATGTCGCATAAAGACAAACGTTTCTCAGGCCCCTCAATTAGGTTGTATACACGCTCCACAGAAGTAGTTTGATAAACAGGATGATCGCGCAACATGCGCTTTTGTGACTTGGTCGCCTCGCTGTAGGACCACCCTTTTTCATGTGCCAAGGCCTCCAGCTGCAACTGCCTTTTGGTGCGCCCACCACCAAACACACGTAGTTTCTTCATGGGGCGTAGCGTGCGCACCGCGAACGGGTGGCTTGAATCAGTTTCGTGAATGTCTAACCCAATTATTTCTAAAGCCCCTCCTTTTCGCTCAAACAGCTCTTCATAGCTCTGTAGGCTTTCTTGAACGGTGTGGTCCACAAAAGAGCATAACGAAAAATCGACAACAGCACGTTCGACTTGAGGGATCTTATCAAGTTTTGACTTAAGCTTATAAAAATTAAGAAACGTACAAAAATGAATAACACCCACGTAGTAGTTTTGGGTTTCACTTTCTTTGTACATCAAAACGTTTGGTTTAAGCAGGTTTCTAGAAAACAACCAAAACGCCTTGTTAAGCAAAACGTGCACCAAGAAAGTGGTTAACAAACCAATCAAAATACCCGTTATTAAATCGGTTAGCAAGGTAGAAATGAGCGTTGTTAAGAACACAAGCAGCTGTTCTTTTCCAATTTGATACATACGCACAAAAATGACTGGGGCGGCCAATTTAAAGCCGGTGTAAACCAATATTGCGGCCAAAGCCGTAAATGGAATTTTCCCAAGCTGATGTTGAAAAACGACAACAAACAATAAGAGAAAAACGGCATGGAAAAAATTTGATGAACGATTTGTGGCCTGGTTGTTTACGTTAACAGAACTTCTAGATATCACCGTACCCACATTCATTCCTCCTAGAAGCCCACTAACAATAGTGGCAATGCCCAAGGCCCTCATGTCTTTGTTAATGTTAGATCTTCGTTTTTCTGGATCTAGCTTATCCACTGCTTTTATGCTTAATAACGACTCAATACTGGAAACCAGAGTTACAGACAAAACAATTCCCCAAAAAACAGGTTCTTTCCATTTGGAAAAATCTGGGGTAGGAATTGTAGTCAACATATCGTTTGGCAATGAAATAAGGAGTTTTTTACTAATAGGATTCCCCGCGCCCAAAAGGGTAAAATAGGCATCAAAACCCAATGACAAAAGAATAACCCACATGGGAGCCGGAATAAGCCTAAAAACCCTGTTGGTTATCTTGCTGTAGAAAAACATAATGCACAAGCTTACCAGACCAATGCTTACGGCATAGAGCTGACCTGTCGGTGCCGCCCCTAAAGATTTAAATAATTCAGGAAGATTTAAAAACAACTCAAGAACAGTGCCTTTGGTTTTCATATCACCAAGCATCACGTAAAATTGTTTTAATAACAGCGTTACACCAATTGCCGACAACATCCCCTGAATAGCACTTGCAGGAAAAAAATCGCTCAGGGCACCGAAACGCAAAAACCCAAAAAGTAGGAGTAAACCACCAGAGAGAATAACGGCAGATAAAGCATATAAATAACCCGCTTGCATATCGCCATCGCCTAATACTGCAACAGCACTAAGCAACACGACTACCAGCCCATAGCCAGGCCCAGTGATGGTAACATATGAGCCACCAAAAACAGAAACAAGCACGCCGCCCACAACAGCTGTAATAATGCCCGCAACCATTGGAAACCCCGAAGCTACCGCCAAACCAAGCGCTAAAGGCAAGGCGATAAGTGACACGACAAACCCAGCAAAGATATTGTTGCGAAGACCAGAAAAGATAGAAGCCTTAGTCATTAGCGTATAATTAAAACATCGGTGGGTAAATCAGACAAAATGTATTCTAGATCATGAGGGAACAAACGATCCAAAAGCGTGAGCTTGCTCGGGGCGTTCATTACCAATAAATCGGCGCGGGTAACTCGAGCATAATGGCCAATGGAGTATCCGCGTCGCCCAAAAATAGGCTGTACAACAACCTCAAGAGTTTCTTTAATATTTTTTGGAATATGGCTGAGCAAACCCAGAACCCGAGAGTTTTCGCGCAATTCGATGCGTTCTTTTGCAATAGTAGACTTTCGCAGGCTGCGGTCGTCATCCACCTTAATAGCGACACTGTCTTCAGGAATTTCTTCTACGATGGTTAGTTTCTGCGCCCCAAGAGTTGAAAGCACATAAAAAGCACGGTCAATAGCTTCTTTTGTTTTGGGATGCGCCAAACCATTTACAACTCCAGAGGAACAAGCAACACGATCAACAGAAGGCTTGATTAGCAACAAGACATCACACGGGGCTTTTCTGGTCAGTTTCCTTGCGACAGAACCCAAATAATATTTGAGCAAGCCCTCTCTTTTAACCGCACCTAAAATTAATAAATCTGCATTTTCACCTATACAGGCGCCAAGTAAAACCTCTGCTGGCTTACCCGCTTTCCAAAGCACACGATAATTAGGAACAGCACCATTAAAGCCAGAGATGACCTTACCTAAGGAAGCCTCTTTTTCATTCGTTTTTTCACCAACATGCACCATAACAAGGGTAGCATCAAAGAGGACGCTCATCCGTAGCGCCTCAAAAACGTTGGCTTTTAAATTGGGCGAAAAAGCCACACCAACCACAACAGTGTTGTACTCGTTTTTGTGCATACGCTAAAATATAGGAAAAAGTTGGTTTTATACAAACACAACCTTATTCGTTAAGCTTAAGTACAGCCATAAAAGCCTGCTGTGGAATTTCAACATTGCCAATTTGACGCATTTTTTTCTTTCCCTTCTTCTGGCGCTCAAGGAGTTTGCGCTTTCGGGTAATATCGCCACCATAGCACTTGGCCGTAACGTCTTTTCGCACCGCCTTAACGGTTTCTCTCGAGATAATTTTTGCGCCAATAGCAGCTTGAATAGGAATATCAAATTGTTGGCGGGGGATCATTTTTTGAAGTTTTTCACATATTTTTTTTCCTAACCCATAAGCGTTATCCGTGTGAACCAAGGCAGACAAGGCATCCACCACATTGCCGTTAAGCAGCACATCTACACGAACCAGCTTGGAGACGCGCATCCCTATCGGGCTATAATCAAAAGAAGCGTAACCTTTAGAGACAGACTTTAGGCGATCGTAAAAATCAAAAACAATTTCTGCTAGCGGTAAGTCAAAGCTCAATTCAACGCGCTCTGTTGTTAGGTAGGTTTGGTTGGTGATTATTCCGCGCTTTTCAATACATAGGCTCATCACATTGCCAACAAAATCAGCTTTGGTGATAATGGTTGCTTTAATAAAAGGCTCTTCCACGCGATCTACAACAGAAGGGTCTGGCAAATCTGAGGGGTTGTTGACAATAAGAATATCGTTTGGGTCTTTCCTGGTGTAAGCGTGATAGGACACGTTGGGAACGGTTGTAATTACCGTCATGTTAAACTCGCGCTCCAAACGTTCTTGAATAATTTCTAAGTGAAGCATTCCCAAAAACCCACAGCGGAAACCAAAGCCAAGTGCTGCCGAACTCTCTGGAGCAAACACCAACGACGCATCGTTCAATTGCAACTTTTCCATAGAAGCACGAAGCTCTTCGTATTCTTCAGTATCCACGGGATAGATTCCAGCAAAAACCATAGGCTTAACTTCTTCAAACCCTTCAATTGCAACAGCGGTCGGTCGATTGACAGACGTAATGGTATCACCAACCTTAACTTCTTTAGCTTCTTTCACGCCCGTTATAACATAGCCCACATCACCCGCAAGCATTTGCTTTCTAGGCTCCTGTTTTAGCTTAAGGACCCCAATTTCATCAGCGCTATAGGTATTGCCTGTGGCCATGAATTTTACTTGTTCTCCTTTGTTGATTTTGCCGTTCAAAATTCTAAAATAGGTTTCAACGCCCCGAAACGGATTGTAGACAGAATCAAAAATTAGCGCTTGGAGTGGCGCATCAACATCGCCTTTGGGCGAAGGAACCCGATCTACAATGGCTTGTAGTATGTTTTCAATTCCCAACCCTGTTTTGGCAGAGGCACGAATAATTTCTTTGTGCGCACACCCCAAAAGATCAACGATGTCATCTGTAACTTCGTCTGGGTTAGCAGAGGGCAGGTCTACCTTGTTAAGCACAGGAATGATCTCCAAATCGTTTTCAAGCGCGAGGTATAAATTTGAAATGGTTTGTGCTTGAATGCTTTGCGCCGCATCCACAACCAACAAGGCCCCTTCGCAAGCTGCAATAGACCGCGAAACCTCGTAAGAGAAATCAACGTGCCCGGGGGTGTCAATCAAATTAAACACATATTGTTCTTCACCCAAAGAAACCTCCATCTGTATGGCGTGTGATTTGATGGTAATCCCACGCTCGCGCTCCAAGTCCATATTGTCGAGCAACTGGTCTTGTTTCTGCCGATCCGTTACGGCACCTGTCGCATCCAAGAGCCTGTCGGCAAGTGTACTTTTGCCGTGGTCTATGTGCGCAATGATGCAGAAATTCCGAATGTGTTTCATAGCTAAAATAAACGCGTTAGCTCACAAAGATACACCAAGCGATCACAGGGGCGTGCTACTACCAACAAAAAAACTAATTTTGTAAAAAATGAACAGATGGCCTACCTACGCATTACACTCCAGCTATTTTTAGCAGCAACCTTTTTGTTTTCGGCCTATACGAAAGCTGTTGCCCCCGGTTTTTTTGAAGTTCTACTAGAACAACAGGGTCTTGTGCCAAACCGATTGTACGGCGCATGGGCAACACGGTTTATTATAGCCCTAGAAACATGGTTAGGCCTGTGCTTGCTGTTGCCTTTTTACACGCGATTCATACTTCGTTTTAGCTTTCTCTTGCTTGTTGCTTTTTCCGCTCATTTGGGCTATCTGATAGCCATAGGAGAAACGGGCAACTGTGGTTGTTTTGGGGAAATGATAAGCATGTCTCCTTTGGCCTCCTTGGGAAAGAACGTGGTATTGCTAGCCGTAAACGGTTTTTTGCTCCGCTATGCATATCGGGGCAATAAAAAGCCGCGAATCACTTGGCTATTCCTCCCCATATTGTTTGCAGCAGCAACGCTTATTTGGCCGGTACAAACTCAGCCCGACGAGGTAGTAGAAAAACTCCCCACATTCGAAACAGAAACGGGAATAGACTTTGCCAACGGCTCCTACTTGGTTGCCATACTCAACCTGGGTTGTGAGCACTGCCAAGAGGCGGCTCAGCAAATAGCCGCATGGCAAAACAACGGTACTGACCTGCCACAAGTTGCGGCTCTGTTTTTCGCGGAAGGCGACACTACCGTTGCGGACTTTAATACAATAACTGGATCCAACTTCCCCTACCAGATGATAGACGTAAACACCTTCTTTGATTTGATTGGTAGCGCACCGCCCCGAATTTATTGGATTGTGGACGGACAAGTAAAACAGTACTGGGACGAAACGCTTGGAGAAGACTTTCTAACTACCTTTGCACCTTGATGGTTAAAATTGGCGACATAGAATTAAGCGATTTTCCGCTATTGCTTGCCCCCATGGAGGACGTAAGCGACCCACCTTTTCGCGCCCTTTGCAAAGCGCAAGGCGCAGATGTGGTATATACCGAGTTTATTTCTAGCGAAGGCCTAATTCGCGATGCAGCAAAAAGCGTCATAAAGCTCGACATTTATGAGGCCGAACGCCCTGTGGGCATTCAGATTTTTGGCGCTAACCTCGACTCCATGCTGCAGTCGGTAGACATTGTTGAAAAGACCAACCCCGATATCATCGACATAAATTTTGGTTGCCCTGTAAAAAAGGTCGTGTCCAAAGGCGCAGGCGCAGGGATTTTAAAAGATATTCCCCTGATGGTTTCGCTTACCGCAGAAATGGTCAAGCGCACCCATTTGCCAGTGACCGTAAAAACACGTCTGGGCTGGGACCACGACAGCATTCAGATTGTGGAGGTTGCCGAACGGCTTCAAGACGTGGGCGCCAAAGCCATTTCCATACACGGCAGAACACGAGCTCAAATGTATAAGGGCGACGCTGACTGGACACAAATTGCAGCGGTAAAAAACAATTCGCGTATGCATATCCCCGTATTTGGAAACGGCGATGTAAACTCACCAGAGCGCGCCAAAGAAATGCGCGACAAATACGGTCTTGACGGCGCCATGATTGGCCGGGCTAGTATTGGCAATCCCTGGTTTTTTAACGAGGTAAAACACTTTTTTACCCACGGCACACACGCCACGCCTCCTCGTTTGGCTGAACGCGCAGCTATGGCGCGCCGCCACCTTGAAATGGCCATCGATTGGAAAGGAGAAAAACTAGGGGTATTTGAAACCCGCCGTCACTATACCAACTATTTTAAAGGCATCCCCGACTTTAAACCTTATCGCCAACGCTTGGTAACCGAAGATCATTCGGCAGACGTTTTTGCCGTTTTGGATGAAATAGAGGAGATGTTTGGGGCTACTGCTTTATAACCCCTTTAACCACAGCAGAGGCCAACCACGATACCACAGTGGTTAAACCGCCTACCACCAGCATTACAGTCCAAAAGGAAGACCACTCAAGCGCCACCGGGTAGGGCAAGCCAGACCCAGGAATATTAAAAAAAGCAAAGGATTTTTGTAGCCAAACGACAAGAATGGCCAACAGCAGGCCAATACCACTTCCCAAGCCACTCAATAACAGGCCTTGCATGAAAAACACACGCCGCAGTGATGGTGCTGTTGCCCCTAGCTGGTGTAGTGTTTTGATGTTGTTTTTCTTTTCCAAAAGCGTCATGATGATGGCACCCACCACATTAAAGAGTGCAATAAGCACGACCAATGTTAGTATTGCGATTACGGCAACACGCTCTGTTTGCAGCATTTTATAAAGCGCAGGATTTAATTCGGCTTTGGTTTTTATGCTGTAATCTTTACCTACGATTTTTTGCAAATCCTGCTGCACGGCAATTTCGTCAGCAGCATCAGTGAGTTTAAGATATAATGCATTGGCTTGGTTTTCGGGAGTACGCAAGATTTGTTGTACCATGTCAATAGGCGCATAAGCAGTGTTATCGTCTATGGAAGCACCAATTTGAAAAACACCTCTTACGATAGCCGACTGCGCACTAAAAGCCTGTTGGTTAAGCACGCCTACACCACGCTTGTTGGGCACTAGAAGCGTTATGCCCTCTGGGTGGTCATAGGCAACGCCGTCAAGTTGTGACAATACGCCAATCCCCAACACCAACTCATAAGCACCTGGCTGCACCCAGTCACCGACCATGGTTTCCCCCGCCACAACAGCATAAAACAAGCTGTCAACACCAATAATATTAGCAAAGGCGGTTCGATCTTCGAAACGCAACATCATTTCTTGAGAAAGCGCAGCAGAGGTTAGGGCGACTTCGGGGTGGTTTTGAACGGCCACAAACACAGCTTCCTCCATGTTAAACTGTCCGCGTATTGCGGAGGAAATACGGATATCGGGGTCAAATGCGTGTGTAAATTGAAGGCCAAACTCACGAAGCCCGCCAAAAACGGACAAGACCACGAAAAAAGCAAAAACAGCAACGCCGATTACAAAGGCAGCAAACCTACTGATGAGCGTAACGGCAATCTTCTTTCGTAGACCAAAGGTGTAGCGCAAAGCAAGTAGGGGAGTGAAGCGCATGGAGTTATTTCAACGGGTTGTTTTTACGCTTTAGCGAATCTTCTATGGCATCAATATAATCCAGCGAATCGTCAAGATTAAAAGCCAGGTCAGGGACTTTGCGCAAATCGTTGCGAAGGCGTTTGGCCAAGTCGTGCTTTAACACAGCTTTGTTTTCTTTTATTCCCCCCAAGGTCTCTTTCGCTTTGTTGGCAGGAAATACAGACAGGTAAACCTTTGCGAGGCTTAAGTCAACCGTAACGGCAACTTTTGAAACAGACAGCACCAAGTTCTTAACCCCTTGTGTGCGAATGGCACCTTGCAATAAAAAGGTAATTTCTTGTTGCAGCAGCGCATTAATTTTCTTCTGTCGTTGTGTTTCCATAAGCCAAAAGTACTAATAACGTAGCCAAACCTGTATTTTTACGTATG
>MDSV01170122.1_pt1 | contig 22122 bp, 12 predicted proteins | sample 810851 | NCBI WGS metagenome assembly MDSV01 (sample SAMN05326640, study PRJNA326480) | marine metagenome | isolation source: seawater | place: Atlantic Ocean: North East | collected 2012 | reverse complement strand
GAATAAGGATCCCTGTAATAGTACTGAAGTTCAGGAGTCTGTAAAAAATGCCCATAAGAGAAAAACAACACCATGTACTCTGTTATAGGAAATGACAACCCAAAACGAGGACTAAATTTCATTTTAGTTAATTTCCAATCTGCCTCTAAACCTGTAGCATTCTCCCAAACTGTCCTGAATTCTTTAGAGTCAACGGATTCACCCAAATGTAAAAAATCAAACCTCAAACCAGTGTTAAGAATTAAAGATTCAATCTCAAACTTATTTTCTAGGTATAAGGCACCTGAAATTGGTTTAGAATCAAATACCCACCTGGTCCTACCATATTCTGGAAATGGACCCGGAGGCTTAGTGTAGCTAATGCTATCCGAAGCCATCGTAAAATACTGTTCACCATATGCTGATAAATTTGTAGCACCATCAGCAATATCAACGTAGTGTAAATTGTTAAATTGAAGAGAAATACCGCTTTTCAGCATATTATGTTTACTATACTGAGAAACGATATCACTTTTTATTGTAAGAGTTTTTGTAAAGTCATCTCGCCATATATCGTCTTTCCCTGTTCCATCATAAAAACCATTTACTTGATCTATAACTGGATTAGTAACATTCGAAAATAAAGTATCACCAAGTTCTTGATTCATAAATAATCCATCTGCTTCGCCACACTCTATGCTGTCTGGATAACTCTCACAATCACCATCTCTGAAAACCCACCATTCATTCGGCTTAGTTGAACCATCAATAGATGCATTGTAATTCACAGTCATATAGCCAATGTTGACATTGTAGAAAGTTGATTTTGATAAGAAATGATTTATCCGAAAATTATACCTTTTCGTCTCTCTCCCATATTCTGCCATATTATCAGGCGATAGGTGCCAGAGCCAATTATAATTTGACCAACTTTTATATGCATCATTGTAAGATAACGTCATTTTAATATTATCTCTAAAGTCATAGTTTATTTTTGCATTTAGATTAAGCGTATTATCCTGCCTCTCCGAAATACCCATGCCCAACCAGTCTAATTGATTTCTTTTTCTTTGATTATCAAGCCATGTATCAGTACGATTTAAATTTCCAGAAGTGAAGAAATTCAATTTTTTTCCTAAAAACGGCATAGGACCGCCAAAATTAAATGATATATAATCAGTATTGTACGAGTTCCCAAAATCGGAAATTCCATTATCTGTTTTATAATCAAAATTTCCAGCTAATTTTGTTCCGCCAGTTTTTGTTGTGATGTTAACAACACCAGATTGAGCCTGACCATATTCAGCACTAAATGCTCCGGTTAAAATCTCTACTTGGGAAACGTCAGACACATTTAAGTCAAGAACACTCCTACCACCATACAATGGATGCGTAACAGGCATACCATCGACCATATATAAAATTTCTCCACCTCTACCACCCCGGACATGCACATTTTTAAGACTCTCATCTCTAACTTGAAGTTGCTGTCCATCACCCATATCAAGTCTTATAGGCTGAACATCAGTAATCGCTCCAGCTTGCATTCTAAAAACATCTCCTGAAGATTCGAAGCCAGGAATATTCGCAAAATCTTCCTCAGTGACTAATTTTCGCGTAAAAGTTATATCTTTTTGAACCATTAGCCTATCCGCAAATACCTCAACCTCCGCTCCTTCTATAGCTTCCACCTTAATCTTTACATTTAAATCAGAAGTTAAATCTGCTCTTACCAGAACATCTTTAATAATCAAAGATGCATATCCAATATATGAAATCATAATATCATATTTCCCTGGCGGTACGCCTATGAGGTAAAACTCACCCTCGATGTCAGTCGAAGCTCCTTGGCCAGTATTCTTAATTACTACATTGACACCTGCTAAGGGTTCATTTGTCTGTTCATCCGTAATTTTTCCAAAAATCTTACCAGTATTACCAGCGATCATTAAGTTAAATAAAATAAAAAAAGTAATTAAAAGTTTACTTATAACTGATTGATGCATTAATCTAATAAATAACATCAAAAACCCATATCCTCTAAAATTTTGTCGCCTAATATTTTTGCATCTTCTGATTGCATATGCCAGACAGGAGCGCCAATATAGATTACATCAAAACCACTACCATAATACCTTATTCCACATGCTTCTTGATCAACATAATCATCATCAGAATTTAATTTTAAGATTGGAACAGTAAATCCACCAGGCTCAATTATAACATCTACATTGCTTAACTTATTATATTGAGGCCATATATTTGCAATTTTTGTAGTATCCGGCCTAAGCTGAATTCCAGAATATCCATTAATTCCATCAGCACTATTAAAATTGCCTATTAAATCACCTATGTAACCAAAATTAACATGCAATATTTTGTTCATAAACCAATTCCAACCACTTGATGAAAATTTCGCAGGATAAACTATACATGGCTCACAAGGTGCGATTAAATAATAAGAATCGTCCATGAAGGATTGCATTATATTACTACCGATCATAACAAGCTTTCCCCCAGCATGCAGGTAAGCCTCTAAATTTCTAGATTCCTCAGCAAAGTAGGGAACAGTAGCAAAATGATCTTTTATCCACACCACCATTTTATATTTACGTATTGTTCTAAAATTCGGAAATCTTCTACGCGCAAAGTCTCTATCATCCACGATTAAATCACCACGATTACCACCAAATATTTCGTAATACGCTGAGTCCGTCATTTGATCTGTTATTAAACCATCAAAATCTGGAAGTGAAGCATCTTCGATTGTTCCATCAAGAATTAAAATATCTTTTTCAAACGTAGGCACATATATCTCTACTTCAATTGAATCACCTATAGGGTCAATGAGATAGGTATCATCTCTTGATATAACAGTGATTATATGCTCCTCCTCCAAAGGTTCAGCCCAAGCAGTTGGTGGAATAATAACACTGGTATCAGTTGTCCAGTTCCAAGACCCACCATCAACTCTCCAAGCATATTCAGTAATATTTCCATCAGGATCATCAGCAGTAAAGGTTATTGGTATCCCTTTGTACCAATCATCTACTTCAGGCTTTGCTAAGAAATCTGAATTATTTAGTGGGGACGTTATTTCTGTTTTTGGAAATTGGGTTTGATTTGTAAAAAAATTTAAAAATGCAGGAGATTCATCAACGTTACCTGAATTATCAACTGCTCTGACTTCAAATAACTGATGGTTAAGTACTGCTAATGAATTAAATGCAACCACAGCATTAGTCTCAGTGAGGCTCTTCCAATCTTGCACCATTGTTGAATCTATTTTCCACCAAGTAGTTATAATTTGACCGCTCGTATCTGTTGAAGTAAAAAAATATGCACCTGTATCATCATCACTTGGAACTAAATACTCTGTTGTGTATCTATACTCGTAATAATCTATGTAACCATCATCATCTTCGCCATCCCAATTAAGATTTACCAATGCATATAATGTAGCGCCTTCTCTTGGAATATTGGCTAATGTAGTATTAGGGGACATATTTTCAGATTCACTTTTCGTTTCACCAGGAGGGAACTTTTCACAGGATAAAAAAAAGTAAAAAGTAAAGAATATTACGGGTATAGTTATTTTTTTAAAAATCATGGCAAATCACTCTCTGCTATAATTTGCGCATAAAGATCCTCGTTAAAATATTCAATAGATTTCACTTCCAACATTCTATCAAAAACATAAGAATCTTGATATCTAGTCATACTTTCAAATGGCTTTATAGATAAAGTAATTTTAGTAACACCATTTTCAGAAACTATAAAGTCTACAGGTATTGACAAAACACCATCAACATCTGAGGGCAAAGAAATAGGTATACGGTAAGGTCCAATTTCTAACACGCTAGCAATTATACCTAAAGTCAAAGATTTATACTCCATAGGAGGTAAATGGCTCTCAAATATTTGAAAATCACTGTACCCATGCATGCTTTTCCAATCTATAATATTATACGTGTATTCTTCTTGCCTCCAAGAATTTATAGTTTTGTAGAGAATTGCATAATTTGAGTCTAAATCATAAGCCTTGCCTTGATATACAAGAAGATCCATAGAATCTGACTCTGAGATAGTGTAATCGATACCTAGTATATTTATAGTGGTATCTGCATTATCAGAAGTGATAAAAACTTGTAAAAAACCGGCTGAGGGGGAATAAAATTCGTCAGGCTCATCTAAACTACATGAACTTAGGGAAAAAATAAATATTAATTTTAAAAATATAATTCCAAATCTTAGCATTAGATATCGACAATTTGAGAGAAATTTTTTAAAAAGCAAAGTGATATCCGTAGCCAAAAAAGGCTACGGATATCATATACTTAGGTTTTATCGAAGCAAAGTGATTTTCTTTTGAAAATTAAAATCATCACCTATTGCTTTAGCAATATATAGACCACTAGCAGCTTCTTTACCATTCATAGATTTGCCATCCCATGAGATCTTATGAATACCTGATGGTACGCTTCTAGCGACAAGTGTCTTAACACGTTGACCCATTAGATTATAGATCGCAAAATCAACAACCTGAGACCTAGATAGACTTAGATCAAAAGAAGTTGTTGGGTTGAACGGGTTTGGATAGTTTTGAGAAAGTTCAAAAATATCTGGAGTGATATTTTTACCATCATCAACTGCTAATGAAGCATCACCAGCATCTGGAGTTTTTCCATGAAAAATTCCATCAGGGTCATCATCCGGTGTTATAGCATAGTTCCATACTTTAACATTATCGGCATATCCAACTGGCCAGTTATGAGCTGTAGCACCTCCACGAGTACCAAGTCTCCAAATTCCATGAAATTTTGTAGGAGCTACTTGCATATCCCATTCAAAGAATGTCTTGACTTCCATATCCTCATTTATTACAAGAGAATAAAAATGACCAGAACTGGCATCGGCGTCAAATTCAAATGACGAGACCATATTCCACCATTCTTGCGGCGCAACAGAATAATGCTGGTTTGCTTGCTGAGCTAAGAGATAGCACCAACTATCAGATAAATCTCCTAAAAGACAGGAATAATTCCAAACTCTTGCACCTCCAGCTCCATCCTCCTGGACTTGGATAGCGTAGTTATCAAGCCACCATGCACTACCATCTTGGTTGTAACGACCTCCATTTTGAGTAGCCATTAAAATCAGATTGTGATTAATCAGATTTTCAGAATCATGACCCAAATTAAAGTACGCACTAAACGTATACTCTTCACCGTGCAATGCTTGACCATCACGAATCTCAATGTAAGATGGAACACCATCTAGCCATTGAAAAGATGCATCACTCTCTTGCAAGCCAAATGATTCATCTGGAACTTCATCGCCGATTGCAAAATCGCCATAGACGTCTACATTCCAACCATACACTGAATTGTCAGCTGGATCTCCATCAGCCTCAGCAGTTTCGAAGTTCATATCAAGAACCAAAGAATTTTCATCAACCACAACGACAGTATGCATGTGACCTGTCTTGCCTGCTTGATATTCCTCACGGTCAAATAATCCACCTTCTGCATCATAGCCTACTGGATGTACATTACCGGCAGCATCAGTTACATGAAAGTAGTATTCATGATAAGTACCTCTTGCACCAATTGGGAATGACCCAGTCCAAGTTACTCCTTCAGAATGAGTCATTTGAACAGATTGAAATGAAGCATCTCCTGGCCCGATAGAGTCAACTAAGCTGGCTCTAGAGTTGTAGAAAAGTTCCACGCCAGTTATTGAGTAAGAACCAGACGAACTAAATTGAGTGACGTCAATGTTAACAGTATGAGTTCCAGCTCCAGTGTAAGGATTTCTTTTACCTAAATAGCCAGGATTTCCATTAGCCCAACCATGCTCAGCTAGAACAGGAGCATTATCAAATCCACGGACTACATTACTGACCCTAAATTCATCAAGCCATCCATCAAAACCAGCCATATTTGCTGCTTTTACTCCGACGTAAGCTGGTAAATCATGTGTATGAGCTTTTCCCATACTTGTTGGAGTATATTCATACCAACGATCTTCATTCCAACTAGTACCAGCATGAAATCGAGAATAACCAAAATCAATTAAAGCTCCATCAACATCATGAACAAAAACTGCATCAAACCGAGAATCGTAATCATGGACCCATGTTACATGCACCCAAGGATATGACATAGATGTAGAATCATAACTTCCAGCTACATTACCTACTCCAAAAGCCCTTTTTAACATAGCATCTTTATCACGCCAGTGTTGCTCTACGTTTGCACCGTTGATCCCAATCTCATAATTTGAAAGTGGGCCACCATTTCCACCTGGATTCACTGTTCCTACAGCTGTGTCAGGTTTAGAAAAGATATGCATATTTTGACTCCATGGATTTCGAGCTTTAGATTTTGCCCAAAATTCTATGGTCCATGACTCCTCAAGATCCAAATTAGAATGATCAGCAAACATCAAGTATGATGTATCAGCTGGAGCATTGGTAGAGTCGTTAATTGCGACTGAGCCGTTGTTAAAGTAAGCAGCATTTCCGTGCTTACCTGCATCCGAATACGTAATCTCCCCAACAACAGTTGCCGCCCCGCCATTACCAGCATTGCTGTGATCGGAATCAAAATTCATCAAGATGACAGTATTACCATCTGCAGTATATGGTCCGAATGTATTGGAAAATGCGATTGAGAAGATAAGGACGAATGTGAATTGCAATTTGATTAGCATTTTAATCATACGAGTTTCCTCCTTGTTTAAGTTAATTAGGCAGTAGTATCCTGCCTAAAATAAGTTATCATATTTTGCAAAACACCACAATATACTACTTGGTTCAACAAAATTTGATTAACTTACACTCGAAATATATTAATAATTATGCTTAATTCAAGGAATTTTTTAAAGATTTAATAATTTTTATGAGAAATCTAAAAAGCCTTAAAATAGCGAACAAAAACGGTTCAATCTTAACATTTACTAATTATGGAGCTTCATTGAAATCGTGGGTTTTTAAACTGAATGATAAAACCATTACCGACATTGTTCTTGGATATGAAAATGATATTAACTATAAAACTAATCCTCTTTATCTAGGCAGTATTGCTGGAAGGTATGCAAATAGAATTGCTAACGGCAGGTTTAATCTTAATAAAATAAAAATAAACTTAGCAAAAAACGATAATGGTAACCATCTTCACGGAGGGCATATAGGATTCAGCTCTAAACCTTGGGATATAATTGAGCATAAGCCAAATAAATTAATATTTTCTTTAGAAAGCTGTGATCAAGATGAAAATTATCCTGGAACTTTGAAGACCACAGTAATATATACTATTAATGATTCAAATGAACTTAAGGTTGGATTTCATGCATTATCTGATATGGATACTATTATAAATCTAACTCAGCACTCCTACTTTAATTTAAATGGAAATATTGGCGGGGATATTCTTGATCATAAAATTAAAATAAATTCAAACCAAATCACTGAGGTTGATAGTCATTTAATACCAACTGGTAAATTTTTAGATGTTAAAGATACTCCACTAGATCTAAGAAATTTCACTAGAATTGGTAAGATGATTAACCAAGATTTTCAACAGATGAATTTTGCTAAAGGATATGATCATAATTTTGTTTTAGATAGCAATAATTTCAAGGAAATAAAAAAAGTTGCTGAGCTCATTGGAGATAAAACAAAAATTAAAATGTGTGTAATGACAGATTTACCAGGCCTTCAATTTTATACAGGTAATTTTTTAGACGGGAGCTACAAAGGTAAATATGGTTTTAAGCTAGAAAGAAATTCTGGATTATGCTTAGAACCACAATATTTCCCGGATAGTCCTAATCATTTGCATTTTCCATCTACCATCCTAAAAAAGGGAGAAAATTATAAGCATAACATTACTTATAGCTTATCCAATTGAAAAACTCTAAAAAATTAGTTTAACTTTATTTTTAAAATGATTCAAATTAACATTTAAAGAAAGTAGAAATATTGAAAATTACAGAATTTAAGACCTTTGTTTTTGCCACTCCATGGAGAAACCTAACTCTCTTTGTAATTGAAACCGATGAAGGCATAACAGGTCTTGGAGAAGCTCGAGTAGTAGGAAAAACCCATACTGTTATCGAGTATCTTAAAGATGTGAAAAGACATATTATTGGTGCAAATGTGTTTGACGTTGAAGACCTACATAAAAGATTTACTCTACTTGATTTTGGTGTTTCTGGAGAAATAGCTATGACCGGTTTAGCCTTGGTTGAAATGGCATGCTGGGATGCAATCGGCAAGAAAGTAGGTATGCCTGTATATAAATTAATGGGCGGTAAGGTAAATGATAAAATAAAAGCATATGCAAATGGATGGTATAAAGTTGATAGAGAACCTGTAGAGTTTAACAACGCAGCAAAAAGAGTTATATCAGCTGGATACAAGGCCTTAAAATTTGACCCATTTGGAAATGGTGACCTTGAACTAAGCAGAGCAGAATATAAAAAATCTATAGATCTAATTGAAGCGGTTGTAGATGGAGTGCGTAGTGATACCGAAATCATGATTGAAATGCACGGTAGATTTGCACCACATCAGGCAGTTGAAATTGCTAAAGCAATTGAGAAATATAATCCAGCTTGGATCGAAGAACCATGCAGACCTGACGATTTAGAGGCACTAGAATATGTAAAAAACCAAACATCAATACCAATCGCGACTGGAGAGAGATTGTACTCTGCAAAACAATATAATCCAATTTTTAATAAAAGGCTTGCTCATATTATACAACCTGATATCAATCAATGTGGTGGAATATTTGAAGTGAAAAAAATTTGTTCTACAGCAGAGAGTCATTCAATTATGGTGGCTCCTCATAACGTTGGAGGTATTATCTCAACAACAGCAGCTTTGCATTTAATGACAACCCTAAGAAATCAAAAAATATTAGAACATTTTAATGATTTTGCTGATAACAAAGTTAAAAAAATAGGAAATCCTTATCCTGAAGTTGTGGATGGATATTTTAATATTCCTAAAGGCCCTGGTTGGGGAGTAGAAATTGATTATGAATATTTAGAATCTAATCCACCCAAAACAGAAAATGGTATAATTCTTGACCCTGGTCTAAACATGTTTAAATCTGAGAATTGGAATAAAAGAGATTAAATATAATGAATCAAAAAAATTTAATATCCAATCTAGAAAAAGAAGGTGTATTAGCAGTCGTAACCATAAATGACCTAGAGAAAACAAATTATGTTTGTGATGCTTTACTTAATGGAGGCGTTAGCATGATAGAATTAACACTAAGAACTGATAATGCATTTAAAATTATAAACCATATTTCAAAAAATTACGCTGAAATCATTGTAGGCGCGGGTACTATACTTTCAATAGCTCAACTAGAAAAAGCCATCGAATCTGGGGCCTCATTTGGTGTTGCACCTGGGATTGATCCTTATGTTATTGAAGAATCTAAAAAGTTAAATTTCACATTTGCTCCAGGTATCTACACCCCAAGTGAGATTCAACTAGCATTAAATTATGAGCTTAATCTACTTAAATTTTTTCCAGCAGAATATTCTGGGGGATTAAACTATCTAAAAAGTATTTCTGCTCCATTCATTCAAAATAATTTGAATTTCATTCCACTGGGAGGTATAAATATTAATAATGCAAAAAAGTATCTACATTCAAATTTAGTAGCAGCCATTGGTGGAAGTTGGATAGCTAATAACTCTTTAATTGTTGATAGCAATTGGAAAGAAATAGAAAGAAGAGCTAATGAAATACATAAACTAGTAGCAACAGTAAGAGATCCTTAATTATGAAGAATAAATTAATAACATTTGGAGAGATTATGGCTCGGTTTAGTCCCCCAGATAATTTAAGACTTGCCCAGGCAATGCCTGGAAATTTAGACGTAACATTTGCTGGCTGTGAAGCCAGCGTGGCAGTTTCCTATTCGATCCTTGGCGGTGATTCGTCATTTGTTACTGCCTTACCAAATAATACTTTATCCGAGGCGTGTATAAATAATTTAAATTCTTACTCAGTAGATACTTCCAATATCCTACGTTTAGATAAAGGTAGATTTGGAACCTATTATTTAGAATCTGGATCTAACCAAAGAGCAAGCGCAGTAACGTATGATCGATATAAATCAACTATATCTTTGAGTAAACCTGAAGATTATGATTGGGAAAGCATTTTAAAAAATAAAGAATGGCTTCACATATCAGGCATAACACCAGCTTTGTCCGAACATGCTTATAACGCTACACTATTTTGCGTACAAAAGGCAAAAAGTTCGGGGCTTAAAACCTCATGCGATTTAAATTTTAGAAGCAAACTTTGGCAATGGAATAATAGTTATAGTGCTCGAGAATTAGCCAGGAGTAAAATGCCAGAAATAATAAAACATATCGATCTGTTAGTTGGAAACGAGCAAGATGCTGAGGATGTCTTTGATATAAAAGCTCAAGACTCTAATTTTAAAAATGGCGAAATAAATATAGAATCCTATCCTAAAATTGCAAAGAACATAAGTAACGTATTTCCCAACCTTAGCCTAATAGCAATAACACTTAGAGAAAGCGTATCTGCTAACCACAATCGATGGGGAGCCATGTTATATGATTGTACTAAAAAATCCTCAATCTTTTCCCCCAGTAAAAAAGATATATACTCTCCATTCGAAATTAAGAATATTGTGGACAGGCTAGGCGCAGGTGATTCTTTTGCTGCTGGTTTAATTTTCTCGTTAAACCATCTTAAAACTGATAATAAAAACGCATTAGAATTCGCAGTAGCAGCTTCATGTCTTGCTCATAGTATCAAAGGAGATTACAATCTAAGCACCTCAGATGAGGTTTTTGATCTAGTAAATGGATTTACGTCAGGAAGAGTATCAAGATAAAATAATTGAAAATCTAAAATGAACCCAAGAAAATATAATTTTGCAATGAATGATCCATTTGATATGGATGCAGATATAAAATTAGTTTTACCAAAGCTAATGAGCTCAATTAATTTTATGAAGAGTATAAGAGAATTTGAGGTTAATAAAAATAGTATAGCTATTTGGTCGCTTGGACAAAATGGATTTATTGTTAAAGATAATGATGGTACATTAATTTGCATTGATCCTTATCTCTCTAACTTTTGTGAAGAAAATAGAAATCAAAAAAAAATTAAATTTAAATTAGATAGACAACTTCCCATTTTCATAGAACCTGAAGATTTAGATGTAGACATAATTCTGATTACCCACTCTCATGATGATCATGCTGACCCACATACTCTCCCAAAGGTGAAAAATGACCCATTATTTATTGGCCCTTGGGAAGCAATTCAGAAACTTGAATCCTTTGGGATTGATAAGAAAAATTGTAAGCTAATTCACCCCGTTCAAGAAATCAATGTTCTCGGAGTAAATATATTTGGCACATTTTCCCTCCCAACAGACCTTACAGATTTAAATCATATTGGTTTTGTAATTAAATTTAAAAATGATATAACATTTTACAATTCTGGGGATACAAACTTTACTAAACTTTTAGGATATGCTGGAAAATTTAGTCCTGATATAGCTACTTTATGTATCAATGGAGGTTATAACAATTTAGATGTTATGGACGCCGTACATATAACAAATTTAATTAAGCCCAAGGTTATTATTCCATGTCATTATGATATGATGATAAATAATACTGGCAATCCATTAGTTTTTGAATCATTTTTGAATTTAGAAAATTCACAAAGTAAGTTTCATTTAATGAACTATTATGAGCCCTTTGTCTATGAAAAATAGAATTAATATAATAATCGTATCCATACCTCTCATCCTTATCTTATTGATGCTTGCTAATTATGATTATGATTCAAATAAAATTGAACTAGATGATTTTTTAGATAGAAATGAAATTAATTATGGCTCTGTTGATAATATAATATCTGAAAGAAAGGGACTCGACAGCACTATTTGGAAAGATGAGGTTTTGGCCCAAATTTATGAGCAATCAATCGTTTCTTTGTGGGATTCCATTCGATTAAAAGAAAATAAATTTAAACAAATTGAAAACTTTAAGTTTGAAAGAATTCTTATACCAAAATTTTCCACAAAAACATTGATCGAAAAAGGAATCTATAAATCCATTTATAGTGGCAACAAGGAATCTGTCAATTTTAGAAAATGGTTGTTTAAAATGAAAAGTTGGAAAAATCAAATTACCATCTCTCATGTGGAGTTTCATCAGAAAGAATTTTATCCTTCCCCCAAAGCAAATTCATTGTACAGCTTTACTTTTCATTTAAAATCTGAGATTGAAAAATTTATAATTAACGGTCTCTGTAATGTTGAATGGTCAGATAAAAAAGATATACACGACAACCACATTGCAAAACAATTAATTATCGAAAACTTTGATGTTTTATCCTACAGTGGAGATGATTCTTTCAAGTTAACGCAAGTTATAGGCACAGAGGGTGATAAATCATTTTATGGGCCAGGTATGCCAATTGCATTAATTGATTTAAATGATGATGAATTATCCGAGCTCCTGATTATAAGTGCAAATAAAATATATATTAATAAGAATGGTAAATTTGAAAAACCAATAAACCTAATTAAAGAATTTCCTGAAAATCTTTTAACTAGTGCTATTTTTGGAGACTTTAACAATGATGGGCTGCTGGACATATTATGTTTTGGCCGTGATATGTTTCCTCTTTTATATGAGGGCGAAGGAAAAATTACATTTAATAAAAAACCTAAAATTATTAGATCTATGTTAGAGCCACTTATAATGCCTATTGCTTCTACCTCAGGTGATGTAGATGGCGACAATGATCTTGATGTACTTATAACACAATATAAATCTCCATACATATACGGCCAAATGCCAACGCCGTACTACGATGCTAATGATGGTTTCCCATCATATTTATTGATAAATGATGGGCAAGGGAACTTTAAAGATATGACAAAAGAATTTGGATTGAACGAAAAACGTTTTAGGCGCACATACAGCTGCTCCTTTATTGATCTAGATAAAGACAATATTCTTGATCTAATAACTGTTAACGATTTTGCAGGGATAGACATTTATAAAAACGATGGTAGTAAATTTACAGACATTACAAAAGCAATTATCTCTGAAAAATCAAGTTTTGGCATGTCACACTCCATAGCAGACTATAATCTTGATGGTGAGGATGATCTTTTTGTTTTAGGAATGTCAAGCACAACAGCAAATAGATTAGAGCAAATGAACCTTAATCGCCCTGGTTATGATAAACGCAACTCAGCAAGAGTAAAAATGGGATATGGTAATAGGCTTTATACGAAAACTAAAAATGGTAATTATGAGGAATATCCTTTTGAAGGCATTAATGAAATAGTTAAGACAGGATGGTCATGGGGAGTTACCTCGATGGATATGGATAATGACATGGACCCTGACATTTACATTACAAATGGTAATATGAGTAAAAAAACAGCAAAGGATTATTGCTCAGTATACTGGAGACATGATGTATATACAGGAAATTCTCAGTCCAATAAAGTTTTAAAAGATTTTTTTGCAGATTTAACCTATAACATTGAGCTAGAGGGTATGTCCTGGAACCCATTTGAGACTAACCATTTAATAATGAACTTAAATGGAAATGATTTTATAAAAATTGGCTATTTATATGATGTCGCATTAGAAAATGATTCAAGGTGTACAATAAGCGATGACATTGACAACGATGGCTTAACTGATATAATTGTTTCCACAACAAGACACCATAGTTACTTTGTTGATGGGAAGTTCCCCGATGAAAGTATCTATATATTTAAAAATGAAATAGAATCAGCCAGAGAGAACAATTGGGTAGGAATAATTTTAAAAACTGAGGTGCCTGGTTTTCATCAAATTGGAACTACCATCCATATAAAAATGGCTAATGGAATTCATATTGAAAGATCGATGATTAATGGTGACTCATTTAGATCTATACACCCTATGAAAAAAACATTTGGCCTTGGTAGTCTTTCAAAAATAAAATCAATTGAAGTTAAATGGCCAAATGGTATTAAAGAAGAAATACATAATCCAATTGCCAACAAATATTATTCTTTCCCATCTGAATTAACTTCTAAGAAAGAATTAAGTCTTCGTTAATAGATACTTTAAACTTTTTAAGTAGTCTATCTCTTGCAACTTTCTCATTTCGCTTTTTATGCATTTTTGACAATCTCATGAAAATTTGAGCTTTAACTTCATTAAATGATCTCAACTGAGATTCTATCTTTTCAATAATTTTTATGATATAAAATTTATTTCCTCTTTTAAATGGTTTACTTATTGAACCATTTTCTAAGTTAAATAGTGAATTATATGGATCACTTTCAGAACTTGGTATAATAAATTTTTGCTCGGCTCCATATTTTGAACTATTCTGTACCTTAATATATCTATATATATCACTGAAATAATCTTTATCGTTAATTATTTTTTTATAATGGTTTTGTGCTAACCCAACCTCATTAAACCATAATAATTGAGTCAGGATTTTTGGGGAAACACTAAAGTCTGTTTTATTTTGATTATAATAGGATAACATTTCCTGATCTTTTACTTCTAAGCCTTTTTTAAATATATTAAAATCATAAAAGTTTCTTATTCTAGTCCTTAGCTCTTCCTCATATTTTTCCAAATATAATGGACTATTTTGCATACCCATATTTAAAGCAGACTTATGATTTACTTTACTACTAATCAATCCTTTGATAAAACCATAAGCCATTTGTGGTTCAGCTAGTTGATAACCAAACAAATTTTCCTCTTCACTTAATTCATTTATAAACCATTCTCTATTTAAAATGATATTATCATACCTACCAATATTTTTTTTAAAATTTGTTTTTTCAATAGCGGAGATTATATCTTTACCAACTATATTGTTTTTTAACGCATTTGAAAAATTAAGCAATGAGCTTTTATCAATATAGAAGCCTGATTCATTAAGCAGTGAATCTGTATACTGTATAAAATATTCTTGGAACGGTTTTTTCCATAGTTCTAAAACTTGCCTAATCAACATATCTTTTTGATATCTGTAATCAGGTAATTTAGAATCCTCTTTTTCATTATTAATTTTAATTATACGAAAAGATTGACCATCATCAATTGGTTTAGTTACCTGACCAACATTGTATTTCCAAAGCTCTCTATCAACAGCTTTAATTCCAGAAAATAATTTAGTCCAGTAAGATACTCTATCATTTGGGTTACCCTCAACCTTTGAAAAAGACCTTTGCAAAAATTCAAAATCCTCGATTTTTGAACGATTATAAATATCATTTGCAATACCATATGCCTCTGCTTTATCAGGCACTTTAATAGTTTTGGTTTTGATATAAGGTATTACAATAACAGATATGTTCCTTTCCATTTTATAATGCTGATAAACTTTTTTTAAACTGTCCTCTGGAAAAACCTTATTCAATATTTTTTTATCAAATAATAAACCCGCAAGCGTCCTCTTAGACCAAAGCTTCATTTCTTTTTTTATTTCATTATTATTTTGTATGCGCATTTTCTCAATGTCTTTTTCTTTTAAGATATCTGTTAAGAATTCTTTGGTTTTTTCAATTTTTAACGAATCTGTTAAAGAATTAAACCTTACTTCAGGTATATATTTGTGAAAAGAGGACTTTGATATCTTTTGCTTTCCAATAACAGCAATAGTATCATTATCAAAACTTGAACTACAACCAAATAGGCCAAATAAAAAGATAAAAATTATTATTTTAAATATTACCATCTAAAGATTAAAAATTTTATGGTTGCCAATTATCATCTTTTGAAAAAATCAAGTCAAATGAATCTACCCTGCCTTTTGATTTTCTGCCAAGGTCATCATTTGTACCTCTCATCCACTCGATCATTCTTTCTTTCATTCTGTTTAAAACAGCTTTGTGACCAATTCTTGGTGCTAAATTATGTATTTCATAAGGGTCACTATCCATATCATAAAGCTCATCCACACTAAAAGGGTTGTAAACATATTTCCATTTTTTAGTTCTTACCATTCTAATCGATGTAAGGCAAGGCTCATACCCATGAAACTCGGAAAATATACTATCCCGTGCATTGTTATTTTGATTATTATTTAAACCTGTTAATGAAAATCCGTCTGTTTTTGTATTATTCGTGATGTTAGCATAATCGCATATTGTATCAAATAGATCAACATGACTGACGAAGGAATTAATGACATCGCCAGGCGTTGATGAATCTGGGTCCCTAACTATTAATGGTATCCTATGAGTTTCCTCGTACATTTGAAACCCTTTATTAAATATTCTGTGACTACCAATCATATCGCCATGATCTGTTGAAAAAATAATTACAGTATCATCATAAAGGTTCATTTTCTTTAAGTATTTAATTATTCTTCCTATCTCACTATCGATATACGTACAGTACCCCCAGTAAGCAGCAATCATCTCTTGCCAATCTCTCCACGTTAGATGGCCAGCATTCCAACGCAAAATTTCTTTCTGCTGAATTTCAGGTTTATTAATGAATGGATCATCGAAATTACCCCATTTTTCGATTGATCTCGGATCGTACATTGTATCATAAGGTTCTGGCACCATATAATCCCAATGAGGCCCTTTAAAGCTTGTCATGATCATAAATGGATTTTCTTCATCTTGATATTGCTCTATTAAACTAATTGTTTTATCAGTTGACCATGTCTCTTGCATTTGGTTGTAGTCTAGGCCTGACTTTCCATATGCTGGGGGATTTGAAATACCCCATTCAGAATCCATTAGATGAGATCCATGGTAATCATAGAAATGCTCAATACCTATATTTTTTAGTTCATCATAATAGCTTCTGTATAGGTGCCAGTTTTCTAAACCCCAAAATTTGTTTTCTCCCTCTTTTGGTAGATGCCACTTTCCAACATAACCAGTTAAATAATCATTATCAGAGAGAACCTGGGTCCACGATTTTTTATCAAGTATATTTTTATCGAATACACCGTTAAAGTTGTCTCCAACGTTTGTTAATTGACCGTGATTATGAGGAAAAAGACCTGTAAAAATTGACCCTCTAGATGGAGAGCACAAAGCAATGGGTGTGTAAGCATGGGAAAAATTAATCCCCTCTTTTGCAACTTCATCTATATATGGAGTTTTACATTGAGAAGAGCCATTACAACTGAGTGTATCATATCGCTGTTGATCCGTAAGTAAAAATAAAATGTTTTTCTTCTTCATAATTTCATTCCTAAAGTACTATGCTAAATTTCGATTCCTAAAAATTTATTATTTTATACACATAATTTTATTTATTGAATGTTTCCCACTCCACATTGTATGAAAAAAATAAATTCCTGATACAATATCAGCTCCTAGTTTGTCCAACCCATTCCAGGTGTATATGTTTTCACCAATATTTAGCATCAATTTATCTTCAAATATATTCCTTCCTAAAATATCATACACCTTAATTTTTACAATTTGAGCCTCAGAAGAAAAAATCGGAACGCTAACGTTAATATTAAACGGGTTAGGAAAATTAGTTCCAACCTCTACATCAAATGGCACTTTCGGCTGTTCATCATCTAAATCTAAGGATACATAATTATGGTTTTGCTCTTCAGGAGTTCCTAAAATAATCGAGCTCTCCCATGCATTATAATTTGAATTATCCAATTCAGGATTTTTTAATTCTAATGTTGGACCGTAACCATTGGGCAAATATGGCCAAGGCTCGCTAACATTATATCCAACACTGTCAATTAAATTCCCAACATTATCATACACTCTTACCATATCTCCACTGCCTGATAAACCAAAACCCAGATCTCCTATTACATTATTAACATGAGGATATATGTTTTTAAATGAAAGTGAGTCTCTACAAATGATGAGGTATTCCCCTGAAATCAATGTCATATTAGGTGTAATTTCAAATATATTATCATCATTATCATCCTTAATTATCCAATTAGAAATATCTATAATAGATTCTGAGTTATTATAGATCTCAATCCAATCTTCCGCATTATACTCATCAGAAGAGTTGTAATTAATTTCATTAATTACAACTGACCTTTCAGTTGGAGCTCCAGTGCTATAAACCGCCTCTATAAATATATCAGTGTCCGGTGCAAGATCTTGACTGCCCAAATATAAAACTAATTTTTCTTCATAAATTATTTCTTGATCATTTATTACCCAGTGTAAAAATTGGTTTTCAAATTCAGGCACTGGATCTAAACTAATTGTTGTCCCTATAAAATATTTTCCTTCCCAAGGATAGTCATCTGGAACAATGGAATTCAATTTAATTTTTCCTAAATTATTTTGTTCGATAAGGTTTATGTCTACGGTTCCACCCAAATCAAATTCATCAATTAAATTATCCCAACCTACCACATATCTAATATTTGCAAATTCATACAATCTTTCTAACTCCTCAGTCCATTCCACCATGCTATTTATCCCATCTCCTATCCAATTAGATGGACAATATGTGCATGTATTCTCCCAACGATCAATGTGATAGGGCATCTCTTGAAAAATGACTTGGCTCAAACTGTCTATTATGTTCGTTAGATAAAGTGGATCAAAAGAAGTATTAAAAAGATCAGCAAAAGTATTAATAAACTGATTCTTGAATTCAGAATTAACGATCAACTGAAAATACTCATGAAAGCCACCGTTTAAAGCACTATTCTCGAAAATACTCTCCTCAGGAGGGTTATATTCTTCAGGGTATTGATTAAAACCCGCATCCAGGTCATTTAAAATAAATCTCCACTTGTGCTCGGTTGTATACCACCTTTTATAATTACCGCCAATCCAGTCATTATTGCCAGCGTAGAGTTCCACAACAAGATAATTTATCCAACTTTCCATATCAATTAATGTCTTGGCTAATTCATAGTTTTGATTCTGACTCATATCATTTTGTATCAAAAAGTTTCGCATACTATTCCAATTATCAGTATTTCCAAAATTCGCCCAAGTTCCATAAGAGTTTTCAACGATATCTAAAATATCAAAATCAACATTATGGTGATTTGAAATGAAATGCTCATTGATTTTTTCTCTAACATTATAAATACCCCAATAGTTTCCGTTTATAAATAATACGGCTTGCCTGAATTCTTGATAATCCAAATTAATATCTCTGGCTATCATTGCTCCTAGACCGTCTCTGATCATTGTTGAAGATTGATCATTTCCTGATGGCCTAAGTAAAATATTTTTGTATTGATTTATCTGCAAATTAGGAAAAATTTGATGCTCAATAACTTCAGTGCCGTATTTACCTCTAGCAAAAATTGCTATTGCTTTTTGAGGCATACCCCTCATCCAATGACCATGAATTTGCATTCCAGCATTTAATTTAAATCCTTCAGATCCATCATTCTCGAAAAATTCAATATGTACTGGATGCTCCCAATCCTCACATCCATACTCTCTCATATTACTGTGGGGGCAATCAGACCACCAATTTGCTCCAAAAAAAGGAAATCCATTTGCAGCCTCATTTCCAGCTACCAATAGGCCACTATCTAATCCAAAAAAATAATTAGAATCCGATATCAAAGACACCACAGGTAACTCCCTGAGAAGATTATCATTAAAATAAGAATTTGTTATTACTGCACTGGGGAAATAATCTTCCTTGAAAGATCTGACTTTTAGTATGAGATTTTCATCAATCATTACTGAAGAGAATATTTCATCATTAATCGTTGGGTCGCTACCATTTTTAGTGTACCGATATATAATTTCATCTGCAGAATTTATTATAGAAACTTCCTCTCCATAAGGGTAAAACCCTCCACTGATATTTAACTCAGGTGGGTCAATGAAACCCAAATAAGATGTGCCTAAGTTTTCATTCATTGGAGTAGGTAGATCAAAATAGCGCCAGTCCATATTACTTTCTACACTTCTTCCAAAGCTCATATTAGTTAAGATATTTGGGAAACTAATGGAATCAACAATGATCCCAGCCTCATCAGACAAAATTAATTGTTCGCCATCACTATTCAATTTAAAATTCGTATGGTAATGCCCTACAGGTTGTGGTAAAAGCTCATCATTTAAAATTGGACTTACATAATTATCTTCTTCCGTATTTACATACTCGACACTCAAAAAAGGAATGACTGTCATATCTGAGCTACTTTCGCTTACGTTATGAACTTGAATTGCTATTACATTCCAACCTTCGACGAGAATATCCTGCCAATTATTGATAGCATATGCAGAAGGGAGTCCACCTTGATATATAACTGCTTCATGATTCGAACTAGCTAATGTGCTTAAAGTTGGAAAAGATCCTGATACATTGTCTCTGGCGATCTCCTCACCATTTATATACGCTATATATCCATCATCATAATCAATATGAAGCATTATTGATATGATATCAGAAATAGAATCGATGTAAAATATTTTTCGTATTGCTAAACCTGACGAGGGTGGGATTATTGTTTCATCATCATTATCACCATAACCAAAACCACTTCCAGATTCTGGCCAGTTGAGAGTAGCATCAATTTCCCTCCAATTTTGAGGAATATTATATGATCCCCCTGAAAAAGCATATTTCCAATTAGAACCTTGGTCAATCAATGTTTGCCAAACAGTACCACTACCTCTTTGTACAATATCATCTCCAGAACAATAAATAATTTCAAAACTATTTGGCTGAATTTGAAGTTCTGGAATGTTCCACTTGTAAATGTCATTCGCATCGTCAGAAATCCAATATCCTTCAAGATCTAAAACATTTGATGAAAGATTTTTGATTTCAATCCAATCATTAAATTTATCATACCTATCAGGATATAAAGAATTGTTCGATGAAACTATTTCATTTATTATTAATTGTTGCCCAGCGATAGTTTGAAAAACTATATAGTAAGCAAAAACCAGATAAAAAATATATCTCACTTCAAAAAATTGTTTAATGAAAAAATATTATATTAAAAATAAAATCTTCAAAATTTATTTAAATAACATTGAAGCAGGAATCTCTTGTTTAACTATTTCACTGCTTTCTATTTCAACAAATAAAGAATTTCTAGTAACGCTTTGAAAATATTCTATTTCAAATGAGTGAAAACCCTTACTAAGTGCAATTCTAGATGGAGCTGCAAAAATTGGATCCAAACCAGCTTTACCATTAATCTCAGAAACGATTTTTCCCCCTATTTTCAATCTACTTCCATCATTTGATCTCAAATAAAAAGTGTAAATATTCTCCTCAGGAATCAAAATATTACCGCTTAAAACTAAGCCGTAATTTTCTTTTCTGTTTGATGTACTTGAGCTTATGTCATCAATAAAACCTTCTTTAATTGCAGCTTCATTTGCAAAATCAGGTATCTTATTCCAATTTCCCTCAAAATATTTATATTTAAGACCATTTTCTCTAGTATTTATATCAATTGCCGGCAATGGTTTCTGCTTAGAAAATGTAATTTCATAATCGGATGATGGTATATTATCTTCAAAAACTTTTACAACCATAACGCCAGATTCTTTGACATCAAAAGGTTCTAAATAATCTTTAAAAGTACTTGAACTTGGAGTTTTATACGATATTTTCTCATTACCCATTAAACTTCTTAATTCTATTTTAATATCATCTATAAACGTTCTTGATTCTGGACTTACTAATATTCTATTTTTTAGAGGACTAGACTCTTCTCCGAGTTTAAGGTCTAATGATCCACTATCTTCGCTTTTTATAAAGTATGATAACTGAGATTTGTCATTTTTTTTATTCATTTTCATAGATGTAAAAACATCAATGACTTTTCTGTCCTCGTACCAAGGGTTAATATTTAGAGTCCAACCTTTAAGATTGTTAACACTATATTTCTTAGTTATTCCACCCTCGGTTTGCTCTCTTCTTATTGATAAGTCCACCCATTCTACTTTGTTTTTTTTTGAAGAAACTGGAACCATTAGATCAATATAATCCCAGCTTGGTGGTAGATGATCTGAAATAGATATTGTTTTTTCACTGAAGGAGTAGTCAAAGCCCGCTAATCTTTTAATAATTGGTAAAACGATCGCGCCATCCCAATTATAATACATCGACCCCCATGGCTTATATTCAGGT
>MDSV01142906.1_pt1 | contig 22122 bp, 22 predicted proteins | sample 810851 | NCBI WGS metagenome assembly MDSV01 (sample SAMN05326640, study PRJNA326480) | marine metagenome | isolation source: seawater | place: Atlantic Ocean: North East | collected 2012 | reverse complement strand
CTGACTGAGACTTACTCTTTTTAAGATATTTAAGCATAAATAAAACTTAGGTTTGAAAAAAATTAAAAAAATGAAAAATATTTCTTGAATACATTGTTAAAGATTATAAATTGATTATAAACTTTAACAACTAAAAATTAATATTTGAAATAAATATATATTGGAAAAATGATGAAACCTTTTGAATTTAATACTACTCCCTTCATAAAATTTGGACCTGGATGCTTAGAAAATCTGGGAACAATTGCAATAGAAAAATTAGGTAAGAATATCCTTATAGTAACTGATGAAGGAATAGTGAAAGCTGGAATAATTGATAAAGCTCTACACAGTTTAAAAGAAGCTGGGGTCAAATATAGTATTTTTTCTGATATTCAAGCTGACCCACCTGAATCAAATATTATAGATGCTGCAAATATTTGCTCAACAAATACAGTAGATGGTATAATTGGGCTTGGAGGCGGTTCTTCATTAGATGTAGCAAAATTAGCAGCTGTTTTAGCTATTGGAAAAGAAAAGCTATCTGATATATATGGAATAAATAACATTAAAGGCTCCAGGTTACCTCTAATTTTAATACCAACAACAGCTGGCACTGGATCTGAAGTCACCCCTGTATCAATAGTAACAACTGGCAAAAGTGAAAAAATGGGAGTAGTTTCAAACAAAATTATACCAGATGCTGCTATTTTAGACCCTGAGCTTACAATAGGACTACCCACGCATATTACTGCTGCAACAGGTATTGACGCAATGGTCCATGCAATTGAAGCTTTTACTTCAAAGAATCCTAATAATAACCCCATCTCAAGAAGTTTAGCTAAAAAAGCGCTTAGATTAATGGGAAAATCTATTGAAATTGCAGTTCAAAACGGATCAGATATTAATGCTAGATCAGACATGCTTCTTGGATCAATGTTCGCTGGACAAGCTTTTGCTAATTCCCCTGTTGCTGCTGTACATGCTTTAGCATATCCAATCGGAGGACATTTTAAAGTGCCTCACGGACTTTCAAATGCTTTAGTTCTTCCTCATGTTTTAAGGTTTAATGCCTTAAAATATCCTGAAATATACTCAGAAATAGCATATTGCGTTTTTCCAAAATTAAAAGGTAATAGTTCGCAAGATATCGCCCAAGAATTCGCTGAACAGCTCTCAAATTTATCTAAAAAATGCGGTCTTCAACAAAACCTAAGGGAACTGGGAATTAATAAAGAATCTCTTCCAATGTTAGCGAAAGAATCTATGAACCAAACTCGTTTACTTGTAAACAATCCAAGAGACTTAACAGAAAAAGACGCTCTATTAATTTATGAAACAGCATGGTAATAAAAGTTATTTAATAAACAGCAGTTCCATCAGTTCCTTTTTCTCTTAACTGCCAATATAAATCATCTAACTTTCTTGTAACTTTTCCAGGGACATCTCCATTTAACTTTCTTCCTGAAACTTCTTTTATAGGTAGAGCACCTCCTGCAGTACTAGTTGTAAAAATTTCGTCCGCACTGAACAAATCAAAAGTAGAAATGTTGCATAATTTTACTTCAATATTTATTTTTTTTGCTAAATCAATAAAAACTTGCCGAGTAATACCTCTTAGTATTGAGTCACCGGGGGTGTAAATAATACCATCTTTAATCACAAAAATATTCGAAGCCGGCCCCTCAGCCACATACCCATTGTTGTCTAACCATATTAAGTCATCATAACCAGCATCTAAAGCTTCCATTTTTGCAAGCTGATAATGCAAACGATCAACACACTTATACCTTGGATCTAAAGTGTCTGGTGAAAAACCTCTCAAATGACTTACCATTAGCCTTATGCCTTCTTTTCTTCCTTTTTCATCAGCAAGAAATATATATGGCGCAGCCCAGATTATTTCTGTTGGGTAATTAACTCTTGGATCAGCAATTACTTCTCTTGCGATACCTCTTGTTGCAATGAATCTAACACTTGCATCTTTTAATTTATTTAATTTAACAGTTTTTATTATTGCCTCAGACCATTCTAATTTATTCATAGATGAGTTTAAACGAGTTGCTTTTAAAGAATCTTGGAACCTCTTGATATGTTCATCTAATTTAAAAACATAACCTTTCCATACAGAAACGACGTCAAATACTGCATCTCCAAGTAAAAAACCTTGATCTAACACTGATATTTTTGCTTCCTCTTGAGTTTTAAACTCTCCATTTATATAAATTAACGAACTTTCAGACATATTGTATCCTCAATTTTTGAATATTATTTTAAATTAACCATAAAATCTTTTTTGAAAAATTAAATAATTGAAGTAATCTTAACTTATAATATTACTTTTATACCAAAACTACAAAGGAAAATATCTAAAGCTATGAACCGTATTCTTAGTAATGATGAACACATAGATAAAGTTGATAGACTTTATGAAAAAATTATCCAAGATAAGGATAATGTTTATAGATCAATAATCTCTGAAATAAAGTTATCTTCAGAAGAAAGACTAAAAGATTATAAATCTCAGATTGAATATCTAAAAGAAGAAAAAAAAAATATTCAAAATAAATATGATAAAGCTATTATTGATTTATCAAAGTCAAGAATTGAGTCTATAAGATCATCTGAAAGAGCATCTAAGTATGACCAATTATCTTTATTGCTATCTAAGCTAATTGATAAATTGAGTCCTCAAACAACTCAAAATCAAACATTAATAAAAAAAAATATTAACCCATTCTTGTAGTTAACGACTTAATATATATCTCTAAAAGTTAAGTTAACCCTCATTCCCAATTTTTTTTCTGTCTTTGGAACTGAATGTTCCCATTTTTTTTGAACACCTTCACCCATAATCATCACGTCACCGCTTTCAAATATAATTTGTTGTTTATTTTTTTTTATTTTTTTTTCTCTTATCATAAATCTTCTTGAACTACCTAAAACCAGGGATACTATTATTGGATCATCCCCCAATTCTTTCTCATTATCAGAATGCCAACCCATTGAATCTTGACCATTTCTATATAAATTTACTAATACACCATTAAATTTTTTCAATGTTAGTTTTTCTATATCTCTTTTTATTTTTAATAAAGTTCTAGTCCAGCTCCTTTCTTTCCATGTGTAACCTGAGTACTTATAAGGTTTTGTACCATACCAACAACTTAATCTTGGCGATGTATACTCCTTTCCAAATAATTTGACTCTTACTTTTCGCCATTCTAACTCGTCTCTTAAGTTTTCTAATATCTTCTGGCTGTCCTGTTCAGAGTAAAATTTTCTATACAAGTAAATATTTACGCCTTCTATTTTTTGTTTTTTTTTCATTTTTTTAACCAAACAGAACTATTAAAAATAAAAATTTTTTATAAATTATCTTGACAATTTATAGCATATGTTCATGATTTGTTCCAAATACAATTTAATAATATGGAGGAAGTATATGTTATTATTCGCAGACAAAAAACTATCTAAATTAGCCTTGGATATATATAGCTCTAATGTTTCCGCAGGGTTTCCAAGCCCTGCTGACGATCATTTAGAGGGTAAACTAGATTTAAACGAGTACTTAATAAAAAAACCTGCAGCCACTTTTTTTGCACGTGCAGAAGGTGATTCTATGCAGAATTCAGGTATATTTAATGGTGATTTACTGGTTGTAGATAGAAGCATCAATCCACAGGAGAATGATATTGTTATTGCAATAATACAAGGAGAACTAACAGTTAAGCGTCTTAAAAAAATAAGTGGTTCCTGGTCTCTATTTGCTGAGAATAATTCTTTTCCTAGTATACCAATTGGCGAAAATGGATGTGAAGTTTGGGGTGTGGTAACCTACAGCATAAGAAGTCATTATAGTAGATAAATTAAATGCCTATATTTGCTCTAGTCGATTGTAATAATTTTTATGCATCTTGCGAAAAGGTATTCCAACCAAATTTGAACAAAAAACCTCTAATAGTTCTTTCTAATAATGACGGATGCGTAATAGCAAGATCACAAGAAGCAAAAGCACTTGGAATTAGTATGGGAGTGCCTGTATTTAAAATAAAACATACTATTAAAAAGCACAATGTAAAAACTTTTTCTTCAAATTACGCACTTTATGGAGATATGTCCTCGCGAGTAATGAATATATTAGCAGAAAAATGTCCTGATATTGAAATATATAGTATTGATGAATGTTTTCTTGATCTAAAAAAAATTGAAGATGATAATACTGAATGGTGTAAAGAAGCACGTCGTATAATTCTAAAATGGGTAGGAATACCAGTCTCTATAGGTATTGGCCCTACTAAAACTTTAGCCAAAATTGCCAATAAAATAGCTAAATCAGAAAAAGAAATAAGTGGAGTTTTCAATTTCTATAACGTAAATGATAAAGAAACAAATACAATTTTAAAAAATATATCTGTCAAAGATATTTGGGGAATAGGGAAACAATGGGCAAAAATGCTCTCTAACAATCATATCTATAGCGCTTTTGATCTTAAAAGAACTCCTAAGTCTTGGATAAGAGAAAAAATGGGAATAACCGGGCTTAGGATTGTATATGAGTTAAGTGGGAAGTCATGTTATAAATTAGAAACTAATTCTATACCAAAGAAATCTGTCCGATGCTCACGTACTTTTAGCAAGGCTATCAGTGATAAAGAACAAGTATTTGACGCAATCAGGTTATTTGTCCAAATTGCCGCCTCAAAAATTCGAAAGAAAAACCAAGCCTGTCAGGCTATTCAAGTTTTCATTTCTACCGATAAATTTAAAAAAAATACTCAACAGTACTATAATAGTAAAACTAATAATCTTATAAACGCAACATCTGATAGTGTTATACTGACTATTGAAGCAAGAAAGATATTCAATAAATTATGGAAAAATAATTATCTATATAGAAAAGGAGGGGTTTTATTATCTAATTTATCGATTGAAGGAGCTAGTACACCGGGGTTATTTTATAGAGAAAAAAAAGAGAATCATAAATTAATGGAGACAATTGATAGAATAAACCAAAAATTTGGCAATAATACTCTAGAGTTAGGTCTAAAAGAAAAAAAATCTGAATGGATAATGAAACAACATCATATATCCTCTAAGTTCACAACACAATGGACAGACATAATAAAAGTGAGTATCAATTAAAGACTAAATAAAATAAATTATTATTAAATGAAAAATAAGAAAAAAATGAAAATATTAATAACTTGTAGATTAATGAGTGGATTAAGAGATAGTATAGTTAAAGCTAATTGGAATCCGAGCGGATCACCTGCAATATATAAATTAATAGAAACACTAATAAAGGATAATAATGAAGTAAGAATAATATTCACGGCAAAAGAATCAGGTTTTGATTATAAAGATATGTGGAAAGAAAAAATAGATAAAGAATTTAAAATCAAGGGATTAGATGCAAAAGTAATAGTTTTGACAGGAGTGAGAAAAATACCAACAATATTTGGACGTTTCAGAGGACATATAAGCTCAATCAGACAGGTTATCAAAATTTGGATTTTTCAAAAAAAATTCAAACCAGAGGTCGTATATATAGATAGGTCAAATATTTTGGCAGGATCAATAATCTCTCGCTTAACTAACATTCCTGTAGTACTAAGAGTTCTAGGTGTTACACCTTCAATGAAAAAAATACCTAAAGGTAAATCAATAACCCAAAAAATTGACAAATGGTGCTATGAATCACCATTTTCAATGGTTATCGGAACAGAAGACGGAAGCGGTATAGATAATTTTTTAAATAAAATATTAAATAAAAAAACACCACGAAAAATTCGATTAAATGGTGTGAATAAACTTATACAAAAAAAAAAATTGGATAAAAAAATTGATAAAATCAATATTGCTGTTTTAGGAAGAATCGATCCCTACAAACAAACTACTGAAATTATTGAAGCAATTATTTCTTTGGAGAGTAAATACAAAAAAAATATAATATTGCACATAATTGGCGATGGTGAAAAACTGAAAGAATTAAAAAATAGAGTTAAAAAGTCGAAACACAATGATAATTTTATTTTTTATGGATCAGTTCCACATAATAGTGTGAACGAGATACTATCTATATGCAATTTATATATATCTTTTAATATTATGGGAAACTTATCGAACTCAAATCTCGAAGCCTTAGCCGCAGGCCTTCCATTTATTTTACCTGAACCTGATTATGAAAATCATAGAGACACAGAAACATTTAATATAATTCCAGAAGAAATATGTATAAAACTACCCTTATTAGACTTTCAAAATTCTTTGAAATTGAAATTACAAGAATTAATTGATCAGCCAGAAAATTTAGCAAAACTTCAATCTTTTACAAAAAAAAATATTCATAGTTTGGAAAGTTGGGAAGAGCGGATTAATTGGGAGAAAAAATTAATAAATAATGTTATTTCACATAATTAAACTAGACTCTTTTTTTTCCATAATCGATCATAACCTTAGTGACAATGAACAACAAAATCGAGTTCAAAATATGCCAAATGAAATGGCTTCCAATATAAAAATAGCTGCAAACATGCATATCTATAGTTCTGATAACTATAGATAGTAACAATATAAAACTTGCCGTTAATAAAGAATTTGAAAATTTTGATTTGGAAAATACTTTACAATATATTCCTACAAGAAATAAAAAAACTAACGCCCCAAGATAAGATTGACTTCCATATAATGGAATAAACGATAATAAAGCTGAAACAATTAAAATACCTGATACAGCTAGATAGGGAAAATACCAATTAATAAATAAAAGTCTTTGAAAAGTATACCATGTATAAAGAAGAATAAAAATACCTATAGGGATTACGTCAGATAGCAATGAAATTGAATTTGCTAATGTATGAAATGACCAGCTACCCAGGCCAATTAAAAAAATTAAAATAATAAAAATCCAATTTATTAAATCGCCTCTAACTGAATTTTTTTTTAACAAATAATAAGATAAAAAAAGCGAAGACAGTATAAAAGTAATATTTGTAAGCGCATTTACTGGCTCAGACCAAAACTCTGGACCAGTTCTTTCACAATAAATATCAAATTTATTTTGCTGCAAAATATTTTTATCTATAGGTATAAATTATATATATATCTTATCTTGAACTCCATAAATGATTATTAACCACATAATTGTGAATACAAATGGAGCTATATAACCTTCTTTAGTTATTTTTTCTCCTTTGTAAGTTCTGTAATTTGAAAACTCTACCGTTATTAAGTTTGCCACAACAGCTAAGACAGACTGCAACAGTCCAAATAGGAAAAAAGCCCAATGCCCTTCTATTCCATCAAAAAATATATATAACTGTATAAGCGCAAAAGCTGAAATAAAAGTTCCGATAAATCGGACCATAAATGCACCTGACTGATCAATATTATATTTCTCTATAAATTTAGCCGTTCCAAATAAAGTTTGGAAAGCATAAAACACATTTCCAATAAATAATATTACATATATTATTAAATAGAGTATTCCATTAAACTCTTCAATCATCATATTTTCTCCTGATTTATGAATTTTAAGTATAGTTCATTTAATATTTAAAATAAATTTCTTTTTTTATTCTAATTTAACATTTAACATTTAATTTATGAAATATGATATTTTAAAAAAATTCGTTGAAGTTGATGGTCTTAAAGTTCATTACCATGAATCTGGAAAAGGGAAACCTCTAGTTCTATTGCATGCAAGCCCACAAGATGGAAGCTTCGCGTTAGAACCATTACTGAAACTTGCAAAATATTTTAAAATGATCGCTTTGGATACACCCGGTTACGGTTTGTCAGACCCTCTATCAAAAAAAAATCCAAGCTCAAAGGATTTTGCAAAAGCAACAATCGCGACTTTACAAATATTGAAAATAAAAGAATATATACTTTATGGAACTCATACAGGCGCACATATCGCATTAGAGGTTGCACTATCGTCCAAAAATGTCAAAAGTTTAATTATAGATGGAGTTTCTTTTTATAATTCATTAGAAAAAAAAGAATTACTGAAGAAATATGCTCCTAAATTTTATCCCAAATACAGTGGAGAACATCTTATAAATGCATGGCATCATACAAGAGATCAAACATTGTATTACCCATGGTTTAACAAGACACAGAGAATAAAAAGAAAACTACCTTCTCCAAAATACTTACATAATGTTGTAATTGCAAAATTAAGAGCTGATGAAAATTATATCAAAGGTTATAGAGCAGCTTTTTCTCATAATACTCATGTTGCATTTAAAAAACTAGAAACAGAAACATTACTTTACTCAAGATCAGATGATGTTCTTGATAAACATATAAATAGAATAAAAAAATTCAAATCAAATATAGAGATAATTAAGTTGAATAATAAGTTAGAGTTAATAGAAAGCATAAGGAAAAAGTGTAGTCAAATAAAAATTAATAATTTTTATAATAAATCAATTCAGCCTCCCTCCACAAAATACATATCCATAAATAAATCTCAGCAATTAATAAGAGTATATGGAAAGGGAAAGAAAAAACCACTTATTTTACTTCATGGACTAGGGAAAAATAGTCTGAGTAATTTAAAATTACAAAAAAAATTATCTAAAAATAGAAAAGTAATTTCTGTTGATATGCCCGGAAATGGATTTTCTCAAAATATAAAAAATAAAACTAGGATTAATTCTTATACAAAAAACTTAATTGAAATTTTAAATAAACTTAAAATAAATAAAGTTTCTATAATTGCTTTCGATGTTAGCGCCTCACTAGCAATAAATGCAATAAAATCATATCCATCTATTTTTGAATCACTAATACTTATTAAACCTATAATTATTAAAAAAAATAATAAAATAAATTTTATTAATAATTTTTTTCCTAACTTAAAACCAAATAGCAATGGGACTCATTTAATTACAGCTTGGAATTTTTTGATGGATTTGAAACTATTCTGGCCATGGTTTGAGTCTGGGGAGAAAAATATTAGAAATATACCTTTTTATAAAAATTCATTCAAACACAGCCAAGATTTTATTCAACTAATGACAACACCTGAAACATACTCTTATTATTCAAAAGCATGTTTTTCGTTTAATCAAGAAGATATCAAAAATACAATATATACCAGAACTTTACTTTTAGGTGATAAAAAAGATATAGTTGATAAATACAGAAAAGATATTACTATATTTTTTGAAAATCATAAACAAATGGAAACGCCATTAGATGAAAATAAATTGAGTATTTATATAGAGGGATTTTTGGGAGATTAAAATTATATTTAATTTTCAGAATCACTTTTTCCAACCAGCAAATATATACCACTCCCCAATACTTAATGAAAATTTATTTTTACTAGTGGGTTTCACTAAAGGTATCATTTTCTCAAACAAATCTTCTTTTGCAAAACCTGAGTTAGACGCCATATCTTTTAAATCTAAATCGTGCATTGGCCCCCAAAATGGCTCATTGTTATTGTGAGTATCCCAATCCCTAATAAATTGATCGTAAGGATCATCAAAGAAACTAAACGGAGGCTGCTCAACATGGATCATCAAACCACCTGGTTTTAAAATTCTATATGACTCTTTTAAAATATTTTTAATAGCACTCTTAGACGTTTCATGTAAAAACATTGTAGAAACAACTAAATCAAAATTAGAATCATTAAAGTTAGTTTTTTCAGCATTTTGTTGAGAGTAATCAATTGAGTAACCCATTTTTGAAGATCTAGCATGCGCATACCTCAAAACAGGTGCTCCTATATCAATTCCAGTCACACTGGCATTGGGCCAAATGTCTTTAAATGGTTGAGTATTGTGTCCAACTGTGCAACCAAGGTCTAAGATATTTTTAGGCTTAAACTCTGGATGTTTTGTTTTTAAATAATTAATTAGTGAGTAAGCCGCACCATCATTAAATGGACCTAAAGCACCATTTGTCATTAAATAAATTCCACCTGAGTCATACAATGCACCTGCAGAAACATCATCATCTCCTGATTTTTCAGAATAATAACTCCCAGGCATCCAATGCATATCTAAACTTTGATATTTTGGAATTTTTATATCAGAATTTAAAGTAAGTTTCCCTTTGTTATTTTTTTTTATTTTAGCTTTTTCTTTTAATTCTTCAATTTGTCTTTCTACAATCATTTGATTATTAAAAAACATCTCCTGATTTATATTTGACCTCATATGTCCCCAAAATTGAAAAAATGGGTTATTTTTTACTGCCTTTCTAACTTGGTGCCGATTTTTAGGATTATGACCATTCTTATTTTTAAATTCTTTTTTTATTTTTGATTCATAAATTTTTTTTCTTGCAGGCCCTAGCTCGCTACCGAGAAAACGATACATCTCCAGGTAAAAGTCTTGGGAAGCTGATTCATCATGATTATTCTCCACTCTTACAACATGTTTACCAAAATCACGCCATCTAGCATTAAATGGAATATTCTTTGATAAATTTGAAGAGCGAGATTTCATTAATTAACCTAGATCATTTTATAAAATATCATTAAATAAAAAAATATATAACTTACAATATTAACCAATAACTAATCTAATGACAAGCTTTCCCCAAAACTTTTAATCTCCAGTAGTTATATGGAAGAGGAGTAATATATCCAGCAATCAGCATTGGTGGAATGATCCACCAATATAACATAGCACCACCTGTAATTAACCAATCAACAAGGTTCATAGCCACTTCCATAGATACCATAGAAATTAATGACATGCCGATAGCGGTTTTAAATGCTATGCTAAGGCTCATTTGTTTTAATAAAATTACTGTTTCTAAAATTATAGAAGTAATTAAACCATTAATTATAGCTAAACCCATTATTAGCATTACAGGCCATTCTATATTATTAATTTGAAAATAATAAATAGTACCAAGATCTCCGATTGAACAACCTATAAGGCACCAAAGAGTATTATACATCGCTTTTGGCCATGTATGCTTGCATTTCCAATTAATTCTTAATGGCTCTATTATTGATTCCATTTAAATCTCCAACCACGATAAATATAGTATATTAGCGCTAAAAAAAAATAAATTAAACTGGCTTCAGATACTATCTTGACCATTTATTAGAAAAAATTTAAACTCTCCTCTTACTGGAGACACAAGAAAAAAATGAATATTGGAAAAGCTGCAGCACTATCAGGCCTAACAGTAAAGACAGTTCGATATTACAGTGACATTGGAATTATTGAGCCATATATAGATACCAGCTCAGGATATAGGGACTTTTCTGATAATGATGTAGCTAAGCTTCAATTTGTTGGTAAAGCAAGAAAATTCGACTTTAGTATTGATGAATGCCGTGAGTTACTCGCTCTCTATGAAAACAAGGACAGACCCAGTAAAGAAGTAAAATCTATAACCTTAGAAAAAATAGCTGAAATAGATAAAAAATTAATTGAACTTCAAGGCCTTAAAAATCAATTAAATACTTTGGCCTCTTCTTGTAAGGGTAATGACAGACCCAACTGCCCAATCTTAGATGCATTGTCTGAGAAGAGTTGCCAGTAATCAGATAGGTCTTATTTTTATCAGTTCGTAAAAACCATGCCATAGTGTTATTTTAATTTTTTTCTCATATACTGAATACATTTCTTTACATAAGCCCCGTCCATGTTTCTAATATTTCTCTATTCACCTGCTTCAATTATTTATTTCAATCCTCAGAATAGAAAATAATATTCTTTAATTCTTTAATTCTTTAATATTCTTTAATTATTTTATATTTTTTAAAGTTATTTTTGGTTAATAAGTTCTACTTGGGAGATGAATTTTCCATATTCGCAACTATCAGAGTGATTGGGAACTGAATTTAAATTTAAACAATTTTTAATTTCAAAAAGGGTATCTTCAACCCAAGAAAAATCTACATTATATTCTATCAAAGTTATATTAAAATTCATTTTTGCATAATCTGAGTTTAAAAAAGTATAATTCCCAAACCTATCCCCATCACAATATAAAAAAAAACCAATTCTACTTATATTGAATCCTTTTTTAAGCATCACCCATGCATAAAAATCCATCTGACGTTTATATGAAATCTTCCAAGGGTCATTCAAAGATATTTTTTTTCCTTCTGTTCTTTGTGATGTACTTTTATAATCAACAATATGTAACTCATTAGTTTTTTTATTGAGCCATATATCATCTAGCCCACCACCAACCTTAAGGTTTGTTGGTTCATGTACAAAGTTCATTCTACCTTCAGAAGCAAAATGAATACTTTGTGTCCATAATTCAAAATTTTTATGATAAAAAGGAATCAGATAATCTTTTCCATTTTTTATAAGAAATGGGTGGGTGTTAGTATGACCTCTATATTTATCAAAATCTCTTTTTAAAAGAACATCAGTAGCTTCATTTAAATTAAAACCTGGAAAAGAAGGGAAAATAACACCGTTTACTTGTTGTAAATAAAAACAAGCCGGGCATTTAATATAATTTTCAATTCGCGATCTACTTAACTCATATGGGGAATTATTTTCCCTATTATATTTTCCTCTATGTCTTACCAAAAAAATCTCCTATTTTTCAATAAAAAAATTACACCAACATCATAAGATAAAATTTCCCCTATTGTAATTTTCAGGATATGTCTTTTCAACCCATTCTTGAATTTTAGTATTGGAGTCAACACTCAAACAAATATTTGTAATCCTTGGGTAATTTTTTAAAAAATTTTCAGGAATGCCATCTAAGTTTCCACTAGAAAGCCAGCCCATAAGCCTCCAAATAGCAATATCTGCTATAGTGATAGCATTACCTACAAGCCAATTACTATTATGATTTATTGCTCTTTCTAACATAGAAAATTTTCTACTTAATTCATTATCATATAAATCTTCTCTATTTTTTTTTCTTTCATATTGATCATTTATTTTGTTTGTATTTGAAATTAGAACAGTAATATCAGTAGCAAAGTCAATAAATTGATCAACTAATGAAGCAGAAAGGTCATCATTGACCGGATATAGATTTGACAATTTTCCACAAAATCTCGCTATACCACCACTTTGAGCTATTGAAGTACCATTGACAACTAAGCAAGGTAACTGATGGAATGGGATATTCAATTTATCATTTAAAGAACCTTTTTCTTTAATATCTTGAAATTCATCTCTTGAGACTCTTAAATCTTCAAAATCAATTCCACCAAAAAAAAGCGCAATTCTTCCTACTTCTGCTCTCCAAAATGGAATATCAGCATATATAAAAACAAGTTTCATCTTCACCTCAGTTAAATTTATAATTAAATTAGCAACTAGAGAAATAATTAAATAAAATGAAAAGCATAAGTAAAATACTATATACTTTATGACAATACTAATAGCAGATATTATTCTTTACATCCACTTTGTAATAGCACTATTTTACATTGTTGGCTTGTTTGCCCCATTTTCTAATATATTTAAAATTGCATTTCTGAAAAATTACCATTTTAGAATTTTTCATTTAATTCTAATAATTTTTGTTTTTATTGAAACATTAATTGGTATAACATGTCCTCTTACAATTTTAGAAAACTCACTTAGAAACTCTCTAGATTCTGATAGTTTTTCATCATATTTAATTAAAAAATTATTATTCTGGGACCTACCAATATATTTTTTTCTTTTTGTTTATTTTATTTGTTTTTTATGGACTATATTTATATGGTTTAACTATCCACCGTCTAAAATAAAAAAATGAACAGAAAACAACGCGCAAATATAGTTTTAAAAATATTAAATGAAATTTATCCTAAAATTTCTCCACCTTTACATCATAAAAATAATTATGAACTTCTGATCGCTGTTTTACTAAGTGCTCAGTGTACTGATGAGAGAGTAAACAAAGTCACACCTAAACTATTCCAACTGGCTAATAACTCTCATGAAATGTCTAAAGTGAATGTTAATAAAATCTATAAAATTATAAAACCTTGCGGTCTAGCCCCTAAAAAATCTAAATCAATTTCTAATTTATCAAAAATATTAATTGAAAAATATAATGGTCATGTTCCAGAAAGCTATGAAGAACTTGAGAAATTACCTGGAGTTGGGCACAAAACTGCTAGTGTAGTAATGTCACAAGGATTTGGTCATTTTGCTTTTCCTGTTGATACTCATATACATCGTTTAGCACAACGATGGGGTCTTTCAAGCGGACAAAATGTTATCAAAACTGAAACTGACTTGAAGAAAATATTTCCTGAAAAATTATGGAATAAACTTCATTTGCAAATTATATATTATGGCAGGGAATTTTGTTCAGCAAGATCATGTTTTGGTATCGAATGTCGTATCTGCCGAACCTGCTACCCTAGCAGAAAAAACCCCATAAAGACAAAAAAACCCTAAAATCACTAATTAAAATAAATTCTATTTAAAAAAAATTTATTAAATTAATATATTGCGAATGCTGTAAAACAAATATATATTATTTTGATAATAATTATCAAATATATGAAAAAAATTGTTGATTTTTTATATGAAAAAATAGAAAACTTATACTTTAAACTCTATAAATTCTATCCTTATAAATATGTTAAAAAATAACAAAAAATTGTTTTAGAAAGAAAAGTTAACATGGATGATAGTTTTCTATCTGGTTCAAATGCAATAATTATTGCTGAACTTCAGGCTAAATGGGCTAAAGACCCATCTTCAGTTGACCCTGTTTGGGCAAATTGGTTTGAAAATTTAGGTGAATTTTCGAAAAATGTTGAAACAATTCCAGAATGGGGGAAAACCAGAAGTAAAGTTATAGGGGCAGAAGATCCAGAAAATTCAATTAAGGCTGTAGCAAAAGGGATTGCTGGAAATAGAAACCTAATGGCAGGAGATGTTAGGTCAGCAACCTTGGATTCAATAAGAGCTATTATGCTTATAAGAGCCTATAGAATTAGAGGGCATCTTCTTGCTGATTTAGACCCTTTAAAACTCCAAAATAATGAAGTTCACCCGGAATTAAACCCATCAACTTATGGCTTTACTGAAGGCGACTATGATCGACCTATATTTATAAATCATGTCTTAGGCATTGAAACGGCTACTTTAAAAGAAATAATTGAGATTTTAAATAAAACTTATTGTAGTACAATTGGTGTAGAGTTCATGCATATACAAGACCCTGAACAAAAAGCATGGATACAAGAGAGAATAGAAAAAATAGAAAATAGAACAGAGTTTTCAGAAAAAGGAAAAATTGCAATTTATAGCAATTTGTTGGCTGCTGAAAATTTTGAGAACTTTCTTCATAAAAAATATATTGGAACTAAACGTTTTGGCCTTGATGGTGGAGAAGCACTAATTCCTGCTCTTTTACAAATACTTAAACGAGGCGGACAAATGGGTCTAAAAGAAGTGGTTTTAGGAATGGCGCATCGAGGGAGATTAAATGTTTTACATAATGTATTAAATAAACCATTCAGAGCTATAATTTCTGAATTTCTGGGTAACCCAGCAAATCCAGAGGGTGCAGGTGGATCAGGAGATGTAAAGTACCATATGGGCTCTTCCGCAGATATTTCATTTGATAATAAAAATATTCACTTAAGCCTAGCGCCCAACCCGTCTCATCTTGAAATAGTTGATCCAGTTGTTATAGGAAGAGTAAGGGCAAAACAAACACAAAGAGTTAATCAAGATATCAGAGAAGTACTGGGTGTTATTCTTCACGGAGATGCAGCTTTTGCTGGACAAGGTGTAGTAGCAGAAACTTTTGCATTTTCAGCATTAAGAGGGTATCGAACTGGAGGAACAATTCATATAATTATTAATAATCAAATTGGCTTTACGACTGGTCCCGCCTATTCCCGATCTTCCCCTTACCCAACAGATGTTGCCAAAATGGTTATGGCCCCAATTTTTCATGTTAACGGTGATGATGCCGAGGCAGTTGTTCATGCTGCTAGAATTGCCATGGAATTTAGGCAAAAATTTGGTATGGATATTGTTTTGGACATAATTTGTTACAGGAGATATGGGCATAATGAAGGTGATGAACCTTCTTTTACACAACCAACAATGTATAAACAAATTGAAAAACAATCAACAATTAGACACAAGTATTTAAATCAATTAATCAATGAAAAAATAATCAGTAAAGACCAAGCTGACACTATGCTAAAAGAGCATACCTTGTATTTAGAAAAAGAATTTGATGCAGGAAGTGCCTACAAACCAAATAATGCAGACTGGCTTAAAGGTCAGTGGTCTGGATTAAAAGCCGCTTATGGAGAAGACCGAAGAGGTGAAACAGCTGTTAAAATTGACTTAATTAAGCAAATAGGAAAAATTGTAACTAATATTCCTTCAGATTTTACTATCCATCCCAAACTTACCAGAATAATTAAAAATCGAGCGAATTCAATAATAACAGGAAAAGGTATAGACTGGGCAACTGCAGAGAGTCTTGCTTTTGGAACTGTTTTAAAAGATGGATTTTTTGTAAGACTATCAGGGCAAGATAGCTCACGAGGTACTTTTAGTCAAAGGCATGCTGTTTTTATTGATCAAAAAAATGAAGATCGTTACATTCCTCTATCTAATCTAGCCACCGAAAATGCTAAATTTGAGATAATTGATTCGCCTTTATCAGAAGCATCGGTAATGGGTTTTGAATATGGCTTTGCTCAAGCCGAGCCTAATGCACTTGTAATGTGGGAAGCTCAATTTGGAGATTTTGCCAATGGTGCTCAGGTGGTAATTGATCAATTTATTAGCGCAGGAGAATCAAAGTGGCTAAGAATGAACGGTCTTGTCTTATTACTGCCTCACGGATATGAAGGACAAGGCCCTGAACACTCATCAGCTCGTCTAGAGAGGTATCTTCAACTATGTGCTGAAGACAATATGCAAGTAGTTAACTGTACCACTCCTGCAAATTATTTTCACGTTCTTCGTCGACAAGTTAATAGAGATTTTAGAAAACCTTTAATAATTATGACACCAAAGTCACTTTTGCGTCATAAACTATGTGTTTCAGATATTGAAGATTTTGGACCAGGCACAAGCTTTCATAGACTACTTGATGAAATTAACCCATATATAAATGATAAAAAAGTTACAAGAATTATATTATGTTCAGGGAAAATATTCTACGATCTATATGAAGAAAGAGAAAAAAATAAAATTAATGAAATAAAAATCATAAGATTAGAACAGCTTTATCCTTTTCCTGAAAAAAACTTAAGTAATTTATTAGTAAAATCACCAAATGCAGAAATTGTATGGTGCCAAGAAGAGCCCATGAATATGGGGGCTTGGTCTTTTGTACGTGATCATATTGAAAAAACTATGGAAAAAATAAAAATGAAAAATAAAATAACTAAATACATAGGTCGCGGGTCAGCAGCTTCACCAGCTACTGGAACAACAAAAAGACACTTAATTGAGCAAAAAGAAATAATTAATGAAGCTCTGAATATTTCTAACAAACAACAAAACGCTGCTGCTGAATAATAATAATTATTATTAGATAAGGAGATTTTTAAATAATGTCTATTGAAATAAAAGTTCCCCCCCTAGGAGAATCAGTTGCTGAAGCGACTGTCTCACGTTGGATTAAAAAAAAGGGTGAACAAGTTATAGAAGACGAACCTATCGTAGAACTGGAAACAGATAAAGTTACTTTAGAAGTTCCTTCTCCGTCATCAGGTGTAATATCTGAAGTATTAGCTTCAGAAGGGTCTTCAGTTGAAGTAGATGCTGTTTTAGCGGTTCTTAATGAAGGCAAAGTTGATATTAAAGAAAACGCAATTAACCTATCAAAAAATGAAAAACATGAATCAAATGCATTCGAATCTAACTCTGAATCTCATTTGTCTCCAGCAGTTAAGAGATTAATTAAAGAACATATGTTAGACCCAAATACTATTAAAGGAACAGGTAAAGATGGAAGAATAACAAAAGGAGATATCTTATCCAGTTTAGTTTTAAAAGATAAAGAAACAGTTAAAAATAAACAATCACAAGTTCAAGCATCAAACAATAATATAAACATAGACGATAACTCTGACAAGGAACGAAGAGTTCCAATGTCAAAACTTCGCAAAATAATATCGCAGCGTTTGAAAGAAGCACAAAATACTGCGGCCATGCTTACAACTTTTAATGAAGTTGATATGTCTGAAATATTAAAAGTAAGAGAACAATTTAAAGATGATTTTTTTAAGAATCATAATACTAAGCTCGGTTTTATGAGTTTTTTTGTTAAGGCCGCTATTAAAGCATTGGAGGAATTTCCAGCCGTAAATGCAGAAATAATTAATGAAGATATTGTTTATAAAAACTATTATAACATTGGGGTAGCAGTTGGAACACCTCAAGGACTTGTAGTTCCTGTACTTAAAGAAGCTCAAAGCATGAGTTTAGCAAAAATAGAAAAAGAAATTTCCAATTTTGCAATAAAGTCTAAAGAAGGGAAATTATTACCCTCTGATTTATCAGGAGGAACATTTACAATATCTAATGGAGGTGTATATGGTTCTTTGATGTCTACACCCATACTTAATAGACCGCAAAGTGGTATTTTAGGAATGCATAAAATTCAAAAAAGACCAATAGTTATTCAAGATAAAGTAGAAATTCGTCCAATGATGTATTTAGCCCTTTCATATGACCACAGAATAATTGATGGCAGGGAGGCAGTTTCGTTTTTGGTTCGAATAAAAGAGTCAATTGAAGATCCGAGAAGAATGGTATTAGATATATAAAAGATATTAAAGGACTAACGTAAATGAAATCAGATTCTTTTGACATAATTATTATCGGAGGAGGCCCAGGTGGCTATGTGGCTTCTATTAGAGCAGCACAATTAGGATTCAAAGTTGCTTGTATAGAAAAAAGGAACACTCTAGGTGGAACCTGTTTAAATGAGGGATGCATTCCATCAAAAGCACTTTTAAATTCTTCAGAAAAATTTTCAGAGTTGAATGATGAACATTTACAAAAAATTGGCATTGGATTTAAAGGAATTACTTTAAATATAGAAAAGATGATGCGTAATAAAGATAATATTGTCCAAGGTCTAACAAAAGGAATAGATCAATTATTTAAAAAAAATAAAGTAGAGAGATTAGTTGGTACTGGAATAATAAAAAAACCAGGAGAAGTAGTAATTAAAGATGGAAAAGATAAAGGGTCCTATAGTTGCAAAAATATTATTATTGCTACAGGCTCTATACCTATTTCTATACCTGGAATAGAGATTGATGAGAAAAAAATTGTTTCCTCAACTGGTGCGTTAGAACTAAAAAAAATTCCAAAAAAACTTGTTGTTGTAGGAGCAGGCTATATTGGTTTAGAAATGGGAACAGTTTGGTCAAGACTAGGTTCAGAAGTCCAGGTCATCGATTCCCTTCCAAGAATTCTCCCAGGAATGGATAATGAAGTTGCCAGCAAATTTAAAAATATTTTGGAAAAAAATGGAATCAAGTTTCACCTAAATAGTCTAGTAAAATCATTAAAAGAAGTTAAATCGACACTTTCAATATCATTTGCAAATAGTCAAACTAAGGATATAAATACTCTTAACTGTGACGTAGCATTAATTGCTATTGGAAGAAAACCTTATAATGAGAACCTTGGTTTAAAAGAAAATAAAATTAAACTGTCAGACTCAGGAAGAATATTAGTTGACAGTAAATTTCAAACTAATGTTGAGGGCATTTTTGCTATAGGTGATGTCATAGATGGACCAATGCTTGCACACAAAGCTGAAGAGGATGGAGTTGCAGCTGTTGAGATAATGGCAGGAACAGCTGGTCATGTTGATTATAATTTGATCCCAGGAATAGTTTATACAAACCCTGAAATAGCTACTATTGGAAAGACTGAAGAAGAGCTCAAAGAAACTGGAATAAATTATAATAAAGGAACATTTCCTTTTTTAGCTAATAGTAGAGCAAGAGCAACAGGAGATACTGAGGGTTTTGTTAAACTATTAGCAGATAGTAAATCTGATAAATTACTCGGCGCTCATATTATTGGATCTAATGCAGGAACACTAATACATGAGATTGCAACTGCTATGGCATTTGGGGCATCAGCAGAAGATATAGCTAGAACATGTCACGCTCACCCAACTATGAACGAGGCTGTTAAAGAAGCAGCTCTTTCGTTAGGTTCTGGAGCAATACATATATAAATAAAAATCATCTTAATTAATCTTAAATTATTAATCTTGTATAAACTAAATATTTAATTAAAATAATTACAAGTAAGAATTTTTTTATTTTAAAGGGGTATATTATAAATTGAATACCTACCTAAAACTTTTCATATGGTTTGGCGGAGGATATGCTCTCATAAAAGGCATAAGTGTTGGATCATCTGAAGGAATCAGCGCTGGTATTTATGAAGGATTGTTAAATGGAGTTTTCTTTGGTTTTTTTATGTCTATTACTATTGGTTGGTGGCAAAAACGTAAAACAAGAAAAATAAGAAAAAAACATGGTAAAGATGTTAGACCCAATCAATCCGAAACCTTTATTGTTTCAGGTAATTTTGAAGATACGTTTCAAAAAAGTATAGACGGTATTAAATCATTCAAAGGAAAATTATATGCAGCAAAAAAAGAAGAAAATCTCATTCAAGTAACTACGGGAATAAGTTGGAAAAGTTTTGGTGAAAATATTGAAATTCATTTACAAAAAAAAGAAGAAAACAAAATAGAAATTACAATTTCAAGTAAGCCAGCAAATCCTATCCAACTCGTAGATTATGGAAAGGGAAGACAAAACGTTCTATCATTCATAGATTATATGAATAAAACTTTATGAAATAATTTCAAACCACCTGAATTAAAATAAATATGTATGCCCACTTTTTAGAAAAAAAACTTTCAAAGCACGGAATTTATTATGGTTGGGTAATAGCTTTTATGACATTTTTAACTACAGTTTTTTCCTCAGCTGTAGTTAGTATTCCACAAGTACTAATCATCCCGTTAACAAAAAATTTTGGATGGAATATCTCAGATATTTCTTCTGCTATTGCTGTAATGCTATTTATATTAGCATCAATGGCGCCATTTGGCGGTGCTTTAATGCTAAAGTTGGGTATACCTAAAGTAGTAACTATTTCATGTTTTTTCTCGAGTTTAGGTCTAACTACAGTAATTTTTATATCTGAAAAATGGCATTTATTTTTTGGAATAGGTTTATGTTTAGGTATTGCATCTGGTATTTTGGGTTTGGGTTTAGCCGCTACAATTGCAACTCGATGGTTTAATTCTAGAAGAGGTTTAGTTGTCGGAATTCTTACCTCTGGCTTTGCTGCTGGACAATTAACTTTTGTACCGTTAATTGCTTGGTTAACTTCTACATATAACTGGAAAGTAGCAGTACTTCCTGGGCTATTTGGATGTATTTTATGTTCAATTTTATTTATTATTCTCGGCAAAAGCTGGCCTAAAGACTTAGGGTTGCCTCCTTATGGAGATAAAAAAATCTTTCACCCTCCTGAAATTACAGAAAATCCTATTGTTATTAGTTTCAAACACTTATTTAATGCGTCAAAACATCCTGCTTTTTGGATTCTAGCTGTTACCTTTTTTATTTGTGGGTTTACTTCAACTGGTCTAGTTTCTCAACATTTTATCCCCTTTTGCTTTGATAAAAATATAGGAATAGTTGTTGCATCATCATATTTAGCAATAATGGGTGTATTTAATTTTCTTGGTACCATGGGGTCTGGTTGGTTATCAGATCGGTATGATAACTTCTTTCTTTTAGCAATATATTACTCGTTTAGAGGTTTATCTTTATTCTACCTTCCTTACAGTAATTTTGACTTTTACGCATTATCTCTATGGGCTATTTTTTTTGGTTTAGATTTTATTGCTACTGTTCCCCCAACTGTTCGGCTAACTAGTAAGTTTTTTGGAATTGTTAGTGGGCCCGTAATTTTTGGATGGATTTTTGCTGCACATCAATATGGAGCAGCATTTGCAGCATATAGTGCAGGCATTTCCCGGGATATAATTCTTAGTTATAACCCTATATTTATAACTGCTGGAATAGCATGCTTTTTAGCTATGGCCTTAATTTTTTATTTTAAAATATATCAAAATAAACTTCAAAATAGTTTTAAATAATTTATAAATTTTATTAATAATTTTCTTGTTCAAATATTTTTGTTT
>MDSV01194895.1_pt1 | contig 22125 bp, 17 predicted proteins | sample 810851 | NCBI WGS metagenome assembly MDSV01 (sample SAMN05326640, study PRJNA326480) | marine metagenome | isolation source: seawater | place: Atlantic Ocean: North East | collected 2012 | reverse complement strand
TTTTTTATTCATATCTACAATTGTAAAATCAGCATCATAACCTTCTTTAATAAATCCTTTATTCTGAATTCCAAAAATTTTGATTGGATTTTCACACACAAGATTTATCAGTTGTGTAAGTGACAATTTTCCATCGTTAACATGATTTAGCATTACTGGCATAAGTGTTTGAACACCTGGCATGCCTGATGGAGAGTTTGGATATTCTTTATCTTTATTCACTTTTAAATGTGGGGCATGATCTGATCCGATAGTATCATTTAAATTATTTTTTACCGCATACCACAATCTATCATAATGAGATTTGTCTCTTATAGGAGGATTCATTTGTGCGTATGTACCTAGTTTATCATAACAATCCGGCGCATAGATTGTTAAATGCTGTGGAGTAATTTCAAAAGTAATATTTCCTTTGTGTTGAGATAAAAAGTCAATCTCTTGTTTTGTTGTAATATGAAGTACATGAGCTTTCTTATTATGCTTTTCAGCAAGTCTTACAATTCTTCTTGTAGAGGACATTGCACACTCTTCACTTCTCCAAATAGGATGTGAGTGTACATCTCCATTTTTGATTAATTTTTTATTCTTATTTAAAACTTCTTCATCTTCTGAGTGAACTGCAACAACTTTTGAACTATTTTGAAATACTTTATCAATATCTTTTTCATCTGCCACTAAAAGATTGCCAGTTGAAGAACCAGCAAATAATTTAATACCACAGCATCCTTCCAAATCTTTTAATTCAGCTAATTGATTTACATTGTCTGCTGTTGCGCCAAAATAAAAAGCATAATTGCAATACATCCTATTTTTAGCAAGATCTAATTTTCTTTGAAATTCTTTTACGTTTGAAGTTGGTGGGTTAGTATTTGGCATTTCAAATACAGCTGTAATTCCTCCTGCGACTGCCGCTCTACTTCCTGAGTGAAGATCTTCTGTATCAGTTGAGCCTGGTTCTCTAAAGTGAGTTTGGGTGTCTATGCACCCAGGTAAAACAATTTGTTTTGTTGCATCATAAACTTCTTTTGCTTCCTCTGAAATTTCACCAATCTTTAAAATTTTTCCATCTTTGACTGCAATATCTTTATCTTCTAGCTTTCCGTTTATATAAGATTGCCCATTTCTGACTATTAGATCTAACATTTATGAAAAAAGTTATTATATTAAAATCAGATATCAATCAAATATGAATAATAGTGTTTTTATATTAAAAGATAGAGCCATACTTTATGTGAGTGGATCAGATAGTAAAGATTTCCTTCAAAATTTAATCAGTAACGACATAAATAAAGTAAATGACAACCTAAGTTGTTTTGCTTCTTTATTAACTCCTCAAGGTAAATTTCTATTTGAGTTTATTATAATCAAACATAAACAAGGGTTTTTTCTTGATTGTGAAAAAGCTCAAGCTGATAATTTATATAAACAATTAAATCTTTATAAAATTAGATCAAAAATTGAAATTTTAAACTTAAGTAATGAGTTTGTTGTTGCGGGGTTAAGTCATGAAAAATTTTTATCTTTACAAAACTCTAAAGATCTTTTGGGCTATACAATAAAATTCAGAGAGGATCCAATGATACTTGATCCGAGAAATAAAAATTTAGGTGCTCGATTAATAATAAATTTAGAGAAACTTTATTTATCTCTTAAAAAGCTTGAATTAAAAGATGATGATCTTGAAAAATATTATATCAATAGTCATAAAAATGGAGTTGTTCCAAAAAGTTTAAATAAACTACAAAATAAATTATTTGGAATAGAGTGTAATTATGAGGATTTAAATGGAATTGATTTTAAAAAAGGTTGTTATGTTGGCCAAGAAAACACAGCTAGAATTAAATTAAAAAATAAACTATCTAAAAGACTATTACCAATAAAGTTAATTGAGGGCAAATTAAATAAAGATGAAAAAATTTACAATAACGATGTTGAGATTGGTAAAATCCTTATCGATGACGATTATCCTTTTGCTTTAGTAAAATATTTAGATAAAAACTTTAATAAAGATATTGTTTATAAAGTAAATAACTCTACTTTCAAAATTATTGTGCCAACTTGGTTAAAAATTTAAACTAAATATTTTGATAAATTAGGTTTAAAATAATTTGGTCCTTTCATTACTTTTCCAAATTCATTATAAATTGGTTTGCCATTTTCATCTAACTTACTCATATTTGAGTTTTGTACTTCCTCAAAACACATGTCTAAATTTATTCCAAAAGCATGTCCAGCTCCATAAGTAACATAAAGAATATCAGTTAACGCATCAGCAACTTCTAATAAATCTTTATTTTTCATAGCCTCGATAAGTTCATCAAGTTCTTCTCTAATTAGATCTATCCTCAATTTATTGATTTTTTCTGTACTAAATGACGGTTTTGTTTTGACCTCTTGTCCAAAAGTTTTCATGAAAGTTCCCACTTTGTTAAAATTTGTCATTTTGCTCCTGTAAGTTTAAATAAAATTAATATATACCTGTTGTATATACTTTAAGAAACAATATTCATGAAATTAAGAAAAGAATACGATAGCATTGGAAAAATAAGCGTACCAGATAATAAATATTGGGGAGCATCAACTCAAAGATCAAAAAAATATTTTGATATAGGAGAATTTTTAGTAAGACCGATTCTAATAAAGTCAATTGCAACAATTAAAAAAGCAGCGGCAATAGTTCATGGAAAAGAGAAAAAAATTTTGCCAAATATTTCAAAAGCAATTATCAAAGCTTCAAATGAAATAATATCAGGAAAACTAAATGAACATTTTCCCTTAAAAGTTTGGCAAACAGGATCCGGTACGCAAACTAACATGAATGTAAATGAGGTAATAGCAAATAGAGCAATCGAAATTTTAGGTGGAAAAAAGGGATCAAAAAAACCTGTTCATCCTAATGATCATGTTAATAAGTCTCAATCTACTAACGACGTATTCCCAACAGCAATGCATATTGCTATTGCAATCGAAACAAAAAATAAACTTTTACCATCTCTTGAATTATTGAATAAAGAATTAAAAACAAAAATTTCGAAATTTAAGAATATAGTAAAAGTTGGAAGAACCCATTTACAAGATGCTACACCATTATCTTTAGGCCAAGAATTTTCTGGTTATCAATCTCAATTAGAGGATTGTATTTCAAGAATCAAGAATGCTTTAAAAGAGATTTATTTTCTAGCTCAAGGCGGCACTGCAGTTGGAACAGGTATAAATAGCAACAAAGGTTTTGATAAAAAAATAATTAATGAAATTAAAAAAATAACCAAAATTCCATTTAAACCAACGAAAAATAAATTTGCAGCTTTAGCTGCCCATGATGAAATTGTAAATTTTTCAGGTACATTAAATACTACAGCTGTATGTTTAATGAAAATTGCAAACGATATAAGATTTTTAGGCTCAGGTCCAAGAGCTGGGTATGGTGAGCTTATTTTACCAGCTAATGAACCTGGATCTTCAATTATGCCTGGTAAAGTAAATCCCACCCAATCAGAGGCTGTAACTATGGTGTGTGTTAAAGTGATAGGAAATCACAATGGAATAACAATGGCAGGCTCTCACGGACACTTTGAATTAAATGTTTTTAAACCTTTAATTGCTCATAATATTTTACAATCCATAGATCTATTGGCTGATAGCTCAAAAAATTTTGCATTGTACTGCATTAAAGGAATTAAAGCAGATAAAGATAAAATAAAATCTTATTTAGATAATTCTTTAATGTTGGTTACTGCTTTAGCTCCAAAGATTGGATATGATAATGCTGCAAAAATAGCTAAAGCTGCTTTAAAAAATAAAACAACCTTGAAATTTCAGGCTTTGAAATCAGGTTTAATTAAAGAGAAAGATTATGATAAAATTGTAGATCCAAAAAAAATGATCTACCCAGCATAAGCTTCAAAAAAACCGTTAACAAAGTTTTTATATGTAATAATATTAAATATTCTACTTTGTTTTGAATTAAATTTATCAATGAATTTCTCAAGCTTTATATCTGAAGCTTTATCTATATTTACATTATCAAAATTTATTTTTTTTTCAGTGATATTATAATTAAAGTCAAATTCAATTTTTTTAATCTTTTTTCTATTTTTCTTTGGGATTTGAAAAGAACTATAAAAATCATCTAAATCTATGATATCAATATTAACTCTTGTAACTAAACTTATTTGATTTTTATCATATATTAATAAACTTTCATTCAAACCTATTTCTAAGTCATCCTTCCACATAAATTTTGAATTAGAAAGATTAATGTTTCCTTCTGATAAAGAAACTTCTAAATCTAATTTATTAATTTCTTTTACATCTGTAACTTCTCTAATCTTAAATCTAGCAGAGATATTTAAGTTTTCATTATTAAAAATTTCAGATTGAATTATATTAATTAATATTGAGTCATCACTTAACAAATTTCTAAAGTTTAAATTTTCAAGAATAAAATCTGACGAAAAATAGAATGGCTTAAAATCAACAAATCCCTTATAATTATTTATTTTATCTTTTGAATTAAAGTCTAATGAGTTTTTTTTAATTTGATAATCTAATTTTGTATTTTTACTGACGAATAAAATGTCTAAATAACCTTTCTTAATTTTTTCTGCATAATTAGTAAAATTCTCTATTACAAGTCTTAATTTTTTCAGATTAAATTTTAAAGATAATTCTTTTTTTTCAAAGTTGTTGTTTGCAGTAAATCTAAAAGGTAAATTAAATAGCTCATTTTTACAATTAATGGAATTATGAAGCTTTTGATGGTCATAAATAACATTACATTCATTTATCTTATTCAAAAATAAAACTTCATCTTCGTTATCTTTGAAGAAAAGATTACTTTTCTTTATAGTTAATTTGTATTCAGTTGGACTTACAAATAAAAGTTTTTTAAAAAAACCTAAATCATCTTTTATCACATTAAACTCTGCATTTTTTAAGATAATATCTTTAATTGATGTATAATTAATTTTAAACAATCTATCTATTGATATAAAGATTTTTAAATTTTCTACATTTGCTATATCTCTATCTAAATTTAAAATCGTTACATTTTTTGAATAAAAATGTGGTTTTGGAAGTAAACTATAATTAAGCTTTTCATTAAATTTAATGTTAATGTCATATCTTTCCAAAATTTGATCTTTTATATCTGCGACAACTAATTTTTTATCATATATAGTTGGCATCAAAAAATATGATAATATTAAAATAATAATCGATCCTATAATGTAAAAAAATCTTTGATATTCAGCTATTTTTTTTTTTTTTAGAGACGATTTTAGATTTTGTAATTTATTAAAATAGCTTTCTAATGTATTGTTAAATGACAAGAGTCTTTTGCCAAGTTTTTTTGAAAATGAATTACTTTTTTGCATAAAATTTTGATGTATTTATATAAAAATATTTTAAATGTTAAACTCTGATTATTTAAAAAACCTTAATAAAGATCAAAAAGAAGCAGTTATTAGCTTAAATGGTCCTTTATTAATCGTTGCTGGTGCTGGTTCTGGTAAAACTAAAGTTTTGACTGCTAGAATCGCTAATATTATTAAAGAAAAAAAGGCATTTCCAAATCAGATTTTAGCTGTGACTTTTACAAATAAAGCATCCAAAGAAATGCAAAAAAGAGTTAGTACGATCCTTGGGTCAAAAGCGGTTGGTCTTAATTGGTTGGGAACTTTTCATTCTATTTGTGCAAAACTTTTAAGAAAACATGCTTCTGCAGCAAATTTAAACTCGAACTTTACTATTATTGATACTGATGATCAGATAAGATTAGTTAAAAATATTTGTAAAGCTGAGAATATCGACGTAAAACAATTAGCACCTAAATACATTCTTGCTATTATTGATCGATGGAAAAACAAAGGTTTTTATCCTAATGAGGTAGTAATTAATCAAAAAGATATTTATGAAAAAACTATATTACCAATTTATAAAATTTATCAACAAAAACTTTTGGACTTAAATACATGTGATTTTGGGGATTTAATTTTACACACAGTAAAAATTTTGGAAAAAAATTCTGATATTCTAGAAATTTATTCAAATAACTTTAAGTATATTTTAGTTGACGAATACCAAGATACTAATTTTATACAAAGTAAATGGTTAAACCTGTTGGCAAAAAAAAATAATAATATTTGTTGTGTTGGAGATGATGATCAATCTATTTATAGTTGGAGAGGTGCGGAAATAAAGAATTTTTTAGATTTTGATAAAGTGTATAAAGATACAAAAATTATAAGATTAGAACAAAATTACAGATCTACACATAATATTCTTTCAGTAGCATCTAGTTTAATTTCAAATAACCAAAATAGAGTAGGTAAGACACTTAAAACATCACAAGAAGAAGGTGAATTAATAAAACTTAATTGTTTTAAAAATGGTAAGGATGAAGCTATAGGTGTTTCAGATGAAATAGAAAAAATAAAGAAAAAATATTCACTCAATAATATAGCGATTCTTGTTCGTGCTATTTTTCAAACTAGAGAATTTGAGGAAAGATTCTTAAAAATTGGAATTCCATATAGAATTTTAGGAGGTATTAAGTTTTATGAAAGAGCTGAAATTAAAGATTGTATTGCCTATTTAAGATTGGTTTCTCAAGGAAAAGATGATTTGGCTTTTGAAAGGATTATAAATAATCCAAAAAGATCTATTGGTAATAGTACAATAAAATTAATTCATGAATATTCCAAAAAAAATTCATTATGTTTAGAGGTCTCTTCAAGAAGAATGATAGAAGAAAATTTAATCAAACCAAAAACCAAGATCGGTCTATCGTCATTCTTAGAGCTTTTGTATAAATGGAGAGATGATTTAAATAACAAAAAAGTCAATCATATTAAGTTACTTCAAATTATTTTAGATGAATCTGGTTATTCAGCCATGCTTAAAAATAAAAAAGATTTTGAAAATGAAAATAGATTAGAAAATATTAAAGAATTATTAAATGCTATGAAAGAGTTTGATAATTTAGAAAGTTTTTTAGAGCATGTTGCTTTAGCAACTTCAATAGATCAGGAATGGGATGGTGAAAAAGTTAATTTAATGACTATGCACGGGGCAAAAGGATTAGAGTTTGAAGCTGTTTTTTTACCAGGATGGGAAGAGGGACTTTTTCCTCATCAAAAATCAATAGAAGAAAAAGGTCAGAATGGTTTAGAGGAAGAAAGAAGATTAGCTTATGTTGGAATTACAAGGGCAAAAAAAAAAGCTGTTATTTCTTTTTCAATGAATAGATTTTATCAAGGTGATTGGATTGACAGTATGGCATCTAGATTTATTGATGAACTCCCAAAAGATTATCTAGAAAAAAATTCTTTTTTTGATGAAAATAACAATATTGAAGATGATTTTGAATTCAATCAAGATTTAGATAATACTGAAAATATTAAAAGTCCAGGTTGGATCAGATACCAAAAAAGAATTAAATGATTGACAAAAGAATTAACATATTGAGAAATAAATTTGATGAATATGGTATAGATGGTTATGTTGTTCCTAAAAACGATGAGTTTTTTTCAGAATATTCTCAGAAGAATAGATTAAAAATAATCTCTAATTTTTCTGGTTCAGCTGGATATGCAATAATTTTAAAAAAGAAAAATTACTTATTCGTAGATGGTCGATATACACTTCAAGCAGAACTAGAGTCAGGTAAAAAATTTAAAGTTGTTGATTTGCAAAAAATTATAAACTGTAAAATTATTAATAACCTTACACTTGGAATAGACCCCAGAATTTTCACGTCAACTCAAATAAAAAAATTTTTTACTAAACATAATAAAATTAAAAAAATTAATACAAATCTAATAGACCTAATTTTTAAAAAATACTCTTCTATTTCTAAACCTTTTTTTTCTTTGGATAAAAAAATAGTAGGCAGAAGTCACATAATAAAACTTAAAAAAATCAGAATTTTTTTAAAAAAACATAAACTAAATTATCTTTTTGTTAGTGCACCAGAAAATGTTGCATGGTTGCTAAATATAAGAGGTTTTGACAATCCAAATAGCCCCATACCTAATTGTCGTGTCCTCATAAGTAATAAAAATTTTTTTTTAATTTCAAGTCCTAAAAAAATAAAAAAATTAATCTCTGATAAAAAGATAAAAAAGAAACAAATAATTGAACCAATAAAATTTGAAAAAATCATAACAAAATTTAAAAAAGGTAAAATTTTAGTTGATAATAAAAGTTGTTCATTATTTTATGAAAGTTTATTTAAAGGAAATCTAGAAATAATAAAAAAGGAAGATCCAATTTATTTTTATAAATCAATCAAAACACGTGAGGAAATATCTCATATGATAGATGCTCATATCAAAGATGGAGTGGCATTAACTAAATTTCTGTATTGGATAAAAAATAAAAATAAAAAAACTATAACTGAAATTGATGCTCAAAATAAATTAGAATTTTTTAGAAAGAAAAATCCGAGTTATTTATTTCCAAGTTTTAACACTATAGCTGGTGCTGGAAAAAATGGAGCTATAATCCATTATAAGACAACAAAAAGAACTAATAAAAAAATCACAAAAAAAGACATTTTTTTATGTGACTCTGGAGGTCAGTATAAATATGGTACTACAGATGTGACTCGTACTATTTGTTTTTCTAAACCAACACATAAAATTAAAAATATTTTTACAAAAGTTTTAAAAGGTCATATTGCTGTTGCAACTGCAAATTTAAAAAAATTTACTAACGGTAGTCAAATAGATGTTCTGGCTAGAAAAAGCTTAAAAAAAAGTGGATTAGATTATAGTCATGGTACGGGGCATGGGGTAGGTTTTTTTTCGAATGTTCATGAAGGACCACAAGCAATCTCAAAATTTAATAAAATAAAAATTTGTGAAGGAATGGTAATTAGCAATGAACCTGGTTTTTATAAAAAAGGAAAATTTGGTATAAGACTAGAAAACTTAGTTTTTGTAAAAAAAAATAAAAACAAACTATTTTTTGAAAATTTAACATTAGCTCCGATTGAAAAAGATTTAATCAATTTTAAAATATTAAACAAAAAAGAAAAAGAATATTTGTTTAAATATCATTTAATGGTTTTTTCTAAATTATACAAATATTTAAACTTCGATGAAAAAAAATGGTTAGCGAATTTAATTTAACATTTTTAACCATTCTTCTTGATTTAAAATTTTAATTCCTAACTCTTTAGCTTTAACAATTTTATTTTTTGTTGGTTTATCTCCAACAATTAGATAATCAAGTTTTTTTGATATGTTGCTAATGATTGTACCCGAGTTTTGTTCAATTAATGACTTTGCCTCTGCTCTGCTCATATCTTTTAATTTACCTGTTAACATAAAAGCTTGATTTTGTAATAAACCATCCTTTTTAAATTCAGTGTTTTGTTTTACTAAAACTATTTTTGTTAATTCGTTTAAAACTTTTAAATTTGTCTGATTAGAAAAAAAATTTTTTATTGAATTAATTTGGGTTTCTCCCATACCGTCAATATTTGATAAATCATTAAATTTATTTGTTTTTGATAAATCTAAAAAATTTTTCAAAAATTTTAGATTTTTTGATATCAGTTTTGCATTCTCTAATCCAATATGTCTTATTCCTAAAGCAAAAATAAATCTTTCAAGTGAAATATTTCTTCGAATATCTATTGAATATTTTAAATTAAAAACTGATTGAGATCCCCATCCATCTAATTTTTCAATTTTTTTGTAATCTAAATTAAAAATATCTTGTGGTAATTTAATAAGTTTAATTTTCCAAAAATTTTCAACAATTTTTTTCCCAAATCCCTCAATATTAAAAGCATCTTTGGATACAAAGTGTTTAATTTTTTCTATTGAAATTTTTTCACATTCATAGCCCTCACTTGAACATCTTCTGACTGCATCGTTTTTTTTGGTAGTAAAATTATAATCTTTTATAGTTTTGGAACCACATGATGGGCATTTTTGTGGAAATAAAAACTTTTTTGATTTTTTGTCTCTTTTTTTTAAATCTACACTAATTATATGTGGTATTACATCACCAGCTCTTTCAACGACTACAGTGTCATCAACTCTTATATCTTTTCTATTAATCTCATCTTCATTATGTAAAGTAGCATTAGAAACCACAACTCCACCTATATTAATTGGTTTTATTTTTGCAACTGGAGTGAGTGCTCCAGTTCTTCCAATTTGAATATCAATATTTAAAATTTTAGAAATACCACTATTGGCTGAAAATTTATGAGCAATAGCCCATCTTGGTGCATTAGCAACACTTCCAAGTCTTTTTTGAAGTTTAAAATCATTGATTTTGTAAACTATTCCATCAATATCAAAATCTAATTTTTCTCTTTTTTTTTCTATTGCATTATAATTTTTTATTAAATTATCTATACCCTCTATTGTTTTATTTAGAGGATTTGTTTTAAAACCCCATTCACTTAGACAATTCAAATATTCACTTTGTGTATAAATATTCATTTTTTTTTCATATCCGTATGTATATGCAATAAACTTAAGAGGAATTTTTTTCGTCTGGTCTGGATTTTTTTGTCTCAAGGATCCTGAGGCTGCATTTCGGGGATTGGCAAATTTATTTGACATGTGTTGAAAATCTGATTTTTTAATAAATACTTCTCCACGAATATCTATTTCTTCAGGAAAATTTTTTGATTTTATTAATTTTGGTATATCTTTTATTGTTTTAAGATTTTCAGTTATATCTTCACCCTCTTGTCCATCGCCTCTAGACAAACCAGTAATAAATGATCCATCTTTATAATATAAAGATGCTGAAATTCCATCTATTTTAGGTTCAGCACTATATTCAATTTTAGTTCCGCCCTTAATGTCTAAAAAATTTATAATTCTTTTTTCAAAATTTAATAGATCTTCTTTAGTAAAGGCATTAGATAACGAGAGCATTGGGGTTTTATGTTTAACTTTTTTGAAAATTTTTGATGGCTTAAATCCAACAGTTTTTGAAGGCGAGTTATTGTTATCTAGGAAGTCATATTTTTTTTCAATTTTTAATATTTCTTTTTTTAAATCATCATATTCTTGATCTGATATTAAAGGTTTATTTTTATCATAATAATGTTCATTATGTTTTAAAATTTGTGCAATCTTTTTTTGATAATCTTTTTTTATTTTATCAGAATTCATCTTATTTAAAAAGTTCTTTAAATTTTCGTAAAATAAAATTTTGTTTATCTTTTTTTATTTGATCAACTGGATTTTCATATTTTTTGTTAAAAACTCTATAAGTTTCTTTGTACCATTCACTACTTTGATAATTATATCCCAGTAACTCAGCATATTTTTTAGCTTCAATTTCAAGCCCTAAAATATAATTGATTTCAACAAGTCTATGTAAAGCTTCTTCAACATATTCAGTTTGTTCATAATCATTTATAATATTTTTAAATCGATTTATTGCAGGTATCCATTTCTTTTTTTTTAAATAATATTTTCCAATATATAGTTCCTTGGAAGCTAAAATGTTATCGATTAATGATAACTTAAATTTCGCATCAATAGAAAAATCTGTATTTGGATAATTATTAGTAACAAATTGAAAGTATTCTTTAGATTTTAAAATTGATGATAAATCTTTTTTCTCGTCAATAATGAGCTCGTAATAACAAGTTGCTAACAAATAATATGCATAAGCGGAATTTTCATTTTCAGGATATTTTTTGAGAAATCTTTGTAACTCACTAATTGCATCTCCATAATAACTATCAACATAATATGAATAAGCTGCCATTAATATTGATCTTGATGCCCAAATAGATTGTGGATAAATATTTTCTACAGTATTAAAATTTTTTGCAGCAAATAATGTGTCTCCCTCATTAAGAGCCTCTAGTCCTTTATTATATGCCTCTATCATTTGAGACTCTATATCTCGACTATCAAGGATAATTTTTTTTTCCTCTTGTTTACCACAGCCATAAAAAAGGATAGTTGAAGTAACAATAATAGTGAAAATAATTTTCATATTTTCTTATTATTAATTAAAAATAAAATTTATGCTATTGATTTAAGCAGATTTTTGCTAACAAATGAGTTTGGTAATGTTTTTTCTTTAATTTCTAATACTGTAAAATTTTCTTCATTATTAAATACTTTTCTTAATAACTCATTTGTCAAATAATGGCCACCTTGAGAACAACTTATATTTGCAAGCATTTTATAACCACATGTGAATAAATCACCAATGCAATCTAAAATTTTATGATTTACGAACTCTTTTTTATTTCTCAAACCTTCTTCATTTAAAACTAAGTCATCTTTTACTACTACGGCATTGTCTAAGCTACCACCAATAGCTAAGCCACTTTTCTTTATTTTTTCAATGTCCTCAAATAAACAAAATGTTCTAGATTGGTAAATATCTGACAGGTCATCTTCATAAACTTTGATTTTATTTCGTTGAGTACCGATTAAGGAATTGTTATATTTTAATTCAAAATCAATATTCAAACTTAATTTTGATGGTTCAATGATTATAGATCTCTCACCATCTATGAACTCAACTCTTTTTTTAATTTTAATAATTTTTATTGGTATATCGCTAGATTGGATGCCAGCTTGAATTATTTTTTCAACAAACTTGATTGCTGAACCATCCAAAATTGGTACTTCCTCATTGTCAATTTCTATAAGAACATTATCAATCCCTAGACCAAATAAAGCTCCCATCAAATGTTCTATAGTTGAAACCTTAACACCATATTCATTTGATATGGTTGTGTTTAGCGATGTATTGCTGACATTGTTAAAATTGGGATAAACAATATTATTAGATTTTAAATCAACTCTTTTGAAGATTATGCCTGTATTTGGGGCTGCTGGTTTAATGCTCAATTTTGCATTTTTACCACTATGGAGACCAATGCCCTTAAATTCAACTGATGATTTAATTGTTTTTTGATTTAAATAATTCACAACGCTATTTACGTTCATTATGAAATAAAACAAAAACAAGAAATGTTACTAGAAAATACAATATTAATTGAAAAAATTAAAAAATTTTTCAAAAAAACCATGATTTTTTTGGGTTTTTGCAATTAATTTTACTTCATTTTGATTATAGCCATCTAAAATTTTTTTAGTCAAAATAAATATATCATTTTCATTCTCAGTTAGAAAAGATTTTACATATTTACTACTTACTACTTGATTTAAAGAGATATGATATTTTCTTAAGATTTTTTCAATACTTTCCATTAATTTATTAGAAAGACAAATAAATTTTAAATCTATTGAAAAACAATTTCCTTTAGTTTCTTGAGGTAAATAACTATAGTCATTACCATCAATATTATAGTTATTTATCAATATATGAATGATTGATTCTTTATCTAATGATTGCTGTATACAATCCTTTGCTTCACTGAGTAAATATTTTATATTATTAGAAACAATAGTATCCTTATAATCATTCTTTTTTATTGATAATTCTACTGGAAAAAAATTATCCAATTCTAAAATTACAACAATATGGTTTACAAAATTTTGTAAAAGTTTCTCAATTTTAAAAATATTTTTATCCAAAAATCTATCAAGTTTTTCAAAGTCTATTTCTATTTTTTCATTCTCAAAAACAAATTCATTTTGATAAATCTTTTCATGAGTTACTGCAAATACAGAGATTGTAAACTTTTTTTGACTAATAAATAAATAAGTTTCAAAATTTAAATTATTTTTCATCAATTACTACCTGATTTTTTTGACGTAAATCAATTTTTGTAATTTTTTCAAATTGGTTTTTATTCATAATTTCTAAAGCAAAATTTAAAGATTTTTTTAAATCTTTTTTTGGTAATTTTATTAAAATCCCAGAATTAGTTTCTATATCCCATCTTCCAGACTTAAAAAAAAATAAATTTTTAATTTCAGCATAATCAAAATTGGATTCATCAACAATACTTTTTAAATCAAAAAAATATTTATTATTGAATTCTCCAAATATCATTGGAATTTTATCTTTTTTATCTTTAGATTTTACTAATTTTCCATTTGATCCTAATAAATAATTAATATTCTCTTTTTTTATTAAGGCCAAGAATGTTGTTTTTTCAATTTTTATGTTTACTGTAGATGGATACTTCTTTGATACTGAATATTTTTCAACAAGGTTATTATTTTTTAATATTTCTTCTATTTTTTCTTTATTTAAAAAAAATAAATTTTCTAATCTTAAAAAACTTAATTCTGTTTTCAATTTTATATTATCATTATCCTCTAAGCCAGAAATAATAATCTCATCTATTGTTCCAAAACTATTAAAAGTAAAATTTTTATTATTATAAGTTCCAATTAACAAAAATAAAAAAAAAAATAATAAAATTTTTTTACTTCTTTTTTGATGCATCATTTAATATTAATTCAATTAGTTCAATAAAACTAATACCATAATAGGCGGCTATCTCTGGTACTAAAGAAAGTTTAGTCATTCCGGGCTGGGTGTTAATTTCTAGGAGATAAAATTTATTTTTATAATATTTAAAATCAGAACGAGTTACTCCACTGCAGCCTATTAGTTTGTGTGTTTTTAAAGCTATATTCATTAAATTGTCATAATCTTTTTTTTTTAGATTTACTGGAATTATATGTTTTGTTTTTGCTTTAGAATTGTATTTTGCTTCATAATCATAAAATTTTCTTTTTGGAACTAACTCAATAGCTCCGAGTTTTTTTGATCCTATTATTGCTGCTTGTATCTCTCTCCCCGGTATAAACTCCTCTATTAAAATCCTTTTGTAACTTTTCAATAACTTTAATTTTTTAAAGATATTTTTATTTGTACAAATAAAAACATTTACACTAGAGCCCTCATTTATAGGTTTAATTACAACAGGAAATTTTAATTTATTGTTTATTAGCTTAATTAAAACTGATTGCGATTTGTCAAATGAATAAACTATATATTTAGGAGTTAGTATTTTTTTTTTTATAAATATTTTTTTAGATAACTCCTTATCCATAGCAATCGCAGACGGGATCACCCCTGAATGAGTAAATGGTACTTTCGTAGTTTCTAAAATTGATTGAATAAATCCATCTTCTCCAAATTGACCATGTAAAGCATTAAATATGACGTTAGGTTTAAACGACTTAATAACATCTAATAAGTTTTGATTTGGTTCATTAATCTTTACAATATATTTATTTTTAATGAGTTCTTTAGCAACTTGTTTGCCTGTTTCAAGACTAATGACTCTTTCATTAGAAATACCTCCAGAAATTATTAATATCTTTTTTCTCAAATTATTCCAAAATTTTAATTTCTTTTTCTAAATTAATTCCAGTTTTTTTCAAAACATTTTTGGCAACAAAATCTATAAGTTTAGACATGTCTTCAAATGAAGCGTTTCCTTTGTTTACAAAAAAATTACAATGTTTGTTTGAAATGTGTGCATCTCCAAATTTCTTATCTAAAGGTACTGACTCCTTAATAAGCTCCCAAACTTTTTTTTTCGATTGAGATATAGGGTTCTTAAAAGTACTACCACTAGTTTTAATTCTTGTAGGTTGATTTTTTTCTTTTTCAATTTTTAATTTTTCCATTTCTTTTCTGATATCCTTGGAATTACTTTTTTTACCTTTAAAAGATGCACTTAAAAAAATTAAATCTTCTGGTAGGTCATTTTTTCTATAATCAAAATTAATATTTTTTGATGGAATCGTAATAACATTTCCTACTTTGTCTATTGCTTGTACAGAAATTAATATGTCTTTAAATTCTTTTCCAAAGCAACCTGCATTCATTTTAATACCACCCCCAATCGTTCCAGGTATGCAAGACAAAAATTCAAACCCACTCATACTATTATCTAATGCAAATTCTGATAAAATTTTATCTGAAACTGCGCTACCAGCTATTATTATGTCTTCATTTAGGGTGGAGATTTTATTAAAGTTTCCACTAAGTTTAATCACTATACCATCAAATAATTTATCAGTTATCAAAGTATTAGAGCCTGCACCAAGGATAAATATTCTCTCTTTGTTGTTTATTTTTTTTAAAAATTTCACTAATTGGATTAAATTATTGGCTTTATAAAAAACTTTAGATTTACCTCCAATATTGAACCAATTTCTTTTCTTTAAATCATACTCATACCTTACATTATCTCCAAATTCATCTAATAAAATCTTTAATTCTTTTTTTTCCATTTATATTAATTTAGGAAGTTCTCTCATCCAATTGGATATGGTTCCAGCACCCATTCCAATTACGATTTTTTTTCCTAACATATTTCTCTTTAAAAAATTTGCTAATTGATATTTGTCATTAACCAAAAATAATTTTATTTTTGAATTTTTGATTATTTCTTTTGCAAAATTTAGATAATTAAAACCTAATTTAATTTTTTCACCCGCACTATATAACGGGCACAAAACAACAGTATCTGCATTCTGGAAAGCAAATGAAAATTCTTTTCTTAAATCTTTTAGTCTTGATATTCGATGAGGTTGAAATATGCATACCTTTTCATAATCTTTGTAAACTTTATCTACACCCTCTAATACAAACCTTATCTCTGTTGGGTGATGTGCGTAATCATCATAAAAATCAATACCATTATATGTAAAAATTTTATTAAATCGTCTTTGAACTCCTTTAAAATTTGATAATCCCATTTTTATATCTGAAACAGAAATTCCAATAGTTAAAGCTACTGCCATGGCTGCTACTGCATTTCTTATATTATGAATTCCAAGTAATGGAATCTTTATCTTTTTTATTATAATTCTTTTTTTATTTGGAAGATTAACTTGCAAATCAAACTCTGAAAAACTAATTTTTTGTTTAATATTTCTAATTATAAAATTTGATTTTTTATCTATTCCATAAGTATAAAAATTTTTATTCGTTATTTGTTTTAAGAGATCTTTATTAATTTTATCATCTAGACAAATGAAAGATTTTCCAAATGAGGGAACTTTTTCTATGAATTTAACAAAATAATTTTTTAGTTCATCAAGTGATTTATAAAAATCCATGTGTTCTCTATCAATATTTGTAATTATAGAATATGTGGGTGGAATATGAATAAAACTACCATCAGATTCATCTGCTTCTAAAATTGACCAATCGCTCTTTCCTAATTTGGCAGTGTTCTTAATGGAGTTAATTACCCCTCCATTAATAATTGTTGGATCTAACTTTGTTTTTTGAAATATTGAAGCAATTAGTGAAGTTGTAGTAGTTTTGCCGTGTGAACCTACTACGACAATATTTTTCATCAAAGAAACTATATGAGCTAACATTTGACCTCTTGTAATAATAGGTAAATTTTTTCTTTTTGCCTCGATAATTTCTGGATTATTTTTTTTAATAGCTGAAGAAACAACTACTATTGTAACATTTTTTAAATTTTGTTTTTTTTGTCCTATAAAAACTTTAATTTTTTCTTTTTTTAATCTTTCAATATTCTTGTTAAGAGAAAGATCACTTCCTTGAACTTTAAAACCTTTGCCCCTCATAATCAAAGAAAGTCCACTCATTCCTATCCCACCAATTCCAATAAAGTGAATAATTTCTGTTTTTGCTAATTCAATTTTCATTTATAATTTCTAATATTTTTTGATTAACATCAATCCATGAATTTTGATAATTGAATTTTTTCAAATTATCTTTTTTAATTAAAAAATCAGTTTTATCACTTAAAATTTGATTTAATATTTCCTCAGTTTTTTCCTTAAAATGATCCTGCTCAACTACCCAACAACAACCATTATCTTCATAAAATTTTGCATTTTCAAACTGGTGATTATCTTTTGATGTGGGCAATGGTATGGCTATAAACGGAGTGTTCATTACTGATAATTCAGCTAATGTAGAAGCTCCTGCTCTTGTTATACAAAGATCTGCCTGTTGAATATTTTGAAAAAAATTTTTTTCAAAACTAAATAATTTGTTTTCTACGTTATAATTTGAATAAAAGTTACTTAAAGAAGAAATATTATTCTCATTTGTTTGTTGTATTACTTTGATTGGTGTTTTTTTAGAAATTTTAATTATTATATCTTTCAAATTATTATCAAAAAAATTTGCACCTTGACTACCTCCAACAGCTAACAAGGTAAATTTTTTATTTGTATGACTGAAGAGATTAAAATTATAAATATTTTTTTTAACTAATGGACTAATAATAATCATCTTATCTTTAAAATTTTTAGGAAAATTTTTTATTTTTAAATTATAACAAAAAATTTTTTCACTGAAACTTAAAAAAAATTTATTTGCACGTCCTAATACTTGATTAGGTTCAATTAAATAAATTTTTAAATTAAGTAATCTTCCAGCAAAAATTAAAGGTAAAGACATATATCCACCCGTAGAAAAAATTTGTTCAATCTTTTTATTTTTCAACAAAAAAAAAGATTTGAAAATCAAAAATAAGATTTTAAAAAAATTTATTGGTAAAAACCAAATATTATTTAATCTGGGTGTGTCTATAATTTCATGATTATAAATAGATTTATCTAAATACTTTAGTCCTCTTTTATCCGTAGTGATAATTATATCTTTTTCTTTAGATAAATGCTCATAAAGAATCATGGCAAGAACCACATGACCACCAGATCCACCAGTTGAAATTAAAAAATTTTTTTTCATTTTAAACAATTTTTCTTTTTGTTAAATTCAAAATTATACCTGATAAAATCGAAATACTAATTATAGATGAACCTCCATAACTTATAAATGGAAGTGTCATTCCAGTAGTTGGAAACAATCTTATATTTACTCCAATATGAATCATGGCTTGCATTAAAATAAGGCTTATACACCCCACTAAAATTAATTTTGTTTTTTCATCGTTTTCATAATAAATTTTTTTAAAAACTGAATAGATGAATGTTAAAAATAATAATAAAATTAAAATTATAGCAATAACACCAAACTCCTCAGAAATCACGGAAATTATATAATCTGTATGTGCTTCAGGAACACTATTCTTTAATGTTCCTTCTCCAATCCCTTTTCCAAAAAGACCTCCACTTATGATCGACTCTATGGCTCTGTCAGATTGAAAATTATGAGTACCACTTTCACCATCAAAAAAAGATAATAATCTATTTTTGATGTATTCAAATTTTGATACAAAAAAAACTAAATATAAAAATGTTGTGAACAAGAATAAAAATAAAGTTAATAAAAAAAAAATACTTATTCCAGAGATAAAAATTAAAATTGACCAACTAAAAAAAACTAATATCGTTTGCCCAATATCAGGTTGAAATGCTAATAATAATGCTACAAATAGAGTTGTTAAAAAGGAAAATAAATATTTTATATTTAAATTGTTATATCGTTTACTGCTTAAAATTAAACTAAGAAATATTATTAAAAAAGGTTTCACCAGCTCTATAGGTTGAAACCTCGGTAATAAAAAAAAATCGATCCACCTTTTTGATCCTTTTACTTCGACACCTATTATTGGAACTAAAATTAAAAAAATTATAGAAATAAAAAATATAATATAAGACAGTATATAAAGTTTTTGTTGACTAATTGAGGATAGAATTAAAATTAAAGTTACTCCTAAAAAAATAAAAATTAAATGTTTAAAAAAAAAAGAATAATCATTGGTATTTAATTTATCTGAGGCTATTAAAGAAGTTGAAACCAGCGAAAAAAATAAACCTATAAAAAATAAAAAGATTATTAAAAAAAATATAAATTTATCAATATTTTTCCACCACTCATAATATATATTATAAATCGATTTTTTTAGTTCCATTTAAGTATTTTTTAATTAATTTGTTGAAATAAAAACCACGATCTTCAAAATTTTTAAAACTATCAAATGATGCAGCACAGGGACTAAAAAGTATTGTTTTATTAATTAATTTTTGTGTTTTGATCATTATAAAAATTTTTTTTAAAGCATCTTTTAAATTGATAAAATTTTCATACCTAATTTTTCCTTTAAGTTTTTGAATAAAAAATTTTTTATTTTTACCATATATAAAAGCTCTTATATTTTTGTAATATTTGTTTGGTAATGTGAATTGATCACCTTTTTTTGGAATTCCTCCTAACAGCCAAAAAATATTTGGATTTGACTTTAAAATTCCAATTGATGAGGAAAAACTAGTAGACTTTGAATCGTTAATAATAGTTAAATTTTCTTTATTAAAAATAATTTGTTGTCGATATTTAAGCCCCTTAAAATTTTGGAGTACATTTATCAATAATTTTTGACTTAAATTCAATTTTTTTGATATTGCTAAAACAAATAATAAATTTTCTCTATTTGTTTCATTCAAAAAATATTTGTTCTTAATAATTTTCAACAATTTATTTTTTCTTTTCGTATCAACTTTGATTATTTTATTTTTAAACTTATAAATTCTTAATTCTTTATTGATCAATTTATCGTCTTTATTCACAAATGCTAAATCATGTCTGGTTTGATTCTTCAATAATTTAAATTTAGCTTTTAAGTATCTTTTAATAGTTTTATGTCTTTCAATGTGATCTGGGGAAATATTCAAAATTACAGCATAATTGGATTTAAAGATTTTACTATATTCCAACTGATATGATGAGGCCTCAATTACAAAAATTGTATTTTTCTTAATATTTTTTTCAGATAAAATAGGATTACCAATATTTCCAACTAACCTTGCATCAGATTTTTGTTTTAATAATACTTCGTACAAAAGCTGGCAAGTAGTAGATTTTCCATTCGTGCCAGTGATAGTAATACAATAATTCTTATTAAATGAGTAAAATATATCTAAATCAGTATAAATCTTATTTTTATTTTTATTTAAAAACTTAGATAATTTACAGCTATTTATATCTATACCTGGACTTAAAATTATTTTATCAAACTTTAATTTTGAAATTTTTTTATAACTTATTTGTTTTTTTTTTTAAATTACGTGATTTTATTTTAAAATTAAAATCATCATAACCATAAACGTCACACTTATTTTTCAAAAATTCTAATGCTGATAATCCGCTTTTTCCTAAACCATATATCAATATTTTATTATTAGAAAAAATATTAGAGATATTTTCCATTATCTTAATTTTAGAGTAGCTAGACCAATCATGGCTAAAATTATTGAGATAATCCAAAATCTAATAACCACTGTAGACTCTGGCCAACCTTTCTTTTCAAAATGATGGTGTATTGGAGCCATTTTGAATATTCTTTTTCCAGTAAGTTTAAAAGAAATAACTTGGACCATAACCGAAATTGCCTCTAAAACAAAAAGACCTCCTGTTATTGCTAAAACAATTTCATGTTTAGTTATTATACCTACGGCACCTAGTGATCCTCCTAAAGATAATGATCCTGTGTCTCCCATAAATATTTTAGCTGGTGGAGCGTTAAACCATAAAAAACCTAAACATGAACCAATTATTGCACCACAAAAAATTGAGATTTCTCCTGTACCTTCAATATAAGGAATTTGTAAATAATTTGAAAATACAATATTTCCAGTCACATAACTTATAAAAGCAAAACAAGCTGCTACTAATATTACCGGTACCGTCGCCAAACCATCTAAACCGTCGGTTAAATTTACAGCATTAGAAGAACCAACAATTACAAATATTGTAAAAGGAATAAAAAACCATCCAAGATCAATGATTAAATTTTTAAAAAAAGGAAAATATAAATTAGTCATACTTTGATAATCTGTAAAATAAACGAAAAAACTAATACCTATGATTGCTAATAAAATTTGTAAAATTAACTTTAACTTGGAAGAAATTCCTGAAGAATGATTCTGTTTAATTTTCTTATAATCATCAAGAGCACCAAGTAATCCAAAAGAAATTGCAATATATAAACAAAATAGAATATTAATATTTGATAAATCACCCCAGCATATTACTGATATTAACAAACCTAATAAAATTATTACACCCCCCATAGTTGGTGTACCAATTTTTTTAACAATGTGATCTTCTGGTCCATCATCGCGAATAGGGTTTAAAATTTTTTGGTTAGAAAAAAAATTTATAAATGGACCTCCAATTATTAAAACTATAACAAGAGATGTAAAAAAAGATAAGCCAGTCCTAAATGTCAAATATTTAAAAACATTTAAAAATCCAAAAATATCTACAAAATTTAATAAAAATTGATAAAGCATTAAT
>MDSV01092156.1_pt1 | contig 22127 bp, 23 predicted proteins | sample 810851 | NCBI WGS metagenome assembly MDSV01 (sample SAMN05326640, study PRJNA326480) | marine metagenome | isolation source: seawater | place: Atlantic Ocean: North East | collected 2012 | reverse complement strand
TTATTATTACTAAGAGTTTTTTCTACTGTGCTAAATATGCATACCTCAAAATCATAAAAAACATTAGTTATTTTTTATAAAAAAAATTACTATTAAAAAATTGGTATTAATTTAACAAAGGAAGTATAATTACATTTGCAACTGTTTAAATTGGGTGATGGGCGAATAATAATAAGTTGATAAAAAATAAAAAAATTTCATTATTTTTTTAAATAACTTTTAATTCTAAAAATGATGTTATAAAAACTCTCTAAGAGAGATATTATAAAAACTTTTAAAAAATTGGGTTTTTTTTTTAAAAGAAAATTTAAAAAGTAGTATAGTGACAAAATACTATTTAGATCATTAGTTTTACCTATCCACTTTTTATTTAAAGTTAATTCGTGACTGTCTAGTTTTCTATCCAAATTCTTAAAGTTGCAGTTATCAATCCACTTTTCATTATTTTCGATATAAAAATTTTTTAATTCTTTTTTAAATATATCCACTTGATATTCCTCGCTTAAATTTTTCCTAGTAGATAACTCATCTATTTTAAAATTTTTTAAATTTCCGTGTGTATTTAAGATCACTTCATCTATTTTATCTAAATCATCAATTAGTGTGGAGTTATTTTCGTTTAGATAATCTAAACCTCCTCCTTTTAAATTTTTACACGTGATAACTGGTACTCCACACAAAAGAGCTTCATGAATAACTCTTGAGGCGCCTTCTTTTTCTACAGGTAAAATAAAAATTTTACTAAGATTTAAAAAATTACAAATTTCTTCTTTGCTTAATGGAAATATTGTTTCAGAGTATAAAGGCATTAAAGTTATATAATTTCTCTCATAATCATTAAATATTTTTTTATAATCATTAAATATTTCTGAATAAAAATTTTTTTTCTTAAAATCATTTATTGAATATATTGGAAAAATAATTAATACTTTTAAAAATTTTTTTTGGTTATAAATTTTTTTAATTGCTTTAAATATTTTATCTATGTTTTTAAATTTTACAGGTCGAGTTATGCTGATAAGATCATATATCTTTTCAATTTTTTTTTTTCTAAAAATTTTATCTATAAAATTTCTATTACAAAAATTTAGTATGGTATTGTTTTTTGATTTAAAACTTAACAGAGTTTTGCTTGCTAGGTGAAAATCAATATAAGGAATATCGTTATGATTTTGATGATACCAGCCCCAATGCATAGATAAAAAATAATTTTTTTTTATTTTATTAAAATATTTTTTAAGAAGTAAATGCGCAATTGGATTATCTATCTTTTTTTTTTCTTTATGCGTAAAAGATATTATTCCTTTAGATCCTTCTAAGTTTTCTTTGAGAATTGTAGCCAACTTTAAATTTTTATTTATTTGTTTATTTTAATTAATTTTTTATTATCAATTTTATATATAACATCACAAAAATTAAGCAATTCAAGATTGTGTGAACAAATTATAATTGTTTTTTTTCTGTAAAAATACTCTTTTATATCTCTCATAATTTCAATCTCAGTATTTGCATCTAATGAAGTAGTTGGTTCATCAAAAAGTAGAATATCAGCATTCCTATAAATAGCTCTTGCGATTATTATTCTTTGTCTTTGACCTCCAGAAATATTTTTACCATTATCACCTATTTGAAAATTAATTTTGTCTTGTTTTGAGTTAACAAATTCTCTTAACTTTGCAATTTCAAGAACATTGTTAATTTTTTCAAAATCAACTTCATTCTCTTTTTGGCCAAAAACGATATTATTTTTTATGCTTTCATTTAATAGATAATTATTTTGTGAGATATAGCTTAAACTATTTTGAAAAATTGAAAGTTCTTCATTTTTTAAAATAATTTTATCGTTTAAAAGAATTCTACCCATTGATGGCTGGAGTAGTCCAGAAATTAAATCTAAAAGAGTAGATTTTCCGCTTCCTGATCTACTAAAAATACCTACAACTTCATTTTTCTTAATTTCTAAATTTATATCTTCTAAAATATTTATATTTTTATTGTAATAAAAACTTACATTCTCCAGCTTGATATTCTCGAACTCTTTTTGATTATATGAATAGATTTTTTCTTCACTAGGTAATTTTTCCTTTTCTAGCTCATTTATTAAGTTATTGACTATAATTAACTTATTATATTTCAAGCTTATATTTCCTCCTTGGTAAAGTATTTTAGATACACTTGGCATAGCTCTTAATAATAAAGCTCCTAAAAAAGCGATTTTTGATAGAAAAACATTGTAATTATTTGTCTCTAAATTTAAAAAAATTATTAAACTGAGAAGAGCAATTAAAATTAACTCAATTAATACACGTGGTAAATCAATAACAAAACCAGATTTGACTTCATTTTGAAGATTAATTTTCATATCTTTTTTAAAAACGTCATTAAAAAAGGATTGTTTTTTTGCAAGTATAATTTCTCTTATGCTTCCAAATATATTCAAAAAATTATTTAAAAGTTTTTGAGCTTGTATATTTATTTTTTGACCGTACCAATTAAGTCTTTTATAAGAAAAAAGAATTATTATTCCAAATAAAGCCGACAAAGAAATAATTAAAATTAGACCAACTTTTAAACTTGTTAAAAAAATTAAAACAAAAATAAATATTAGAACTATACATTCTATAAAAATATTTATAAAATTTTCTAAAATATACGTATATTCGTTTACTAAAGAAACATTTCTTAGTAGCTCTGATTTATTTTTTTTTAAGAAAATTGAATATTTTTGAGATATATATCCTTTAAAAATTCTTGAGGAGAAACTGAACTGAATATTTGCTAGTGTTTTTTTTTTTAAGTAATTAAATATTAAAAAAAAAATATTTTTTAATAAAAAGGCTGTAAATAAAAGTATCAAAAAAAAATAAATTATTTTATTTTTTTCCCAACCTTCAAAAAATGATTGTTGTGTTATATTTAAATAAAATTCATCATTAAATATAGAAGAAATAAGGGGAAAAATTAAACCTATACTTAAAAAATCCAGTAACAATAAAATAATTATTGATAATAAAACCAATGAGGCGCTTTTTTTTTCTTTACTATTAAGATTTTTATAAATTTTAGAAATTATTTGCATTACCTTAATACTTTATTTTTTAATCTAGGCTTAAATTTGTTATTATAAAAATGAAACTTATATTTCGGATACATATAATTTGTTAGTGCAAATCTTGAGCTGGATTTCAAAGGATTTCCACGATGAATTGTACTTGTGTCAACTAGAATAAGTGTTCCTGCTTTTCCAGTAATTTTTATACTTTTTGATTTCGTATATTTTAAAATTTTTTTAATTTCAGAATTGGAGAATCTATTATTTTTTATATCTCTATTAAATTTAAAAATTATATTGTATTGAAAATTCAAATCTGATGAATTTGGTATTAGTTCAAATGGACCATTTTTTAAACTAACATCGTTCAAATATAAAATTGCCTTAAACTGTTTTTTGAATGAATCTCTATGCCAACCACCACCAGACCCTAGATTATTTTTTTTAAAAGTTACCTGATTTGCCATTACCATAAAAGTTGACAATTTTTGTCCAATATAAGTTGAGCCAATATTATTTATTTTTTTATTTTTAGCAAAATTATTTATTTTATTAGAAACATATTCAGCACCAAAAATCCGATTATCTGAATTAAAATTATCAGACCAAGTTTTTATTTTTTTATTTTTTATTGAATTTTTAACTTCATTTATAATTTTCTTACATTCTTTATTTGAGATAAAATTTTTAATTACAACAAACTTATTTTTTTTTAATTTTTGAATAATTTTATTTTCACTATTATTTTGAGAATCAAAAATTTTGTTTTCATTTAATTTAATGTATCTAAAATAATGATAAAAAATTAAACTTTTTTTCAATAAATTCATTTTAAATTTTCTATTTTTTATTAATGGCAATTTTTAGATTTATAATTATATAAATTTAAAATTAATTGAAATATAAATGTTGAATTAATTTATCTATATAATATTACTACATTGCAATGGATCATAAACTTACTTTATGTCTATTTATATTGGATAGGCACAATTTTACGCTAAGATTTTTAAGATATTATAATACGTTAAATATCCCATATAAACTTATTATAGGAGATGGTTCTAAAGCTAATTTAAATTACCAAATTTTAAGTGAAATTAAAAAAAACAAAAATATTCAATATTTTAAATTTAAAAATGAATTTAATCAGAAATTAAAGGAGTACGATCATAATAAATTCTATTTACGTGTTTTATATTGTTTAAATAAAGTAAAGACAAAATACGTAAAATTTATATCTGATGATGATATGATTATTGAATATTCAACAAAAAAATGTATTAAATTTCTAGAGAAAAATAATCATTATGATGCTGCGGGCGGAAGTGGAATAGATTTTACTTTATCAAAAAAATACTACGGCAACATTAAAAATATTCGTTCATTTTATAAAATTAAAAATTTTAAATCACTAAATATAACCAAAAAAATTAAACAATTTTTTGATTCAATGTTTGATTGCTGGCATGTTGTATTTCAAACTAAAAAAATACTTAAAATTTTTAAAATTTCAAGTAGATACAACAATGAAGATAAAGATTTTAAAGATCATTTCCACGAATTGATAACTCATATTTTTTTAAAAATTTATTTTTTTAAAGATCCACTGATATTACACGAAAGTCATAATGATCCGCATGATGGTGCATTAAGAGGAAATGTGGTAGACAGATTAAAAGACAAAAATTTTTTAAAAAAATTAGATAAATTTTCCGAAAACACGAATAAAATTTATCCTTTTAAGGATAAAAATTTTATAAAATCTGAATATTATAGAGGTGTAGTTTTGAAATTTTTAGAAACCTTAAATATACAATCTTATTACTCGTTTAAAGATTTAACAAATATGGTTAAAAAAAATCTAAATACAAAAATAAAAAAGAATAATAATTTAAATATTTTTTTATCTCAAAGTGGGAATAAAAAATTAAACAAAGAATTAATTTTAATACAAAGATTTTTATTTAAATTTGATAAATGAGAGCTTTATGAAATGTGTTATTCTTGCAGGTGGATTGGGAACAAGGTTAGCAGAGGAAACTAAGACCAAACCTAAACCAATGGTTAAAATTGGTAAAAATCCAATTTTATGGCATATAATGAAAATTTATTCATCTTACGGAATTGATGACTTTATAATATGCACAGGGTACAAAAAAGAAATTATTGAAAAATACTTCAGAAAAGATTTTGTAAAATCTGAAAGTTCAAAATTTAAGCATTACTATAACAAAAAAAATAAATGGAAAATATGCTGTGCATTCACGGGCCATAATACACAAACAGCTGGAAGACTTCATAAAATAAAAAAATTATTAAAAAAAGAAAAGTATTTTTTTTTGACTTACGGGGATGGACTTGCAAATATCAATATCAAAAAAACACTAAATTTTATCAAAAAATACAAAAAATTATCTTTAGTCACAAGCGTTAAACCTCCTGCAAGATATGGTGTAATAAAAATTGAAAAACATTTGGTAAAAAGATTTGAAGAAAAAATTGATAATAAAGATGTATGGATAAATGGAGGTTTTTTTATATTTAATATTGAGGTATTAAAACTGATTAAAAAACCAAGTGACTCAATTGAATATGAGCTACTTCCTAAGTTAGTAAAAAAAAAAGATTTAATGAGCTTTAAACATTTTGGATACTGGAAAGCTATGGATACTTTAAGAGATAAAATAAGCTTACAAGAAGAACTTAAAAAAAAAATACCTGGATGGCAAAAAAAATAAAATGATTAAATTTATAAAAAAACTAATTTACTCAAAAATACCCTTAATTGGAAGATTATATGGTGCAATCTTTAACAAAAAAGGTTTCTATACATTTTCAGGCTGGGGGCTGACCACTACAGCTTCTTTTCCACCTTGGATAAATATCTCTAATAATAAAGAAGATTTGAATAATATTTTTTTAGAAATAGATAAGACTCTAAGAAAAAAACTAAAATCTAATCAATTTATAGCCACAGAGCACTTGGGATTTAAAAAACTTGAACATCACGACGACAGATTAGATTATTTAAAATGGAGACATTATTTAATATTTATCTCTACTTTATATGCTGCACAATTAACTAAAAGTAAAAATAAAATATTAGTAGAGTGTGGTGCTGCTGATGGAATTTCAGCTTTTTACGCAATAAATGCTTTGAAGAGAAAAAAAATTGATTTTAAATGCTATCTTTATGACTCTTGGGGACCTATGAAAAAAAAGTTTTTGAACAAAATTGAACTTAAAAGTTTTAAAGAAAATAAGTATAATTTTTTAAATTTTGAAATTATTAAAAAAAATTATAAAAGTGAGAAAAAAGTTGAATTTATTAAAGGATATTTACCCTCGACCTTAAAAAATAAAAATTTAAAAAATATTTCATGGTTAAGTATTGATTTAAATTCTGCTAAACCAACTATAGATGTTTTAAATCATTTTTATAACAAAATTGAAATAGGGGGAATTATAATCTTAGATGACTATGGCGGAGCAGGTTATATTGAAACTAAAAAGGCGGTAGACAAATTTTTTCAAAATAAAAAATCAATAGTTTTCCAACTACCTACAGGACAAGCAATTATCCAAAAAAGTTAGTTTAATGAGTAATTTTAGAATTATACCACGAATGGATATTAAAAATGAAAAACTAATAAAAACTATTAGGTTAGAGGGGGTTAGACCAATAGGTAATCCAGTCGAATTTGCAAAAAAATATTATGAAGATGGTGCAGATGAAATATTTCTAAATGATACTGTTGCTAGTTTGTACGATAGAAATAGCTTAGCTGAAGTTATAAAAGAAATAGCCACAGAAGTATTCGTACCGATAACTGTTGCTGGCGGAATAAGAAGCACATCTGATGTTGAAAAACTTTTAAAAAGTGGTGCAGATAAAGTTGCTTTAAATACTAAGCTACATGATAAACCAAAATTAATTAATGAAGTATCAAAAAATTTTGGCTCTCAATGTATGGTTGTACAAATAGATGCAAAAAAAATGAAAAATGGTGATTGGGAACCATATATAAGAGGTGGGAGAGATAGAACTTTTAAGAATGCGATTGATTGGGCAAAAGAAGCTGAGGATAGAGGTGCCGGTGAAATTTACTTAACTTCGATAGATAATGAGGGTACAAGAAAGGGTTTGGATTTAAAATTACATAGTATTTTAAAAAACATTAAAATACCTTTAATTTATTGTGGAGGAGTTGGAGAAGTTGAAGACATAATTAAAGCGTACGACAAATATAAATTTGATGGAATATCGTTGTCATATTTATTACATGTAAAAAAAATAAAAATAAGTGAGATAAAAAGAAAATTATCAGAAAATAATATTAGGATAAGTAAAAGATAATGATAGGTATTCTTGATTATGGATCTGGAAATTTATTTAGTATATCAAACGCTATAAAAAAAATTAATTTAGATCAAAAATATATTAAAAGTTTAGATGATTTTAAAGATGTAAAAACAATTATTTTACCAGGTGTTGGTAGTTTTAAAGAATGTATAAAAAAATTGAAAAAAAAAAATTTTTACGATTATTTGATTAAATGTTCTAATTCCGAAAAAAAATTAGTAGGTATTTGTTTAGGTATGCAAATGTTATTGGAAACTAGCGAAGAGGATGGTATCTGTGAGGGTCTAAAATTAATAAAAGGTAAAGTAAAATACATAAAAAATGAGATTAATAAAAATGATTTTAACTTATCTATACCTAATATGGGTTGGTCTGAACTGTATTTAAAAGACACCAAAAATAATAATTTGTTTAAAGATTTAAAAAATAGAGAATTTTATTTTGCGCACTCTCTACTATGTAAAGTTGAAGAAAAAGAATGTGAGTTAGCTTTTTCAAAATTTGGAAACCTAACGTTTTGTTCAATGATAAAAAAAAATAACATTTATGGTATTCAATTCCATCCAGAAAAAAGTGGAGAAAATGGGCTAAAACTTTTAAAAAACATTATATTACATGGTTAAAAATAAAACATTGTTTGGTTTGCCTAGAGAAGTAAAATTTTGTAAAGAATGTGTAATATCAAACCAAAGACCAATTACTCTTGTTGAAACTAAGCATATAAAAGATGCAAAAAAAGAAACTACTTTTTTTGATGAAAATGGAATTTGTGATCCGTGTAGGTGGGCTAAAATAAAAAAACAAGATATCGACTGGAAAAAAAGAGAGGAGGAACTATTAATTTTACTTGATAAGTATCGAAGCAAAGATGGAAGTTATGATGTTGTTGTTCCCGCCAGCGGTGGTAAAGACTCGATTTATGTAGCGCATCTTTTAAAATATAAATACAATATGAATCCTCTAACTGTCACTTGGGCACCTCACATTAGAACTGAAATAGGACAAAAAAATTTTGATAGCATGATTGATAGCGGATTAGATAATGTAACAGTAAATCCCAATTCAAAACTGCACAAACAACTTACACGTTTAGCATTTTTAAATCTTGGTCATCCATTTCAACCTTTCATAATTGGTCAAAGAGTAGTTGGACCAAAGTTGGCGATAGAAAAAAATATTAAATTAATTTTTTATGGAGAAAATGTAGCTGAATACGGTAATAAAATTAAAGATAACTTTTCACCATTAATGGATACAAATCTCATAAGTGCTTTTGATACAAATAATAATGATTTATATTTATCTGGAGTTAAGATTGGTGATTTAAAAAAAAAACTATCTATAACATCAAATGAGCTAGAAATTTATAAATCTCCAACACAAAAACAATTAGAAAACAGTAAAGTTGAAGTTCACTATATGAGTTACTACAGATTTTGGTCACAGCAAGAAAACTTTTATTACGCCTCTGAAAATACAAATTTTGAAACTGCATATGAACGAACCCAAGGAAGTTACACAAAATCAAACGGTTTGGACGATAAACTAGAGTGTTTTCACTATTATATGATGATGATTAAGTTTGGTATGGGAAGAGCAACATGGGACGCAGCTCAAGAAATTCGCGATGGAAAAATAAATAGAGATGAAGGTGTAACTTTGGTAAATAAATATGACACAGAATTCCCAGATAAATATTTTCATGATTTTTTAAAATATATTTCTATCGATACAGACTTATTTCATAAAACTGTTGATTCTTTCAGGCCTAACCATCTATGGGTAAAAAAATCTAATAACTGGTACCTTAAAAATACTCTAAAATAAATATTGATGATTTTTTTTGTTCATGATGATGTTGGTTATAAAATTATTAAATTTATTTTGAGTGCTTATCCTGAAGATATAAAAGTAATCTTTTGTAAAGAAATTAACAAAAATTTTAAAAGAGAATTAAAAAATAAGTCACCAAAAGCTAAGTATTTGCTTTGGAAAAATAAAAATGAAAAAAAATTTGTAAATTTAATAAAAAGTCTAGACTCTAGATTAATTTTTTTATTATGGTGGCCAAATATCATTTCATATAAAATTTTAAAATCAACTACACACGGTTGTATAAATATTCACCCAAGCTATCTACCCTACTTTAAAGGTAAGGATCCAAATTTTTGGAGTATACTTTTTAATGGGCCATTTGGTGTAAGTATTCACTATGTAAATAAATTAATAGATAGTGGTCCTATTCTATTCAGAGAAAAAATTAATGATTTTGGGTACGATAAAAATGCTAAGGATTTACATGATATTTCAAAAAAACAAATAATTAATCTTTTTAAAAGAAAGTATAAGTTTTTAAGAAATACGAAAAAAAAACTGAAAACTATTAAAAATATATCAACTAATATAAACTATAGAAAAGATATGATAAAAAAATCTAAAATTGACCTTAAAAAAAAATATACTGCAGAATATTTAATTAATTTAATGAGAGCAAAAACATTTCCACCTCATAATGGTGTTATTTTTAGGAAGAACAAAAAAAAGTTTCAAGTGAGGGTTCATATTAAAAAAATTGATGATAAAATTTAATAACACAAAAATCAAAAATCTAAAAATTGTATCAATTAAAAATATTAATGATAAAAGAGGTTTTTTTGGAAGATTATTCTGTAAAAAGATTTTTGGAAAAAACTTTAAAAATATTTCTCAAATAAATAGATCTTTTACCAAAAAAAAGTTTACTATTAGAGGTATGCATTATCAAGTTCCACCTTTTCCGGAAGATAAAATTATTCTATGTACAAAAGGAAAGGTATTTGATGTGGCCATCGATTTAAGAAAAAAATCTAAAACTTTTGGAAAATGGCATTCAGTGATTTTGTCTAATAAAAATAATAAAATGTTTTTAATACCCAAAGGTTTTGCTCATGGTTTTATGTCATTAGAAAAAAATACAGAAATTATTTATTTTGTTTCTGAATTTTACAATCCGAAGAAAGAAAAAGGTATACTTTATAATGATCCTTTTTTCTCGATCAAATGGCCCGCTAAACCAACTCTTGTTTCTAAAAAAGATTTGAAATGGCCAATTTTTAAAGCTAAATGATTATATGAAAATAAGACTTTTTAAACCATTTGTAGGAAAAGAGGAACTAGTTTCAATATCTAAATCAATAAAAGCTTCATGGATTGGTTTAGGACCTAAAGTAAACGAGTTTGAAAAAAATTGGAAAAAATATTTAGGATGCAAGGAGGCTATAGCTCTCAATTCAGCTACAGCAGCACTCCATCTAGCTCTAAAAGTGTTTAATTTTAAAAAAGGAAAAAAAGTTCTGGTACCTTCCATGTCTTTTTCATCTACAGCTTCAGCTGTTTTATATAATGACCTGAAACCAATTTTTGTTGATAGTGATCCAAAAACATTATGTATCGATTTTAATGATTTGAAAAAAAAATATACAAAAGATTGTGTTGCTGTAATGGTAATTCACTACGCTGGTCACCCAGCTGAAATAGATAAAATTGTAAAATGGGGTAGGAAAAATAAACTAAAAATTATTGAGGATTGTGCACATACCAGTGGTAGTTTTTATAAAAGAAAGCGTTTAGGATTATGGGGAGATATTGGCTGCTATTCTTTTGAAGAAAAAAAAATCATGACAACTGGTGACGGGGGTATGATTTGCTCAAATAATAAAAAACTTTTGAAAAATGTTAAGGCAATGCGATGGGTAGGTATAGATAAAGATAATTGGAAAAAATTTTCACTTTATACTAAGGCAAATAAAGATGCCTACCATTGGTTTTACGAAATAAGAACTCTTGGTTACAAATATAATATGAACGATTTAGCTGCATCGATTGGGTTAGCACAATTAAAAAAATTAAAAAAAATGAATTTTAAAAGGTCTCAAATAATTAAACTTTATTTAAATTTATTAAAAAATATCAAAAAAATTGATCTTTTAGTCCCTTATAATCCTAACAAATATACATATCAGATTTTTGGTATTAGATACAATAAGAGAGATGATTTAATAGTTAAATTAAAATCAAAAGGTATAGCTACAGGTTGTCACTGGACACCAATGACTAAACAGCCCTTGTTTAAACGATTTAAAAATAATTGTAATTATATTGAGAAAGAAATTGATAAGTGTTTAACTCTTCCCCTTCATCCTGATTTGACCAAAAAAGAAGTAGAATTTATCTGTAAACAAATAAAAATTAGCCTGTCTAATTAATTTTTTATTGACTTGATGAGGTACCTTCAACACATGCTTTGCAAGTAGGGTTTTCATAATATTTACCACACTTGTGCATTTCTCTTAATTTTTTTGCAAAATCGCTATTCCAGGCATTATAAATCCCATCTTCCAATTTTCCAATTTTTAATTGATTACTGTAAGTATTGCAGCAAGCTGTAATATTATCATTTCTTAAAACAACCCTTTGGAATGGTTGAGGACATTTAAAATCTTGTTTAGTCGAAACTCTATCCTTAAGAGAGAGTTCATCAGGATAAAAATCCGAATAATCTTTATCATAAGTTGGGGGAGTAAAAGCTTGAAATGTAACCATATCGACTTTATTAATCCAAAATTCCTCAAACAACTTTACCTCGTGCTGATTTCCTTTCATTACACACATACTAACACCTGTCACTGGTAATTTATAACCACCTTTTTCTTTTAATTCTAAAAAAGTTTCAATATTTTTTATAACTTTTGCTAAAGGTAAACTTCCAACTCTAACTTTTTTGTAAGTCTCAGGTGTAGCAGCATCTAAACTAAATCTTAGTCTTGTTAATCCAGAGTCTAAAAGTTCTTGACTTCTACGAGCAGTTAAAGGAGATCCATTTGTGTTAATCATTATATCTATAAAATTTTTATCGTATGCATATTTAATATATTTATGAAAATCTTTTATTAGCAATGGCTCGTTTGTGCCCTGTGGTTCAATTGATGGACAACCATAATTACTACCTTCGTCCACTATTCTCTTATATTTCTCAAAATCCATTTCAAGATTAATTTGTCCTTCAAATTGTTTTAATAACAATTTTTCATCAGATATATTGCAGTGAGGGCATTTATAATTGCAGTATTGATGCATATCTAAATGTAAAAACATTGGAAAATCTGTAACTAATTCTAATCTATTCACTGCATCCCATTTTTTTCTATACTCAGCGAAACCTGGTCCAAGAATTGATATCAATTTGTCATTTATATTTTGCTCTTTTGATTTATGAATTACTTTATCGTCGGTTGAATAAGATTTTAAATTTTCCATGTTCTAATTTTAATATAAGATTGTTATTTCTTTACTTTTTAAAAGTCAATTGGTTTATTTTATATGTGCACGTAACTTTTTCATAACTGGGATTTCAATATCCAAAATTTTCTTTTCCTTATCTTGTCCAAAAGAAAGTTCTATTGTTCTTATGCCTCCAATCATTTCCTCAAATCCTAACACAGTCATTGATGCAGCTTGATCGCTGCCATAAAGTGATCTATCAAGTGTAATATGTCTTTCTATAGAAGTTGCTCCCAATGCTACCGCAGCGTAGGAAATTGCTAAACCACTTTTTTCATGACCACTATAACCAACATCACATTTATATTTTTTCCTTAAAACGTCTATTAAATTTAAGTTAGCATACTGTGCTTCGAACGGATATTGAGAAACACAATGCATTAATTCAAATGGACAATTTTCTTTTCTAAATATTTTCACAGCGTCATCAATTTCTTTAAATGATGACATTCCAGTACTAATAAAAGTATATTTTTTTTCTTTAGCTACTTCACGTAATAAATTTAAATCAACAATCATCGCAGATGCAATTTTGTTATATTTCAGATTATATTTTTTAAGAAATTTAAGACTATTTAAATCCCATGCAGATGCAAACCAATAAATATTTTGACTTTTACAAAACTTATCTATTTCATCATATTCTTTTTCTCCAAACTCTAAACCTAACTTTTGCTCTCTGTTTGTTTTTCCAAATGGGCTTTCTCTCTCTTTGTCTAATTCTTCTTTACTATAAACAATTTCAATAGTTCTTTTTTGAAATTTAACTGCATCAGCTCCAGCAATTTTTGATTTCTCTATAAGTTTTTTCGCTAAGTTTAAATCACCATTATGATTAATTCCAATCTCCGCTATTATAAATGTTTTTTTTTTCATTTTTTTTAAATTATTGTTCTTCCACCATCTACTAAAATGTTTTGACCAGTAATAAATTTTTGTTTTTTACTTATAAAAAAATTAATTACATTTTTTATATCTTTTTTATCTGCCATTCTATTCATTGGAATTAGTTCTGTTAAGTTCTTTACAAATTTCTTGTCTTGATTATTGTAAACTCCGGCTGGCGAAATCGCATTACATGTAATATTAAATTCACCGTACAAAGCAGCATAGTACTTGGTGAGTCCAATTAATCCATGTTTAATGACACTGTAAGATAGTGGTTTTATATAATTTTTATAAATCTTTTTATAAATGGATTGATTGGGTGCAATTACAGACAAATCAGATGCAATATTTATAATGCATCCATCTTTTTTATCTTTCATATTTTTTGAAAAGTATTCGATTAATATTTGAGCACCTTTCAAACCCACATTGAATTCGTTATACCAATTAAATTTAGATGTTGTGTCCTTTTTAGTCGGCTTGGCATCTATACATGCATTATTAATTAAAACTCTAACGAATATATTTTTTTTATTTAAAATTTTTTCTAAATTTTTTATTTTTTTTTCATTTGTTATATCAATATTATATTTTTCAATGATTTTTGAGGTATATTTTTTCTTTAAATTTATACATAATTTATCAAGTTTTTTTTTATTAATATCAATCGCTATAAGACCTTTATAATTATCCAAAATACTCTCACAATGAATCTCACCTAAGAGACCTGCTGCACCAGTGACTAAGCCAAAATCTTGTATTTTAATTTTTGAATTTTTTTTTTTTTAATACCATTAAGTTATGTATTTTATAGAATAAATTAATATACAGATATAAATATTATTGTATATAATATTTTATTTTTAATTATTATAAAAATGAAACTTATTAATCCAAAAAAACTACTATTAAAAGAAGTTTCGATAGTAAAAGAAAATTTAACTTCTTTAGAAAATTTAGGTTTAAAAAATTTCGACAAATTGTGCAAGTTGACTTTACAAGCAATAAAAAACGGTAACAAAATCATTTTCTTTGGAAATGGAGGAAGTGCTTCAGACGCCCAACATTTAGCAGCTGAATTAGTTGTGAAATACAAAAAAAAAAGAAAACCCATACCTGCAATATCTTTGTCAACAGATACGTCAATAATTACCTCAATTGGAAATGATTTTAATTTTAAATTAATTTTTTCGAGACAAATCGAGGCAATAGGAAAAAAAGGAGATATAGTTTTAGCAATCACAACATCGGGTAATAGTCAAAATTTAATTGAGGCAATAAAAGTTGCTAATAAAAATGGGTTAAAAACTTTTTGTTTTAGTGGAAATAATGGGGGAAAAATTAAAAAATACGTCCAACTCCCTATAATTTTTCCATCTAAAATAACTTCAATCATACAGGTTTTAGAAATACTTGCTGGACAGGTTCTTTGTGAATATTTGGAAATAAAATTCTAATGTATGGAACATGTAAAAATAAAAAAGATTTTAGAAAATTATCTCAGTTATAAATTACCAAATACTAAAACCTCTAAAGTACATAATAATTGGAAAAGATTTTATAAATTAAGAAATAGCATAAATAGTGTTAGTATAAAAAGATTTTTAGACCCGTCGAGTGCACTCCTTTACGGATATAACTTTACAAAAAATAAAAAAAAAGCGGAAGAAGAAAGTTTAAATCAACTTTTAAAGATTGTAACATTTAAAAACAAAAGAAAATATAATTTTATAAGAAAAATCAAACCTGAAAATATATATGGTGAAAAATATATAAATAATGGTAAAATGAGAACTACTCGAACAATAACAAGTAATGCATCTACATGTTATGAAATATTAGATTGTACAAAGAAATTTAATAAAAAAATATCTGTTCTTGAAATAGGGCCTGGATATGGTGAGGTTGCTAGACAAATTATAAAATATTCAAATATAAAAATTAAAAGTTATGATTTTGTCGACTTACCAAATTCAATTTTATTTTGCGAATTATATCTTGGTAAAATCTTTGGAACAAAAAATTTTTCTAAATCTAATTTCGTAGAAAGAGATTCTTTCTTACATAACAAAAAATATAATTTAAAATTTAATTTTATTATTGCTAATGAAATAAACCTACTTAAAAATAAATATGATTTAATTATCAATACTTACTCCCTTGGGGAAATGCCTAAAGAAACAATGAAAAAATATATTAAAATTATATTTAGCAAAATGCATAATAAATCTAAATTTATATCTATAAATGCAGTATCTAAATGGAGTATTAAAAATTATAATGATTATAATTTTAAAATTTTTAAAAATACCTTTACAAAACAAATAGATGAATTTCCACCATCAATTCAAGGTACAACAACTCTTTTAAATGTTTTTAAGAAAACAAATACCAAAAATAAATTATCTTCAAGAAATATAAATATTTTAGGGAATTATTTGAATTTAGGTTTTTCTAAGTTAATGAATGAGATAAATTGTGAAAATTGCAATTTGAATAATAACAAAATTTTTTTAAAGAAACTTTCCTCAGTAAAATTAAGTAATATTTTAAATAAAAATTTTGTGGATTTTAGACCTGAAGAGTTACTTTTTTTTTTAAAAAAATGTATTAAAGGAGATCAAAAATTTTTAAATATTTTTAAAAATGATTTTTATACAGGTTTAAAAGAAAATTTTTTTTTTAAGTATATATCTTTTAATACACTAATTAAACTTAACTCAAAATTAAAATCTAAAGTACTTAGAAAAAAAGTTATAAGTTGTTTTGAGGTTGATATTATTAGAAATAATTTATCATTTCGTTTCAAAAATTTAATAAATAAAATTTTTAATTTTGTGTGAAACATTTGCTTTTTTAATAAGATAATGTCGTTTTACTAATTTTTTATCTAAAATATATTTGAAAGTATAATCAATATTAACAAACTTTATTTTTGATTGAAAAAGCTTTTTTAAGTTAAAAAGTGCACTTGAATAGAATCCATATACTTTATAAGGTAAAATGCTTGTTAACGCAAATTCAACTTCTACAGGAATTGAAATATTTTTAAATAATAATTTTGGAAATGTATTCTGTAAATATTTAATTTTCTCGAGCCTATGTGGAATGTAAATTATTTTTTGTTTTTTGTGGTCAGAATAAATTTTTTTAATAATATTTAAATATTTTTTTTTTGGTAATACATTTCTTTCTACTGAAGCAGAGCCGATTATGTAAATTAATGAATAATTAATTTTATTTTTAACTTTTTTTGATTTTAAAAAATTGTAATCATTTTTAACATTATTTTTTTTTTTAAAGACAGAAAAAAATATTGCTTTTTTTCTTAATTTACTCTCTAACGCACTGGTACCATCGTCTAATATAATAGAAAATTTTGAATATTTGTAAAACTCCCTAAATAAATAATAATTTATATCTCCCACAATTAATTTGCTAAATCCAAAAAGTTTTTTTTTTAGATATAAAATTTTATGAAAAAAATTAATATTAAAATCCCATGATAGTGGAATTAAATTAAAATTTAATTGGAATTTTTTATTAATATTAAAAATTTGTTTTATACTTTTCTCATTCGTATAGCCGATATAAATGTCATTAGGAAAGGATTTATCTTTTGTTTTTTTAATATATTCGATTACATTTAAAAACTGTAAAGGAGAATTTACAAGTATGAAGTTTTTTTCTAAAAAAAAATTTTTTAATATATTTAAATACTTAATATATCTCAGCATTAAATATTAAAATCCTGTTGTGCAGCAATTTTTTTTACAAATTTTAAATTATTTCGCATTGTGAATATTGGATTTGTCCCCCTATTGGTCTCAAACACAAAATTAAATTTATAATTAATTTTTTTTAGAGCTCTAAATAATTTTTTAAAATTTACTTTTCCAGTTCCTAATATTACATTATTGCCTTTAAAATCTTTATCTTTCAAATGAATATGAATTATTTTTTTTTTTAAGAATAATATTTCTTCTTCAATATCAATATTTTTATTTAATCTATTTCCACTATCATAGACAATGTATAAGTTTTTGTGACCAACCAAATCAAAAAGAATATTTAGTTTCTTATACTCTAAATTTGTTTCTAGAGCTAATTTGATATTTTCATTTCTAAAAATTTTTGAAGCTAATTTTATCACTTCAACAAATTTTTTATAATTTTTTTTATTCATATCACTCTTTTCAAATAACGGTAAAATATAAATTTTAATATTCAATATTTTTAGATTTTTAGATAGAACTTTAAAATATTTATAAATATTTTTTTTTTTTAAAATATTATTATTGATTATGTAATCATCACAAAATGAATAGCTTTTGAACTGTTTGTAATTTAATACCTCTTTAACTGCTTTAAAGCCTTGATCATAATAAAAAGGACATGATAAATTCTTTTTTCTATCTTTAAAGAATTCAATGAAACTTATATTATTTTTTTTTGCAATATCTATCTCTTCAATCCAATTTGGTGGAAAGTATTGTAAAATTTTTTTTTGTGGTGGTTTTATCAATCTCCCTTGCACAATACCAAAATTATTTTTCATCTATAAATCTTTTGCCTAGATAGGATTTTAAATCTTTATTAAAATTTTTAGTATATTTTCTATCTATGATAATTTCATTTTTTCCGCTAGCTATATAAATTTTATCTTTTTCGACCCGAAAAATAATTCCATTTTGGAAAGGGTGAAATTTATACTTTGATTTTTTAAAAATTGCTTTAAATATTCTTATTTTTTTCCCTGAAATAAATGAGAAAGCACCATTATATGGGTGGGAGAAAGCCCTTATAAAAGATATTATGTCTAGAGAAGACCAGGACCAATTTATTTTTCCATCTTTATCTGATTTTAATCTGGGCCAATAATAACCTTTTTTATTGTTTTGTTTTCTTTTCATAAATTTTTTATTTTTAATATAATCTAAAACAAATTTTTTTAATAATTTATTTTCTACATTTTTTATTTCTTTTAGATGGTCTATTGGATTATATCGAAATTTATTTATTTTCAATTTGTTTTGAGAAACTATATTCCCTGTATCAAAATTTCTATCTACCGCATGAATATTGATAGATATATTTTTATTTTTATTCATTAGAATTCTCCAAGAAATATTTCCCGCACCTCTTTCAGTTGGTAAATCTGCAGCGTGGTAATTATATAAATTACCGTTAAATAATTTGATAACTTGTTTATTAAACTTCCATATTGAGTTAATTGAAAGTCCAAGTGTTTTTTTATTTATAAAATTTTGAATATTTTTTTTTTGAATTTTTTTTTCTACAATAAAATTATGTTTTTGTTTTATTAATCTTGTACCAAAAGTTTCATTGTTACTAATTTTTTTTTTAAAATGCCCTTTGTCAGTTATAATTAAATACTCTATTTTATTTTTTTTTAAAAAATCAGCCAAAATACTACATGGACCTGCTTCTCTAAGTCTATCTCCTCCAAAAAGAAGAATTTTATATTTTTTCATTAAAAAAATTTATAGTTTTTCTTAATGCAACTACTTGTTCGTTTGCATCTTCAATTGAACCTTGATTTGTACAAAAATTTATTATTTTTTTTTGAAGAATTTTTGCGTTCGGGGTACAAACACAATTTTTGCTACAGTATGAAAAACATTTTGAAAACTTAGATTTTTTTATTGATGGCTCATCCTGTAAAACTTTTGACGCTGCATAAAAACTATCTCCTCCAAAATCTACAAATTTTTTTTGAAATTTTCTCCAATTGACTCTATTATTTGAAATTAATACTGAAAGAGTGTAGAAAGTAGAAAAAGTTTTTTTCGGTAAATATTGCGCTATTAAAAAATTACACTTTTTAATTTCTTTAATCATTTTTAATGAAACATATCTTCTTAAATAAATTATTTTTTTTAATCTTTCAATTTGAGCTAAAGCTATAGCTGCACTAAATTCATTAAGTCTATAATTGTATCCAATTAAATTAAATCTTGAGGTGGAAGGATTTTGCAGAAATTTTTTGCTTACAATAATTCTATCACCACTAGGTTGTAAAAATTTAAATCCAAGATTAGAAAATTTTCTTGCTCTTTGAGCATATTTAGCATTCGATGTGGACAAAATTCCTCCATCACCACAGGTTATATGTTTTGCAGATTGAAAACTCCAACAAGCAATATCACTAAAAGTACCTGCTAGCTTCCCATTTTGATCTTTTGCTCCTAGAGATTCTGCGCAATCCTCAATAATCTTAAGTTTATATTTTTTTGAAATATTTTTAAATATTCTACTGTTACAAACTCCACCATACATATGAACAAGTATTATTGCTCTAGTCTTTTTTGTTATTTTTTTAATTACATCCTTAGGATCAATTAGAAAAGTGTCTGGTTCAACATCCACATAAATCGGTTTTAATCCAGCGAATATAATTGCATTTAGAGGCATTACTGGAATTAAAGCAGGGACTAAAACTTCATCATTTTTTTTAAGTCCAAGTGTTAGTAAAGCAGTATGCAAAGCAGATGTGCAAGAATTTAGTGTAATAGAATACTTTATTTTATGTAATTTTGACCATTTTTTCTCTAACAATAAATTAAAATTTTTTTCTTTCTTTGGTCTAAGACCTCTTTTAAGTATTTGCTTTAAATACTTCATTTCGTTTCCTCTAAACCGCCAAAATAAGTTATTTTCCATAAATTTAAATTCCCTCTATAAATTTAATTTGTTTTTTTTTCCATTCTGCGTTTTTATTAAAATTTATTTTTAATAACTGCTTATTTTTCTTTAAATATAAATTTATGTTTTTTCTATGATTAAAATTTCCACAATTTTGGGCTATTTTATTCAATAGTTTAAAGTCTTCGCGATAATCTAGAGTAAGTCGACAATTTTTGATTTCATATAGAGATCCTTTAAAAATAGATTTAGAAATATTTCTATTGAGAAAAGGCTCAATTATTTCAGTGTCAAAATTCTGTTTTTTATAATTTTTATTAAATGAAAATATTTTTTTTAGGCAATTTATGGTAACGCTGTAGCCCTCACTAGCAGCGCCATCTCTTGATACTTTAGATGGCAGAATTATATCTTTTTTGGAACTTTTTAATTCTTTAAAACTTTTTTTAACACTATCCCAATCAAAGAAAGGGTCATCTGCATCAATAGTGTGAAATGCTTTCACATGAAATTTTTTACAACAGTCATACCATCGTAATATTTTATTTTTTTCTGATCCTGCAAAAAATTTTATTTTATTTTTTTTTGCTAATCCTACTATTTTTCTATCTTTCAAATTGTTTGTTGTGCAAATAATTGGCTCAATTCCTCCTGTAATACATCTAGTTATTATATGTTGAAGAAGGATGATGCCATTAAGACTCAAAAAACATTTATTTGGAAGTCTTGACGATTGTGAGCGCACAGTTATTAGACCTGAAATTCTTAATGTCATTTTATTTTTTATATTTAAGCAATTTGATTATAGTTTTTTTTATTATCTAATATACAAATAAAAAGAATATATTTATACTAATTTTTAAAATATGAATTTTATAAAAAAAATTATAAAAGCAATAAAAGAAGAAGTATTAGTTTATAGAATAAAAAGATATTTTGAATTAAAATTTTTTTTAAGGAAAAAAATCTATGATTTTAATTTACAAATTCACGAGGAAGGTATTTTTTTTAATTTACTAGATAATTTTAAAATCAATAGTATTTTACAAATTGGTATAGGAGACCCTGACTTAAATAGAGATCCAATATACAAATATTTAAATCAGAGAAAAATATCAGGCACTGTAGTAGAGCCGCACCCTAACCTTTTTAAAAAACTTGATAAATACTACAAAAATTTTTTGAAACTTGATTGTATTATCAGTGAAATGAATAACACTGAAAGAGAATTTTTTTTTGTTGATGAAAAATATTTAAATGAATATGAGGATTACGTTAAAACAATATCTACTGTTAATAAAAAACACCTTATAAAATGTAAGGTTTTACCAAAGCATATAATTCAAAAAAAGATAGTTTCTAAAACTATTCAACAAATAATTATAGAATACAAAATTAAATCGTTTGAACTACTATTCATAGATACAGAAGGATCAGATTTAAATATTATTGTTAGTTTTTTAAAAAAAACTAATTTTTATCCATGTATTATATTTGAGTGGCGACATATAGATGAAAAAAAACTGATAGATTTACTTGAGGATATGGAAATAAATTACAGTTATAAATTTATATTTTTTCAAAGTGATGTTTTGTGTTTTACTGAGAAAAACTATAAAAATTAAGTTCATGATTAATTGGAGTATAAAATTTGAACTATAAAAATAATTTTTTGAATTTTTTTAAAATTATTACCAAAAAATATTTTTACTGAAATATTTATAAATAATTGTCTTATAATAAAAAAGTGAATCCTGAAAATTTTTTTCAGTGCATAAATCAAGCCAATTGAGCTATTAGTACTGGTCAGCTACATGCGTTACCGCACTTCCACAC
>MDSV01219110.1_pt1 | contig 22133 bp, 14 predicted proteins | sample 810851 | NCBI WGS metagenome assembly MDSV01 (sample SAMN05326640, study PRJNA326480) | marine metagenome | isolation source: seawater | place: Atlantic Ocean: North East | collected 2012 | reverse complement strand
TGGTGGACACTGGGGGATTTGAACCCCCGGCCTTCTGGTTGCAAACCAGACGCTCTTCCAACTGAGCTAAGCGCCCTCAAGCCGTCCGGAGAGTCTTTACCTTTTGATTGTTATCAATTGTAGAATTACTCTACTCGGTCAATTGTTGCATCTCTGTCAGGACCTACGCCCACCGATGTACAAGGAACTCCAACGATTGCCTCTATTTGCTTGATATAATGTTGCGCTGCAGAAGGTAAGATTGAATAACCCAAGTTCTCATCATTTGCTTTCTTGGCAATTCCAAGCCATTCTACCAAAGTTTGTGAAGGGAAACCAGGCATTGTGACATATACCGGTTTACATCTAGCAAGTGCATTTGCACTGGCAGGCATTTCTAAGATCTCTTTACCATCGAGTTCGTATGCAACACATATTTTCAACTCATCAAGCCCACCTAGAACATCTAATTTAGTTAGAGCAAGCCCAGTGAAACCATTGATTCTATTGGCATGTCTCATAACTACTGCATCAAACCAGCCACAACGTCGTTTACGACCAGTTGTAGTACCAAATTCATGACCTACAGTACCTAAATGATCTCCAACTTCATCGAGTAATTCTGTTGGCATTGCTCCGTTACCAACCCTAGTGATGTAAGCTTTAGTAATGCCAATCACATCTTCAATATGGCCTGGATGAATTCCTGCTCCATGTGAAGCATTGCCCCTAGATGTTACAGATGATGTGACATATGGGAATGTTCCTTGATCAATATCTAATAAACAACCTTGAGCGCCTTCAAGTATTACATGTTCGTCCATTTTTAATGCATTATCTAGCATCAGCCCAGTATTCCGAATACAAGTTGAATACTTATCCCAAATCCAATTTATGTCAGCTTGTAAGCTTTCTTTAGTAATTCTGTCTTTACATCCTGCAGCACTTAACGAAGCATTCATTCGATTAACAGTAGAAGCATACCAATCATCGCTTCCCTTGAACTCCTCAATATCGCCAAATCTTAGTCCTATACGGTTTATTTTGTCAGCATAAGTAGGTCCAATTCCTCTACCAGTTGTACCAATCTTCTTATCTAATCCATCAAGATATCTATGGTAAGGGAGGATTATATGGGCTCTTTCACTGACAAATAATCTATCACCTCTTGGGTCTTCACCACTCGAATCATGCCAATTTGTCAATTCAGTATCGAGTACCCATGGATCTATTACCATTCCATCACCAAGTATCAAATTACATTCTTTTCTAGTGATACCTGAGGGCAATAGGTGAAACTTTAACACACGATCACCCAATACAACGGTGTGTCCTGCGTTGTTGCCACCTTGGAATCTGGCAACCCAAGTAGCTTGTTCTGCGATTCGGTCGACCAATTTCCCCTTGCCTTCATCGCCCCATTGGGCACCTAGAACTACTGTTGCTGGCATGTCTGTCATTTCTAGCCTTACGCGTACCGTCTTTGAACTATGCCATCGAAATATGATTGCTTTTTGACAAAATTTAATAATTTAAGTAAAAACAACACTTTATATTCAAACTACTACAATAATTGAACAATGGGTCAAAACCAAGTTTAAGCCTTGCAGTCAGTGCCAAACAATCGCACAAGTAAACAAGTGGTTTAAATACCTACAGCACCCATTAGTTAACAAGAGGTTAAGTACATGAACACCGATAACAATAATATGGAAGCTCAAAATATTCCCAATAATTCTAACAGAGTTTATGGTCAATTCAATACCAACAGACGAGTTTTGGATGGACACACTCGACCTTGTGAAGAATGTGGAGCAATTGACTGGCAACTTGACGATAATAGAGGAGAGATTATTTGTAATTCCTGCGGTTTAGTAGTTGAAGAGAATGTTATTGATCCTGGTGCTGAATGGACTAATCGTGACAAATCAGAGGACAGGTCAAGAGTTGGGCAACCTTTAACATATACATTATCAGACAAGGGTCTTAATACCACCATTGATGTTCGTGATTTGAATACCGGTTCTGCCAGTAGACACGGCATAAATTCTCGTTCAAGGCGCGAATGGCGCCGCAGAAGAGTGATTGATGAAAGGTCTAAAACTAGAAAAAGCCGAGAGCGCAATCTGGTTAAGGCTAATCAAATGATTAGAGACCGTTCAGATTTACCAAAATCATTGCAGGAAGAAACGGCCCGACTTTATCGCAGACTTAGTGGCGAAGGCTTTGTGACCGGGCGGTCGATTGCTGGTGTTTCTGCGGCATGTACTTACCTAGTCGCTCGAGAAGAAAATCTTCCGAGACAGATACCTGATATTGCTGAAAGTTACAATGTTACTGAAAAAGAACTATCCCGATTGATAAGACAGGTATCTAGGAAATTGAATCTACACAAAATCACATCCCCAAATGAATACTTTGATCGATTCATCTCTGATCTGCAATTACCGCCCAGTATATTCACACAAGTAAATCATCTTTGGTCTAAAATTAGCCCGCACGAGGATATTTGGCAAGGTAAAAAGCCAATGGGTGTCGCTGCTGCGTTAATCTACAAGTCTGCATCAGAATCCGGAAGTTCAAGGACTCAATCAGACGTTTGTAAAGTAGCCAATGTGTCGGAAGTAACGTTGAGAGGTTTGTTGAGGATCATAAATGGATTATTAGACCAATTAGGTGAAGTATCAAAGCAATAATACCCTAAAATTGAATAATAACTCTAAGTTGGGTCAAACATGGGTTTCAAAGCCAAGGCCAGAAAGCACCGTAAAGACGATGCTACCGATAAGGATTCGAAAAAGAAAAAATCGAATCAAGGTGAAATGCAATGTGGAATAAACTCATGTGAAAAATTTGCTGATAAATCATTAGGTGGACGCTCTCTCTCTTTAGATAATGCAATCGATATGTGGGGACAAGGCAATTTCACCGCTTCTAAAGGCCGAGTAAGAGTCTGCAAATCATGTTATAGGTCATGGAAGAAAGAGAATAAATCCGATGATAATTACTACTAATTTCACTTTCAGTTTAACCTTAAGGGTGTTGGAAAAGTACTACCCCCTACGACTTACAAGTCATGATTATGTCAAACGGAATAGTTGTACGAAGCATGGTGTTGTCTAATGGATATGTTGTCGCGATGGATGATGGATTAATATCTTGGAGACCTAATAATGGAAGAAGATCAAACCATAGATTACAATATCCTGCAACGGTATTGCTCGGCATGAAAGGCCCAACAGGCAAATGTGAGTCTATCTTAATAGGTGACCTTAGAGGCAATATTGTTCGCTTAAGTTTACCTCGGTTAGAACTCTTAGATGCTTATGAAACCTCAAGTTCCTCAATTCGCTCATTATGTCGGACAAATTTTACCTCTGACAAAATTCTTGTTGGGAATGATGATGGTGAAGTGTGGTTAGTTGGAAAGGATGTCCCCGGTAGTGGAGTTATGTTGTTTCATCATGAAACTAAAATAACCAGTATAAGATTAATTAACGATGAAATAACAATCCAATGTGGTTGGTCAACCTTCAGTTATGATTGGCAGGGAATATTAAAATCTAATATTGATAAAAATGATATGTTTGCTGAAAAACAAAAACAACGTACAAATAGGCGTTCCCGATTATTAAGCGATAAATCAAAAAGATATACTCATGGATCATTACTAGATTTACCAATTATTAGTTAAATTTCTTCTCGCTCATTTAATGGCCATGGTGGATGAGGCGTAAACCAAATCGCCGTTTTTGCGGGCCTTGGCCATGATTTGGGCGACATACCTTCATTTTCAATACACTTATTGAAAAAATCAATATGCCGATTTAACATATCCAAAATATGAGTTTTCCCTTTTATTGCAGGGCCTTGTAAAGGAATTAAAGTTTCTATTTTCAATTTCCTTATTTTCTTTAAACTTGCCAAAATATCTGTAATACTGCCAGTTGGCAAATCCCAACGAGATGGCCGGTCTGCCCTTGGAATAATTGGACCGGCAACCAACAAATTCTTCTCTGGCGAAAAATATCCAATTCCATCTGAGCAATGACCTGGTAATGACAATGCGCATATCTGGCCGTCGCCTAATGGAAATATCTCATCACCACTAAGAGATTGGTTAGTTGTGGTTGGCATATCAGAGTCATATCGATTTGCCCAGGTAGTAAAAAAATCGCCAGATTCTAGTGCACCATGACCATTGGAATGAATGTGAACTGGACAGTTATCAAATTCTGTTGAAATATGTGCCGCTCCACCCGAACATGGATACCTTCTGCTAGTTAGTAAAATTCTATCCAATTTTTCGTCACCTAAGATCCCCTTTATTCTTTCAACCTGTAAACTCTGATACCATGACGTACCAGAATCAATTAAAATATTCCCTAAATTACCAACTATCAATACAACATTTGAATCGTGATGGATTGCGGGTAATCTCACGATTCGCATAAACATGGGTCATATCAACAGTGCTTCAATGTAGTGCTACCAATTTGTACAACGAAAATTAGTTTGGTGGTGATTAAATAGGGGAAGTTGGTGGGACGGTCATGGCACGTTTCCCCGAAGCAGAAGCTAGAATGCTTCGTCGAAAGATTTGCATGCGTTGCAATGCAAGAAATGCTTTCCGTGCTACCAGTTGCAGGAAGTGCAGTTACAAAGGTTTGAGACCAAAGAATATCGAGCGAAAAGGTGCTTGATTTTTTCTAACTAAATCCCCATCAATTGTAGGATTAATGTCGTAACATCTCCAAGTAATGCCATTGGAATTATTGCTGGGAAAAGAAACACCAAAAGCGGTAATTTATAACTCACCCAAACATCATTTACGTGATGTTGCTTCAACTTTGCAATTGATTCAGATAATTGCTCATCTGTTGGTGTTCGTCGTGGAGCACGTGTTTTGTGGTATACTTTCGTTTCGCCATTGGGCATATCAATAATTGAAGTCAATAGCCAAACATGACGTTTCTGGACTTCATCAATTGGTAATACTGTAGAATGCCAAAACATTCGTAAGTCTGAAGCAGATTTGACATTACCTTGGAGTATATTTTTGCCTATCAAAATTATTGGAATAAGCATGAAACTTAATCCACCCCACATTAGCAGCGCGATTGCAGGTGGCAAAGAGAGTACTACTTCCTCACCATGGTCAAGCAGCACTGGCATTGTTGACCAATTGGGTACTAAAATTGCAACCCACATTAAAGCCTTAGCATCTGCCCCACCATGAATAAGTCTCATTCTCCAACCCAAGTCAATAAGAAAAATAACCAGTAATCCAGATAGTGTTGACCAATATAATGCGGACATACCTGTTTCATTACCTAATAGCAAGTCGATGAAGTCTACGTCCCCATACTTGCTCAATCCAATTAAAATTCCAAAAACGCTAGCTATATACCAAATAGCTACCAAAATATCCATTTTATTTCCTGCTCTAATATCACTTAATGTTGGTCTACCAATTATTGCCACTGAAGCGTAAGCTACTACTGCTGAGGCGGTCAAAAATATACTCCAATCTGCTTGTCTAGCTATTAATTCTAAACACCAAATAAAAATTGCAGGCTTAACCCAAATTACCCAATGGCTATTACTAACTCGTCTATCTTTGTGATCCATCCAAGCTGCCCAACCCATTCCAAGAAGTAAGACAATAACCCTGGCCCAACCTAAAACCTCCTCAGAGCTTAGTGCCATGTTGGACGCGTGTCGCCAGTGAATTTAAAGACGGCCCACTAAGTGGGTAGTTTACTCAGCGTTGGAGGATAAACCATGGACATCGAAACTAGACTTCAGCAAGTTGCCACTGTAATTAATCAAATTGATGATCCAAAAGTCCCTAGAAACATTAGGCGTCAAGCAAAAGAGGCATGCGAACACTGGCTTTTGAATAAAAATAAGAAATTAGATGTACGTATTGCAATGTCACAATCTAAATTAGAGGAACTTTACGAAGATCCTAATATCCCTCCTGAATTCGGAACACTAATCTTAATGATCAATACTGAGTTGGAAAAAATCTTAACCGAAGTACTATGATTCTTCTTGAAGATTAGCATTGTTTGGTTTAATTTTTAAGGCTAATATTGCGGATAACAACATTAGCACTCCACATAAATGAAATGCTGTGTGATAATCAAATGGCCAATTTCGCGAAACTGTATATGTCCAAACAATCCCTCCAGATAGAGGTCCTATAATTCTAGCAAAGGAACTGACTGATTCTTGTGCACCCATTACTACTCCCAAATTCAAACCTTCTTGTTTAGCTAAACTTGTCAAAAGTGAGGATGATGATGGCTGAAAAATACCATTACCTACAGCAATTAATACCACTACTATTATCATCTGTAATAATGCCCAATTTGCTTGAGTATAAGGTATCAAAACTAAGCCGAGACCGGTAAGCAAACAAGAGACTGGAAGTAACCTTTCAGCACCAAATTTACGTGATAGTGGACCAATCAGTACTGCTTGAGTAATTATACCTGCCACACCAATTATTGCAAATATTCGACCGTTTTGTGCTTCATTATACCCTAGTCCACCTGATTCAACATCCATACCAGTGTATAAAATAAATACTGCATGCATTATAGTAAATCCAAAAATGAATAGCATAGTCACCCATATTATTGTTGATATTGAACCTCTCTTTAACATTGAAAATGACTGAGAAATTGATTTGGAAATTCTCGAGTACCAACTAAATCCATCGACTTTACTTCGCTTTTCTTTGGGTAATGATTCTGGTAATTTCCAGTAGGCAAATATCAATGACGCCATAGATAATAATCCTGCAGCAATACACGGCAGTAGATATGGATAAGTATCAAAAATAGTCGATTCGAAATATTGCCATTTAGCAGCAGGATTAGATAACTCCCCACCAATGAATGGCCCGATTGTGAAACCGAGACCAAAAGCTGCACCTATCAAGCCCATTCTAGTTGTTAATTGAGAAGGATTACTTACATCTCCAATATATGCTCTTGCCACCGCTAAATTGCCATTAAATACCCCTGCTAGAAATCTTGCTGCAAGGGCAATTATCAAAGTATTAGCTAATCCAAACATGGCAAAAAATACTGTATTGCCAATTAATCCGATCATTAAGACTGGACGTCTACCAAAACGATCAGATACTGACCCCCAAAATGGGGAAAACAAAAATTGAGCCGCTGAATATGAAGTCATCAAAATTCCAACCCAAAGACCTACTTCCGTTATCCCTTCTTTTGCTGCCAAATCTTCAACTAAATAGGTCAAAAATGGTATTACAATTCCGAATCCAATCATGTCAATCATAGTGACAAGAAATAGGACAAATAGGGCGCTAGAGCTAGCATTCACAGTAGGAACACTTTCTCCATTTTCACTCATACATAACCCAACTTGGCATAGTTTTTGTAATCAACTCACATTTGAATGGCAAATATGCCAAATCAAGCAGAAGGTGATTTCTTTGAGACTTCAGGTGTTAATCGGTCTATGACATTGCCAAGTCTTTCAACAAGACCTGCTTTATGTTCATGCTTGATTAGTGCATGTTCCATTACCTCATCTAATGAATCTACTGCTATGACTTCAATTTTATCGACATACTTATCATCGAGTAAAACATCTTGTAAATTTGCTCTTGGAACAACTACTGTCTTGATACCTGATGCTGCTGCTGCCTCTATCTTGGCCGTGACACCGCCAATTGGAAGTACTTCACCCCTTACAGATAAAGAACCTGTCATGGCTAAATCCTGTCGTATCGGTATTTCTTCCAATGCTGAAATAACTGCGGTAGCAATGGTAATCGATGCCGAGTCACCATCGACTCCATGCGTGTCAACGAATTGAATATGAATATCATAATCAGAAATATCCTTACCTGTTAACTTCTTAATTACTGCACTAACATTTGTTACGCTTTCTTTAGCAAGATCTGAAAGGCCTCCTGTTGCATGAATCTTGCCACCTCCACCTTGTGAAGGAGTAACTAAGGCCTCAACAGGTAACATGATCCCACTGAAATCTGATAAGCCAGAGTTAGCACCTAAAACTGCTAGACCATTTACTCTGCCAACTCGTTCACCTGAATTGACCAATAATGAATAGTCTCTTCTACGCTCAATCATACGATCTGCAACTTGCTGTTCAAGTGGTTTGGCGATGTTTCTCGCTCCTAATACGTGTGCTGCTGTAGTATATTTTGAGCCGTCTTCACTAGCCAAATCTCCTGCAATTCTAATTAAGCCGCCTAATTCTCTTAATCTAAGTGATAACTTTCCTCTTCTCCCAGCACGACGTTGAGCCTCTCTTAGAATGATGCTTACTGCAGATTTATCAAAGTGAGGTATCTCCCTATTTGTCCCAATATCTCTTGTAACTTCTTGAGCAATAAACCGAATCAATCTACGGCGATTTCTTGAGGTATCAGGCATTTCAGAATTGACATAGACTTCATATCCATATCCCCTAATTCTACTGCGTAATGCTGGATGCATGCCTTGAATTGCATCTAAATTTCCTGCCGCTATCAAGATAAAATCACATGGAACAGGTTCAGTCTTGGTTAATGCACCAGAGGAACGTTCTGAACGACCTGATATGGGGAATGCTCTTTCTTGCATTGCGGTTAGTAGAGCTTGTTGCTCTTCTAATCTTAATAAATTAACTTCATCGATATACAATACTCCCTTGTGGGCACGGTGTATTGCACCAGGCTCTACCCTATCATGAGCAGGAGTCTCCATCCCACCTGATTGAAACGGATCGTGTCTAACATCGCCTAATAATGAACCTGACAAGGTTGCAGTTGCATCAACAAATGGTGGAAGTTCATTGGTTTCATGTTTAACTAACAACTTTGGAATCCTGCTTTCGTCCGAAGCCCCTAACCGACCTCGAATAAACATATATCCGAACATGAGTAAGAATCCACCAAATAGTAGAGTAATAATATCACCAGTTTGAAGTGTTGCAATGACTAACAGAAAACCAATTGCTGCAAAAGCAATAAGTAACATCTTTTGAGAACGTTCACGTTGTTGTCGTATCGCTTCACGCTGAAGTTTCACAATTCGGTCGCCACGAGATGCTGGAACACATCTTACTCGGGGTGCATTCTCATCATCCTCATTAGGATAGATTAGAACATCCTCTAAAACATCTCTAGGTAGTAATTCAGTCATTGATTTAGCAAGCATTGATTTTCCTGTACCAGGATCTCCAATCATCAACATATGACGTCTCTGTTCTGCTGCTTTTTTGATTACTACTGAACCGGTTTCTTGTCCAATTACTTGGTCAACAAGAGTTTCAGGGATTGGAACTTCTTCTGTAGTGTCAAAATCAACAGATTCAATCCACTTATCAACATTTAAATCCATTATTTCGTCAGTGCCAGTCGGCTCTGGACCCCATACCACAACCTCATCTTCTGAGGTCTCAATGACGTCATCATCTTCACCGGTCACAACTGTCCCTCACACTACTCCCCTTTATGGGTTTAGAATATTTTACAAACAAAAAACGCCTCAATTATTTAATTTGTCAAGGTATTGTTGACCATAATACTCCCACTGGGCCATTGTCCATCCAGAGGGTAAACCGCTAGGAGGTAATGGTGGGCCTCGGTGTAATTGCACTGGCGGAATCATTTGAGGAGCTACAGGCTGATTGGTAATTTGCTGTGTCGAAGCATGGTGAATTGCTTGAGTTTGTGAGACATAATGTTGCTGAGGTTGTTGGGCATATTGCGGTGCAGATAACTGTTGCTGGAATATTGCTTGAGTCCCCCCATACATCGAATTAGCAGTCATATCACGAGCTGGTAATGTCGTATCTGCCCACTTGAAACCAAGGTTATCTTCGACTCTGTTGCCTCGCATAAAGAACATTCCACCAAGTAGACTGAATATGATTATTGCAGAAACTATCCCCACAATTATCATAGTTTTATCTGTGCCTGATTTCGAACCATCTGTAACGCTGCCGGAGGTTTCATCCTCATCACAGACTATTCGTGGGTCTAAGCAAACAAATAGAAGATCGGCTTCAGCATTCTTCAATTCTTGTTCTAACTCAGTTGTATCGCCTGTTTCTTGTTCGATACTGAATTGTAAATCAGCTATCTTATTTTTCAAAGAATTAGAATAATTATCCAACATCTCATCGGACATTTCAGATGGAATAGGAACAGATTCAGTAATCGTCCATTTTGGAGCGCTTGACATAGATGTCTTGTAATTATTATTTTGCTCATCAACTCCATCCATCATAACTAAGAAGTAATCACCGTAATTGTAACCATTTCCTCTTGCAAGCGTTTCACCAGTAGGGTCGCCAACAAATGGAATATCCATAGCAGCCTCCCAGCTTTTAGAGGGATTAATGTCTAAATCATACTGCCATGCACCATCACATACACCTTCAGCACTGCAAGTCTGCCATCTAACTTCAATTGATTTAAAGATAGGTGCATCTTCAGTTAGGTAAAAGTTTACGTAAGGAATCATCCCAATGTATAGGTTTGTTGCTTCAACCACCATGAAACCATCTTCGGCAGGGCTCTTAACAATTGTAAACTCAAGAGAATCATAGACATCAACAGTAACCGAGAAATCAACAGACGCGTATTTATCAACAACAGTTATATTTACACTTTTTAATCCAATATCATTAAATTTCAATTTTAAATTCCCAGTTGAACGAGAATATTGTGCACCACCTGGTTCATCTGGAGAAGAAACTATAATTGTAATATCATCAATCTCATTATCAACATCAGAAACTAAAGATTTGAGATCAATTAGCTCCTCAATTCCTGCTTTGAGCCTGAGGTCTTCAAACGGTGAAATGTCTAAAACTGGAGCGTCATTAACCGGATTAATCATAACGATTAATTCTTGATCTGAGCAGTCTGCATCCAAATCACAAGCCCTTACTGTAATTTTCGATTGACCCTGTGCATCATTACCAACTGTATTAAAGCTCAAAACTCCGTCATTTATCGTAGCTGAAATCATATTTGAATTTGTTTCACTAATGATTTCAAATATTAAATCATCTGAAGAACTTGGTTTGCCATCTAAGGTTGTATCAGAGACATAAGCGGGCAAAACAATTGCACCAGCAGAATTAGAACCTTGCTCATCGACATATTGAGTTGGAAGTCCCAGCCATCTAGGTTGACCATTTTCCACAACGTTGAATTTTAAGTTGCCGTAAGGAAGATTCCCTGCAGCATAACCCGCCCCATCATCTACTGTTATCTCAATGGTTTTCAAGCCTGTTGGACAACCTTGTATCTCGTTGTAAGTGAAATTTACAGTTATTGACTTTGAACTTGGATTCCATGATACAAAGTACGGACTAGGTGAATCAATTATCAAATCTGCAAGTGCTGTTTCAGGATCAGAAATGTGTGGGGTCATGGGGATATCTGTAGCAGTATCACAAGTCACTGCCGGAGGAAGTGGTTCTGCGACGATCTGAGGTAAACCATTTGCTAAAGTAAAGGCATTAGGTGTCACCCTCCAATCACTTGATTGGCCTCTACCATCGGTGGCTTTTGAGCGTAAATCATAATCACCTGAAACCATTGATGTAGTTGGTGACAGAGTATACTCTCTGCCTTCTTCAGAAGTAGTAGGATTAACGATTTTATCGCCACCTGAATCAATACTTCCATCCCAAAAATTCTGTCCAGCAAGAGAAACCTCTAATTCAAAGTTTAATGAATTAATAGTATCAACATAGTCTTCAGCATTGCCTCCAGCAACTACTGTGAAAACAGTTCCTCTTTCTATCACATTATTGCCAGTAACTGTTGCTTGTTTGGCAGTAGGTGGACGGTCATGGTTTAATTCTTGAACTAAGATGTTATTGCTTATCAAGCCGTCTCCAGTCAAACCGGTAATTCTAGCACCAAATGCTGTTTTCATTGCATTTCCAGAAAAAGCTGTGGTATCAACTGTTGCGGTATGGGAAATTGTTCCTTGAACCGAAAGAGATGAAATTGATTTTGAAGCGACAGCAACTGGAGTGTTGCCATCCATGTAGATAATCTCTAAATTACCTCCATCATAATAATCTAAGCCTCCGATATTTTGAGCAATTGCTGAAACTGTAACTTGATCTCCTCTTTTGTAACTATTGGGCGACGCAGCGTTTGACAGTGACACACTTGAAACTGCAAGTTCTAACTTTGGACCCATGCTACTATCTGATGCCGCATATACATCTTCATTGTGTGAACTTGTGGACCAACCGCTGAAAATAGCACCTATAGACAGCATGTTAGCATATCCAGATTGACCGCCTTGTGACCTGGCAAGACTGGCTGGAACAGTCCATGTTTCAGTGTGTGGACCATTGTTCAAGTTCATCGTTACAAAGCCATTTCCTCCTCCAACAATACCCGATTGAGTGGCATATGAATTGCCGTTCAGTAGCCAAGCACGCCAGCAATTGTGCCCATATGAGCCATCATTGTAGTTGTAGGCGCATTTCTCTTCGGTTACTGCCGCATAAAGAACGGTGGTTGAAGGCGCACTACCGCTACCGACGTATGATGCTTCCATGGTAATATCAACATTGGCACTGTCTACTGAATTAACTGATTGTACTACAGATATTTGATAATCATTAACTGTTGAAGCCATGTATCCGCCTGCTTCAAACGGAGGATCAAATGCTTGACCATTACATTCTCCTGTTTGTTGGTTGAATCCATAGCAACCTCCACGCGCTGGGTCCGAATCACCTAGGTACCCTGTTGGTGCACCACCTGTCTCACCAAGATGATTCATAGCATAAATTGGTGCAACATTTCCTGAACGCGCATCATTTGTTGCAGAAAAATCTGCAGATTGATAAGTGATGTAAACAAATTCATCAGGATTTGATTGTTTCAAATTATCGGCAGATTCTGAACCACCACCTGCGACAAAGCAGTAATAGCAATTATCTGAAGAAATATATTGCAAAAAGACGTTGTGACCCGGCGAAACAGCCTTTTTTACAACTTCCACTTCTTCTAGAATAGTAGGTTCTTTTTCCTCGGGATTCGAAACTGTGCAAAGCATCATACTTCCAATAAACATGCTAACCAAAAGTATTGACACTGATTTGGCATAGAACTTCATATAATGCTCTAAGTATGTACAGTATATCAAACCCTCTATAATTGGTGTAAAGTTATAGTTTTTTGAAAATCTCACAAGAGGTTAAATCTTCAATCAATTTGGCACGGCTATGAGTTCCCAAGAATGGGCCGCTATTGAGGATGAAAATAACAAAGTGTTCATCGTTAATTTGGTTGATGAAATGACCAAGGTTAAGGGTCTTGGAGTATTTAATCCTGCTAAAACACTCGAGGGGAAAATACCTGGAGATTCTCTAATAATAGGTCAAAAATCATTGCAGATTCTCTCACCAAGACTGCCCGAACTATACCGGGGGATGAGACGTAGAGCTCAAACAATTTCAGCCAAAGATGCTGGAATAATTATTACAAAACTGGGAATTGGCCCGGGTGACACAGTTTTGGAAGCGGGACTTGGAAGTGGAGGATTATCCCTTCATTTGACTAGAGTATTGGGCGACTCTGGTAGATTAATTACTGTCGAATATCGAGATGAACATGCTGAAATTGGACTAGAAAATCTGCAACGAGCCAAATTTTGTTTCCCTGAATTTCCTGTTCATGAACATGTTTCTGGAGATATAATTGAAGTTAAACAAGAAATTTCAAAAATCACCGATCAGATAGATGCCATTATTCTTGATCTACCCAATCATCATGAAGCAATAAATGCAGTTAGTGACCTCTTGAAACCTAGCGGAAGAATTGCTTGCTATTGCCCAGTGACCAGCCAAATTGAGCGGGCATGGAGTGCTTGTGAAGCAAATGGACTGACTGTAGAATGGGCAGGGGAGTTAATGGAAAGGCAATGGGGTAGAGCGTCAAAAGGCGGTGTAAGACCTGTTAATGGCCCGTTTGGTCACACTGCATTTCTACTGGTTGCCCACAAGCGTTAATCAAAACTTTTGATTTTCGACAACTCTAATTTTTTCATCGCACTTGGGGCAAGTAAACTTGAATGGAGGGGTACTGCCTCTGGGCACGCCTAACTTCGCTTCACAGAACGGACAAATAACCTTGTTATCAGGCGTCATTCGACATTCATTAGGTTGCAATTTATGGACTTTAACATCCTCTTCCTCTTTCTTCTTAGATTTCTTAGATTTCTTTGAAGTTGGCTCATCAGCATCATCTTCATCATTAAATTCTGCATTGTTGGAAGCTTTTTTCCTACGTTTCCTCAACATGTTCATCAGCAAAATCAACAGTATTGCAAAAGCCCATCCTCCGGCCATTATCGACAGTGCTTGACTCTGATCTAATTTGACATCAAATGGCAATTCGATACCATTTGGCGGCAATTCTGGACCTTCAATTCCCACACTCATATTATCTGATTCTTGAGTATATGTGACGCTATCAACTTCTATAGTAGCAGATAAACGTAATGAAGCAGATTCTGATTGTGAAACTCTAGAATTTAGCAATAATTCAAAAACCATAGTTTGCCCATTGCTCAAAGAAAACTTATTGGATTCTTCTGCAGAATCCATAGGCATCAATATTAGGTCAAATAGTGATTCATCTGAACCAAGAATAAACAAATCACCAGTTATTGGAGCATTAGCTAAATTTGTCACTGTTACTGAAGTTGATGAACCTCCTGATGAAGCCATAATTAGCGAACTATCCCCAAATTCTAAACTGACAATTCCATCATCACCCCAATTTGGTTCGACGGTAAAGATTTCCATTTCTTCCAACACATAATTACTTCGAGCATTACTTGTAACTCGGAAAGTGAATGATGACAAACCGGCATTAGCCGATGTATCAATAGGACAACTCCAGTTGTATGCTTGAGAGGAAGAGCCCGCTGAAAGAGTGAATATTTCAGACAAATCACAATTATTGCCAACGGTCGTCAATAAGAATTGATCTTCTCCTGTACCGGTATTGGTAACTACAACATCGCCGCTAATAATGTCACCAGGCTTAGCACTATTATCATCTGCGAGTATGGTTAATTGCGCACTGACTTGGATTGGAATTATCTTAAAACCAATTGAAGATGAGATTGATTCATCATTTGATGAAGTCACTAAAATTGTCACATCACAACCAGATGAAGGTGCACCTGCAACTCTCTCACGTATTGAAATTGTTACTGCTTGAGTTGAGGACGAATCAAGATTGATTGAAGATGTGGAAAGTATTGTATCAAACCATGATGAAGCATTGTTAGAATCATCATATGATAGTGCGACAAAAAAGGTATCTGATGCAGAACCTAAGTTTGTCACCTCAAAAGTATAAGATACTTCTGAAATTGGACCTGCTGCGATATTATTACTAATTGAGTTTACCGTTAAGCCAACACTATCTGCAACTTGTAATTCAAGATTTATAGATTGACTTATTTCATCTGACGAAAAAGTTACTGAGATTGGATAAGTGCCTGAATCTGCGGTTGAAATCATACTAACATTCATGACCACAGTTGTCATTTGACCTGCATCTAAATCAACATCGACTGATGAAAAGGTTACTTCTGAACCAGTTGGCAGACCGAGTACAGAGGCTGACAGATTGAGGTCCATTGTGCCAGCATTTGAAAGTTCAAGATCGACATTTACCGAATCGCCAGGTTTAGTAGAAATTCTTCCATCCAAAGGACCTGATATTGAAAAATCCGCCACTGGTTGTACATCAAATGAAACCATCGCTTGGCTGGTTAAACTTTGGTAAGTGACACTGAAATTTTGCAAGTATAAACCAATGAAACCATTGGAAATATTAGTTGAAATATCCCATATACCAACTGAACGGGAGCTCACATTCAACAACGAGGCAGAGGAAATATCAGTAAGTAGTGGGTTATCAGCCATTACATCAAGCAAAAATTCTACATCTTCGCTACCGTTATTGTAGAGCCGTAATTGGTACTGTTTAGCAACACCAGGAGTGATGTCAAATATTGCATCACTTGCAGGAACTAAGTCAAATTCAATATACTCATCAATATTAATTGTAAAATTAAACGCCTCGGGGTCATATTGATAATCACCATACATACCAATACCATCAAGAGAAATATCACAACTATCAGACATATCGGATGATGAATCGATATCAACTAAAAATCCAACATTAACAACATCGCCAGGCATTAATCCAGAACTACTTGCATCGACTAAAGAAACATTACATGGATAGATGCTAGAGGATAATTGCCAGTTTAGATTTAATTCTGCATTCCCAGTATTTGTCACTTGAACAGATGTTGCAACTGATTGACCCGGAATAAAGTTAGAATCTTGATCGAGGAAAGAAAAACTCAAGTTATTCTCTGGCAATACTTCAACAACAAATGTATAGCTGCTTGAATTATTACCACCTGTTGTAGCGGAGAATAGATTGAAACCATAAAACCCAGGTTGTGCATTACTTGGAACTGAAACTTCTACAGTAGTTTGTACTGTTGAATATGCCGCAATATTACTTATCTCTTCATCGGCAAATACTAAGTTCCACCCAGGTGGAATTGCTTTGGTTTGTCTTAGCAACGAAGGGTTAGATGTCGATTGCCATGGATAATCTAGATGACTTGTTTGATTAAACACAGTATCGTCCGCTGCTTGTTGTAATTCCAATTTTAGCCCATTAGACAAGACTACTGAGTCATTTAGATTGACTGAAGGTGCGCCTGTCATCGAAGAGTAAAGAATGCAAGCTGCAAGATATGATCCCGAAAGAGATGGATGGCTTCCGTCCGCATCATAGAGTTCATAGAAAGTATTAGCTGGTACTGGCACATTAGGATTGCCACCTGAATTAATTACGTCATAGTAGATATTTTTGAAGCCTAATCCGACTGGAGCAATCCAAACATCTCTTGTCGGTGTCGACATGTTGTCACGATAGTCGATATATCCATCTTCTAAACGGTCTTGCATATTAGTAAAATTAGAATATAATGCCGCGTTTGTTTGATCCCCTGATCTACGCCCCCATGTCATGAATAACATTGCTTCAGAACTTTCATTCTCAATTGCCTCGACTATTGATACACCTGCGTTCATACTGTCAATCCAATTTTGATCGGATCTCAATAATCCAGGGATTTGACTTTGATCTTGAAGAACTACAAAATCCCAAGCATGGCTAACATTTCTTAACGATGTATTCCATGTATTGCCGCTTGAATTAATGTTATTCCAGTGGTTAACAAAAGACAAACCTCCGCTAGTATTAGCTGCTGTAGAATTAGGCTCTCCAACTGAGTCAAACATATCGAATAATATCTCATCAATATTATCCGAATAAGTATAACTATTCCCATACATTAAGACATTAGCAGGAACATTGACTGTCGTATTGGTGTTATTTCCAGTGTTGTTGGTATTATTGTTAGAATTATTATTGTTAGTATTGTTATTGTGATTTGCCCAAAATGCAGCTAAGTCTGGTTCTGAATCTACATTCAACAAAATAGTGTCTGGAACATTTCCGTCATTGTTTACGTCGATTGTGAAATTTGCTGAGGCACCGGCATGCATTTTTTGCAAAGGACCATTAATAGAATTAAAAGAAAGAGAACTCGCGTATGATGGTTCAACTGACACATAAGCTGTTATGTGAGCATATATGTCACTATCCTGTTGTGACACATTGATAATAAAAGATCCACTATCAGAAGGTGCTGCTCCAACATCTAGTCTGATGACAATGTCGGTTTGTTTAGAAAAGGTAGGAAGAATACTATCAACGGAACTATTTACAGAAGTAATATTCCACACTGAACTTAAACCGTTAATATCCAAAGTAATATTATATGATTCAATAGAAGAGCCATTGTTTTCTATGGTCAAAGTGATGTTTTCCGAATAACCTCCTTGAAGCACAACATGAGGTTTATCTAGACTCAGTATTATGTTAGAACTCGCACTTACATTACCAATCATTGGTGAAGTAGAAGCAGATATCATCAGAAGCACGAAGAAAATCGCCCGCGATGTGCTACGCAACATAAGACCAAGTCAAGCCAACATCACATCCCTCTTGAGTGAATCGGATGATTTGTGTAAAAAATGGACCATCATTGTCCATTTTTCAATAGATTTATCCTATCTTCATGTAAAACTTCCCAAGGGAAATCACCATTACCACTTGGAATCCTGCCAAAATGACCGCCAGCAGCAGTGATTGAGTAAATTGGATTCTGTAAATTTAGAGATCTTGAGATAGCCCCCGGACGGAAATCAAACACTCTGTTTACACGTTCTGTCAATTCATGTTCACTTATTTTAGATGTACCAAATGTTTCAACTCTTACGCTTACAGGTTCTGCAATTCCAATGACATATGCCAACTGGATTTCACATTTTGTCGCTAGTCCAGCAGCAACTACGTGTTTAGCTGCCCACCTTGAAGCATAGGCAGCTGAGCGGTCGACTTTAGAAGGATCCTTTCCTGAAAAAGCACCTCCGCCATGCCGACCCATTCCACCATATGTATCAACTATGATTTTCCTTCCAGTCAAACCTGCATCGGCATAAGGTCCACCCCATGGATCGGCAAATCTTCCTGTTCCGTTAACGACAAGTTTGTAATTGCCATTTCCTAGTAATTGATTTGGAATTGAATGTTCAACTACATGTTCGCGGATTTGTTGTTTGACAAATTCTTGTTCTTTATCAATTGAACCATCAAATTGGTCTTTCAGTTTGTCATCATGTTGAATAGCAATTACTACGGTATGAACACGTGAAATCGAACCATCATCACCATACTGAACTGTAACTTGGGACTTGCCATCAGGTCTAGCCCAAGTAAGTATTCCCTCTTCACGAACAGTTGTCAAACGTCTGGTCAATCGTTGCGACAATGCTGCTGCAAGTGGAAAAAATCGACCTTTTAATTCTTCAAAACCTTCAGTTTCATCACATGCGTAACCAAACATCATGCCTTGATCTCCAGCACCTTGGTCTAATCCATCTTGATTAACACCCTGTGCTATATCTTTTGATTGAGTAGTTATGTGTACTTGTACATCACACAAATCCGTACTTGTGGCATCCATACCAATACCATGAGAGACATATCCAATACTAGCTCCAGCTGCTCTAGCAATCGCTTCATAGTCCGGCGCCTCACCAACCAATGAAACTTCACCAGCAAGAACAATTAGTCCTTTGTCTTCTTTTCCTTTAACACAGGTTTCGACTGCCACTCTTGCATTATTATCGATAGATAAACAAGCATCTACAATAGCATCTGAAATAGCATCACATAATTTGTCAGGGTGCCCGCTAGTCACCGATTCTGATGAAAAAAGTACTTCAGTCATGGGCTGTTGCGACAAACTATACTTTATGAATTAATCGTTAAAAAAACTCAAAGAATATTCTCATAAGTAATAAATTTCGGTAAAATATCATAAAAATTAACGACGGAATTTGGCGAAGTTTGATGACCTATTGCATTTCCCGCAGTCTCATGAGCAACTATGTTCCAACCCATTATCGAACCCATACTCTTGGTGAAATTCAAACACATGGTGCTGGTTTAATCGATAGTGAAGTGACTGTGGCCGGATTTATGGAAGCAAACCGCGGCAAAGGAGCTATTTGCTTTGTTGACCTTAGAGATGGCACCGGTAAAACTCAAATATTTCTCAAAGCAGACAATATAGGTGCTGAGTCATTAGACATAGTGCAAAGAATGACTAGAGAATCTACACTTCAATTTACCGGGATTGTCTCGCAAAAACGCCCGCCTAAATTGAAGGAAGGAGAAACGCCTCCGCCACCGGCATACGAGGTTGTAGCCTCATCGGTAACTGTAATTGCCAAAGCCGAAGCTCCACTACCATTGGGGGTTACAGATACTGTACATGTTGAATTAGATACTAGACTGGATAATAGATTCTTAGACCTGAGAAGAGCGCATGTTTCTGCAATGTTTAGACTACGTGGAAAGGTGTTACAATATGGCAGAGAAGCCTTGATCAACGAAGGGTTCTTTGAAACTCATACTCCAAAAATTGTCGCTACCGCAACAGAAGGAGGTACTGATCTATTCCCAATGCAGTACTTTGATACACCTGCTTTCTTAAATCAGTCTCCACAACTTTTCAAGCAATTGTGTATGTCAGGGGGACTCGAGAGAGTTTTTGAAATAGGGCCCGCATTTAGAGCTGAAAAACATGACACATATCGTCATTTGAATGAATTTATATCTTTTGACATCGAATGTTCATGGGCAACAGATGATGACGTGATGGGAGTTCTTGAAAGAATGATTCACCATATTTGGCAATCTATTGTTGAGGACCAAGAATCATTATCATATATCGATACCATCAATGAATTTAGAGCAACTAAGGGTGAGCTTCCAGTTGAAATCATAGTTCCTGAATTACCATTTCCAAGAGTTTCATACTGTGACGCAATCGACATTATCAAAAAGAAAGGAGGGGAAATCGAATGGGGAGATGATATTGATGCAGAAAACTCAGATTTATTAGCCGATGATTTGCCTCAATTTTACTTCCTACCAAGATGGCCAATGTCCCTGAAACCATTTTACATTCACCATGTAGAGGGGGAAAATGGTTCTACAGGTGACCAATTAAGTAGAGGTTTTGATCTAAACTTTGGTAGAGATGAATTGACTTCCGGCGGTCAAAGAGAACATCGGATGGATGTATTAATTGAGAACTTGAAGAAAATGGATCTCGACCCAGAAGAGTTCGAATTCTATGTTGCAGGATTTAGACATGGAGTCCCACCTCATGCGGGATGGGGACTTGGAGTGGAGCGAATTCTGATGAAATTAACTGGTGCCAAAAATGTTAGAGAAACGGTTCTATTCCCAAGAGACAGGAAACGCGTAAGCCCTTAGGAAGTAGATTCAACGCTTTATCCACTCATTTCCATCCCAATAATGGAAACTTTCATCGCTCATCTTCCTCCAGGTATAGCCTGAATCATCTGTCCATTGGTTGATAATTTGTAATTGATTAGAACTTGGAGTTTGCATATTTGACATTATTGTAGTATTATTAGATTGGTGGCCAGTATAATCCTTGACCTCTAAATCATCACTCTTACCATTGCGTGACATGAAAAATCCAACTGCGAGTCCAATTAGCAACACACCAACAATAGAGAATATAATCAAATTCCTTTGCTTTTCATCTTCAGCCTCTTGCTCAGCTGCTGCTGCCTCAAGAGCAGCTTGCTCATTATCTCCAACACCATCGCCATCCGAATCCATTGTCTCATTGGCATCATTAGGGAATGCATCTGCATTATTTCCAATATTATCACCATCTGAATCTAATGTCTCATTGGCATTATTGGGGAATGCATCAGCATTATCTCCAACAGTATCACCATCCGAATCCAATGTCTCATTAGCATTATTAGGGAATGCATCTGCATTATCGCCAACATTATCACCATCTGAATCCAATGTCTCATTAGCATTATTGGGGAATGCATCTGCATTATCTCCAACAGTATCACCATCCGAATCCATTGTCTCATTAGCATTATTAGGGAATGCATCTGCATTATCGCCAACATTATCACCATCTGAATCCAATGTCTCATTACCGTCGCTAGGAGCCCAATCAGCGTTATCTCCCACACCATCGCCATCCGAATCCATTGTCTCATTACCATCGTCAGGAGCCCAATCAGCATTATCCCCTATACCATCGCCATCAGAATCTAATGTCTCATTAGCATTATTGGGGAATGCATCTGAATTATCGCCAACATTATCGCCATCTGAATCTACCGTTTCAGAAGCATCGTTAGGGAAAGCATCGGCATTGTCACCAACTCCGTCACCATCAGAATCTGCTGTTTCGGAGGAATCATTTGGCGCCCAGTCAGAGTTATCACCGACTCCATCACCATCTGAATCTATAATTTCTGATGAATCATTAGGGAAAGCATCGGCATTGTCTCCAACTCCGTCACCATCAGAATCTGCTGTTTCGGAGGAATCATTTGGCGCCCAGTCAGAGTTATCACCGACTCCATCACCA
>MDSV01054077.1_pt1 | contig 22133 bp, 8 predicted proteins | sample 810851 | NCBI WGS metagenome assembly MDSV01 (sample SAMN05326640, study PRJNA326480) | marine metagenome | isolation source: seawater | place: Atlantic Ocean: North East | collected 2012 | reverse complement strand
AGCGCTGACAGTGAATTGATCTCCGCCAATTGATAATGTCATCATATCACCGCCAAGTGCGGCTGCCTTAAGAATTCTAATGAAATCGTTACCACTCAAGTGAACTTTACACTTGGGGTCAAGTGGCGGTAGTGCTGGAACAGTAATTGTTGACGGGTCGATAGTTCTTAGTTCACCTTCAACATTACCTAATTTGGCATGAAGCATACCTGTTCCTTCATCAGCGGTTAGATTCAACATCTCATCTGGCGTTCCTAGACTGACTAGGTTTCTTACTACATCAATCTCGAATGCGAGTGATGTTTCATCAAGTTCCCATGTATCAAATGCTGCTGAGTCTATATCCATCTGAATCATTGCAACGTGGGAATGGTCAACTACCCTTATGTGAAGACTGTTTTCTTTAAAATCAAACTTAGCATCTTCAACAACGGCTTTTAACGTATCCAAAATCTTGCTCATCAGGTCTAATCGGGCTGTGACGTTCAACATGAGATAGCACCCCTCTCTAAATTCCATGCACTTTCGACGGCTTATGAACTTACCATACTGAAACAGACCATTGCACACTTATTCCATACCAATAGAGATGATAGAACTAGCAACTTTTTGTTACTCAATAAATCCCTCGAATTGATAACGGAGTCTTTAGTGGAGGCGTCATGGGCGACAGTGTAGAGCCGTTGTTGAGAGATGATGGCCAGCCATACAAGGCTGCTGTGTTGATTCCAACCATCAATAATGCTGACGAGCTAGATATCGTTTTACAGCGATTATCAAAGCAAACTTATCCACACTTTGAAATTGTTATTTCTGACTCAAAATCAAAAGATCATACCAAAGAGGTCTGTGATAAATATGGAGTGACTTGGATTGATGACTCATCCAATAACCGTGCAGATGCGTGTAATTTTGCTCTGCGACAAATGGATCATGACTTAGTACTGTTCACTGATGATGATACGATTCCACCGCTTGATTGGGTTGAGAAACTGATTCGCTGGTTCAAAGACCCCGAAGTTGGAGCTGTTGGCGGCCCAAATTTTGCTCCTGATGAAGATTCATTTGGCGCCAAGTGTGCTGATGTGGCATTCTGTACTAAATTCATGACTGCCGGAACCCGATATGGCGCTAAACCAAAAGGGGAATTAGTACCAATTAGCCACAACCCTGGAGTTAATTGTGCCCATAGAATGGCTAATTTAAAGGAAGTAAATTTCTTTGAGGAAGGTTGTATTGGTGCCGAAGATGTAGTTCTTGACGCTAAAATTCAGCGTAAGGGCCACAAGTTATTCATCGACCCATCGAATGTTATGCCACATCGGCGACGTGTGCCATTCAAGCCATTTATGAAACAAATGCGTAACTATGGCTATACGAGAATGGTTGCCAACAAACGATGGCCAGAGATTTCTCGTTGGTCGCATACTGCAATTGGGTTCTTTCCACCGCTAGTTGTACTTTCTATCATTGCGGTAATCTATGGCATGCTGTCGGGAGGAGCGGCGGATGAATACTGGCTAACACTATCTGGAGAATGGGGGATTTCACGAATTGCCTTCCACGGTGTTGGAGGACTAATGTTAGCATATGTAGGTATATGTTGGCTGGGAGCGGCGATAGGAACTTCACCTCACCGAAGTGTTGGAACGGTGATTCTTGCCCCGTTATTCGTGTTCCTAGCTCAGTGGGCTTATGGGCAAGGCGTCATCAAAGCGTGGAGAGAGATTAGCAAGACCGGTGGCAAAGCAGGGGTTGGCCATCAAATTGATGATCGTACCCGTACCGTTTGATAATCGCCAAAAACCCGGTTTTTCACCAATAATTAGCCGTAAGTGCTTAGTTAGATGAAAGTGGCCGCTACTGATATGAGTGGACTATCTTTTATCGAAAGATTATCTGCTTTGGATAAGCCTGATGAGGCTAATGACACTGAACAAATATGGATGATAATCCGTACTTTTCTCGGAATTGTTAGAGTCTTGATATTCATCTCTATCATCGTTATTGCAGAGATGTTGGAAGAGATATTTATTGCTAATCTTAGTTTAGCAGTTTGGTCATTAATCGTTGGAATACCATTGTTTGTATTGATTTCTTCGCTAATAATTTTGGGTAATAAAAAATTCCTAAGCGAATCTAAAAAACCTAAGAAGACTGCGGTTTTACGACCAATTATGAAAAGAGTCTAATCACAGACCAGCCATATCGCCTGTTTGGATTGTCCATTGACTAGCATAAACTCCACCAGCCGCTACTAAATCGTCATGCTTGCCTCTCTCAACAACAGCACCATCCACCATAGATAGGATTTCATCGGCATTTCTAATCGTGCTTAGTCGATGTGCTACAGCAAGAGTCGCTCTGTCGTTACCACTAGCGATTAGATTCTCTTGGATTCTTCGTTCGGTTTCAGCGTCTAAAGCGCTTGATGCTTCATCCAATATCAGCAATGATGGTTGTTTCAATAAAGCCCTAGCAAGTGAAACTCTGGCTCTTTGACCACCGGATAATTTTGCCCCTCGATCACCAACCATTGTATCCAAGTCTTCCTCTAACTCTTGAACGAACTCCCACGCACCAGCCAGCTCCAAAGCCGTCTGTAATTCATCATCACTTGCAGACTGGTTGTAAATTACATTGTCCTTGATCGAACCATAGAAAAGGAATGGCTCTTGACTAACAAAGCCGATTTTGTCTCTTACAGAATCAAGCGTATAGTCATCAATAGAGACCCCATTGATTAGTACGTCTCCACTATCTGGTGTGTAATATCTCATCAATAGTTTCAGGATTGTCGTCTTACCGGCACCGGTGTGACCCATAATACCGAGGAAATCACCGCCCTCTGCCTTGAATGAAATACCACTCAATACCGGTACAGTTGTATTTGGATAGGTGAAGTATACATCTTTGAATTCTACTGAAGATATTTCTTCAGTTAACTCGATCGCATCTTCATTATCATAAATTTCTGGCTCTAAGTCAACAACTGCGAAAACTCTGCGGGCAGCCGCTTCGCCCCTTTGGAGTTGGTTTATCAGGATTCCAAAAATAAACAAAGGCATCGTCATTCTAGTACTGATTAACAAGAATGTAACCAACTCTCCCGTTGTTATCTCTCCATTTCCAGCGAGAGCGCCACCTACTGAAGCGAGTAGCCCAAAAGCAATACCTGCGATTGCGTAGATCATTGGCACGAATCTGTTGCGGTCTTGGCTTGCGCCTATGGCTTGTTCCCTGTAAGATGCTGATTCTCGGTCAACTCTATCAGATTCCCAGTCTTGTGCGTTGTAGGCTTGAACTACAGAAATACCAGAGATTAGATTCTCTAAAACGGCTGTAATATCACCTGTTGATTCTCTCTGCTTACGGTATTTACGCTGAACTCTAGTTGAAAACCAGTAAACAAGCGGCACGATCAGAATTAGAGGGCCAAATAGTACTCCAGCTAATTTCCACGAAGTAAGAGCAAGGATCACAAAAGCCGTCATGAAAGTGACCACAATTCGAATAATCGAAGTTGAAGAATCGGCTACAACGTCTTCTAATTGATTAACATCGTTTGATAAAACCGACATTATTTGACCTGTTTGCCGCATGTCGTAGTATGACGCCTCCATGGCGATGAGAGATTTTGTCGCATCCATACGTAAATCGTGTTGGATTTTGTAGCCAAGGGTTTGCCAAGAATATTCGGACAAACCTTGGAATATGGCTAAAAACAAAAAGCTGAAGAATATCAACAACCCATAGCCAACTTCTACTTCACCCGGTAAGGCAGTGACGAAATCTTGTAATAATTTTGGACCGCTCATAGCATCATTAGTGAAGTAGTCTATCGAGTAGCCAATGGCAACAAAAGGCAGCAAGTCAAACATCCTTGCCATCGCATTAGAAAAAAATCCAGCAATTACCCTCCCAGGATATCGCTTTGCATAAGGTACGACTCGCCAGATTTGCCTACCAACTATCTGAGTCTTCTCATTAATCGATGAAGGAGACATCGGGTCTACCTTACTAGACCTACTCATACCACGAGTCATACCTTACCGCCAGCAACCAAGTTCTTGAACTCTCGTAGTGATTCATCAGCCGAATTCAAGCAAATCATTCATGAGGGGCCGGGTACAGTATCGGCCCATGAGCCGGAACCTGTCGTTGAAATCTGTAACAATTTGTGCGTTTTTCTTACTGCAAATTATCGGTCCGATGACCATGGCACAGGAATCTCAATTGCCAGCTGTAGAGGTTGCCCAAACTGACCAACTTGAATCGTTAGAAACCATAGGCATCATGCCGAGTGAAGAATTGTTCAACGGTTGGTTTGATAATGAACATGCAGCAGGTGAAATAACACTACTGTATCGTACGGCGTCGGTAATTCCTATCGAGGAATGGAGCGATTGGACCGCTTCTGATGCTTTGAATGGTCGATATATAATCACTCATCAATTACCTGTTCCAACTGAATGGAGATATGATTTGGCAGACAATGGTATCTATTGTGACTCATTTATGCCACCTAATGGATTTAGTTGTCAATTTGAAAATGTAGACTTGAATCAATTGATAGATTTGTCTGTGGAAGGAATTGTCAAACTAGACTCCGTTGACAAAATTCGTCATGGATTAGCAGATTCACTACGGTTTAACGAAGTTGTAAACGTTGACATTGTACTGTCTGGCCATCAACTACCGAATGGAATTGAACATCGTGACGACATACAATTACTATCTCATGGTAGTCGGTTTGCGAGCGTAAATACCGGAATATCTGGCGTGAAGTGGCTTGCATTGCAAGATGAGATTGAGTGGTTAGAGGAAAAACCCGAAGCATTTGTATCCAATTCTGTCGCCAATACGATAATTAATTCCGATGACATAAGAGATAATTCGAAAATGCTCGGCCTAGATGGAAGCTGGTCAGGATTAGATGGAAGTGGAATAATCGTCACTGTAGGAGATTCCGGACTTGATAGCGGAGTTAACGATGGCACAATGCATCCCGATTTTGCAGATCATATTCACGGTATTTACTCATGGCCGGAACCATATCATCGCTGTACATGGAACTCTCCCTCTGACCCCGGCCCATGTGATGATGGAGCTGATGATGACGATGGGCACGGAACTCATGTTGCTGGTTCAGTACTTGGAGACGGAACTTCTAGTGGTGGCTCAGTGATGGGTATTGCACCTGAAGCACAGTTGCTATTTCATGCATGGGAACAAGATGGATGTTTTGGTTGCGGCATTCCAGATGACTTTCAAGATATCTTTGATGTCGCAGTTGAGAATGGTAGCCGCATTCATACCAATTCCTGGGGCAGTTGCATTAGGCCTAGTCAAGGCGCTCCTTGTAATGATTACGGCCTATATACCGCTGGCTCGATGCAGATTGACATGGGTGCAATCACTCACAAGCAACTTGTCATAATGTTTGCCAATGGCAACGATGCCACAGATGGTGACGGCAATGGTGAAATTGATGAAAACTCGCTACTTTGGGAAGCAACAGCCAAAAATTCCATTTCTATCGGCGCCTCAGAAAATTACCGACCATCTCGTGGAGGTAGTGCTGACAACGCAGATGGCATGGCTGACTTTTCAGGTAGAGGCCCAACAGAAGATGGTAGAATAAAGCCAGACTTTGTGGCACCTGGAACTCATATCTACTCCACTAAATCTCGTGAAACTGGCCCTGCCGCATCATCGTGTGGTTGGGGCTCAGATAGCGCAGAAACAGAGTATTGCTACATGGGTGGCACAAGCATGGCAACGCCTATCGCTGCTGGTGCAACTGCATTATTGCTCGAACATTTGATCGAAAATGAAGGAATTACAGACCCTACATCTTACCTAGTCAAAGCAATACTAGGGGCATCAACTTATGATATGGCTGGACAATACGGCAGCCCAACAAATGGTGCTGGCGAGGCTATTCCTAACATGCATGAAGGCAATGGTCGATTGAACATGTATAGCGCAGTTCAAACCAGTTTCGTCCACAACGAATCATTGTCGACCACTGACGACAGAGGTTGGAGTTTCAATATTCCAGCAGGGGCTCATGACTTACAGGTAGCATTAGCATATGCTGACCCCGCTGCTACCCCTGGAGTCACACCTTATTTGGTCAATGACCTTGATTTATCTCTAACAGACCCTTCGGGAACTGTACACACTTTGAATGATAATCTCAATAATTTGCGAGTTATGAATATCACTGCACCTGCTGCAGGCACATGGGAAGTTCATGTTGTTGGCACCAATGTTCCAACAGGGCCACAATTTTTCTCATTAGCGATTAATCACGATGTACCGCTGGTGAATTTAACTCTAGATGCCGATTTAGATGGCGTCGAAGATAGTCTTGATGATTGCCTTAATACTCCTGGAACTTCAACGATTGACAGAACTGGATGTCCTGATACGGACAGTGATGGGTACTCTGACCCAGATGGGGCATGGACTACCGCCAACGGTGCGGACGCTTTCATCAATGAGCCAACTCAATGGGCCGACCAAGATGGTGACGCTTTCGGTGATAATCCCGCTGGATTCGAGCCAGATTCTTGTACTGTTTCTCCAGGCACATCGACATTAGACCGATTTGGTTGTGGCGACGGTGATAATGATGGTTACTCTGACCCAGATGGTGGATGGACTATTGCCAATGGCGCAGATTCATGTCCGGCCGTGGTTGGTAGTTCTAATCAGGACAGGTCTGGTTGCCCAGATGATGATGGTGATGGTTACTCGGACCCAGATAGTGGATGGACTATTGCCAATGGTGCAGACGCATTCACTGGCAATTCAACCCAATGGGTAGATGCTGATGGTGATACATTCGGTGACAACACATCCGGTACCTTTGGTGATTCTTGTATTGGAACACCAGGCTCTTCTTATATTGACAGATACGGTTGTACTGATACCGACAGTGATGGTTATTCAGACCCTGGTGCGGGATGGACCACCGGCAATGGTGCTGACGCTTTTCCCGTTGAACCAACTCAATGGGCTGACCAAGATGGAGATGGATATGGCGATAACCCCGGTGGAGTAAATGCAGATAATTGTGCAATAACTTTTGGAACATCCAATCAACTAGGCAATCTTGGATGTCCAGATGGCGATGGCGATGGCTATGCAGATACAGATGACCTATTCCCATCAGATAGTACTCAATGGGAAGATGCAGATAATGACGGGTTTGGGGATAATCCGGCCGGTAACAATCCAGATTCTTGTATTGGAACTCAAGGATTCTCAAATCAAGACAGATTGGGTTGCCCGGATACCGATGGTGATGGCTACTCAGACGCTGATGGTGGATGGACTATCGCTAACGGCGCAGATGAGTGGCCAAATGATGTAACACAGTGGGAAGATCATGATGGAGACGGCTATGGTGATAATTCAGCGGGAACCAATGGAGACGATTGTCCCGGAGCAGAGGGGTATTCAACTCAAGACAGATTGGGTTGCCCGGATACCGATGGCGATGGCTACTCAGACGAGGATGGTTCATGGACTGTTTCCGATGGCGCTGATGCATTTCCCAACGATGCCACAAGAAGTCAAGATATCGATGGCGATGGAGTCGATGATGCGGTAGACGATGCTTGTCCAGGTCTAGAAGGATATTCGATCAACGACAGGTTGGGTTGTCCTGATTCAGATGGCGATGGTTATTCTGACAGCGACGGAACATGGACATCCAGCGATGGAGCTGATGTGTTTCCCAACGATCCAACACAGTGGCAAGACACTGATTTCGACGGTTACGGTGATAATCAAGTAGGCAATAACATCGATTCTTGTCCATCGGCATGGGGTGATTCATGGCGCAACAATACCCTAGGATGCCCAGATACCGACCAAGATGGTTGGGCAGATTCTGATGACGCTCAACCAAATGAGCCAACACAATGGGCGGATACTGATAGTGATGGGTTTGGTGATAACCTCGCGGGTGTTAATCCAGACGCCTGTCCAAATCAGGTCGGAAATTCAACACAAGGCAACCGTATGGGATGTCCTGACGATGATGGCGATGGCTGGGACAATGTCATCGATGAACTGCCCAACACTCCGACACAATGGTTAGACCAAGATGGTGATGGATACGGCGACAACGCTACTGGCCTAGAAGCAGATTCTTGCCCTGGCGAGGCTGGTACATCCACAGTAGACCGCTTTGGCTGTTTAGATGATGACAATGATGGAATTTCTAATTTAAATGATGCATTCCCGAACGACCCAACAAGAAGTCAAGATACCGACAGCGACGGCTTTGATGATTTAGAGGATAACTGTATTTCTGTTACCGGTAATTCGACACAAGACAGAACCGGCTGTCCAGACACGGATGGAGATGGTTATTCCGACGTAACCCCTCCTAGCGAAGGCGTACTTGGTTGGAACGTGAGCGATGGTGCTGATGCTTTCCCACTCGAACAAAGCCAGTGGGCTGACCAAGATGGTGATGGCTATGGAGACAATTCTAGCGGCTTTGAAGCGGATGACTGCCCTGCCGAAGAAGGCTATTCCAACGTGGGGTTATTTGGCTGTCCTGATGCTGATAATGATGGTACTGCACAATCTAATGATGCATTCCCTAATGATCCTACACAATGGTCTGACACAGACAATGATGGTTATGGCGATAATCCCAATGGCACAGATCCCGATGCCTGTCCTACGGTAGTTGGAACTTCTACAACAGATAGATTTGGCTGTCCTGATGAAGATTCTGATGGTGCTAGTGACTTGAATGATCTATGGCTTGGAGATAACTCTCAATGGTTCGATAGTGACGGTGACGGGTATGGTGATAACGAAGCAGGTACCATGGGAGATAGTTGTCCAAATGATATTGGAACTTCCAATCAGGGTACTAAACAAGGTTGCCCTGATAGCGATAATGATGGTTGGGCTGATATTGAAGATGCCTTCCCTCTAGAAGAGTCTCAATGGTTGGATTCGGATAATGACGGCTGGGGAGATAACCAATCCGCCGGCGCCTACAAGTTAGACCATTGGCCAAATGACCCTACAAGAAATGCCGGTGAGGCATCATTAAGCTGTAGTCAATCCTCGATAGAAGTTGACTTAGCAGGCGGAGATTTCTTTTCGTTTACTTGCACTGTTACGACAGAAATGGACAACTTAGGAGTTATCCTTGAATGGCAGGCGATGAATGGCATTGCGGCAGATACTACCATTGAACTCATGATATTCACCGCCCAAACTGGCGGTACACAAACTGTAGTTTTCTCTGGAGAAGTTCTTGATGATGGTGAATATCAACTAGTTTTGGTAGCAAAAGAACCTGGTTCAGAATTCGCCATGGATTCGGTGACAATCAATCTTGATGCTCAAGATTCACGATTGACGCCCACCATTGTCGATGACCAAACAGATGCAATCAACAAATTACTCAAACAGCCATTGGTTCAAGCAGCATTAGCAGGAATAGTATTATTTGCGCTGATGGGCGTACTATTCCTAAGAGGTAAAGTCGATAACAATAGACGTAATAAAGAACGTCGAGAACACGCAGAAAATGTGCTGCGTGCTAGACTTTCTGGCAAACCATCAACACCACAAATTCGTCGTGCTGAATTCGGTTTGAATCGACAAATACCTCCACCGCCACCCGGATTTGAGTGAATGTTGAACCGATTGACTCAAAGAGGGAATACTACTCGCAGAGGATAACGCGGATATGGTGAAGTGGTTATCATCTGAGGTTTCCAACCTTATGTCGTGGGTTCGACTCCCGCTATCCGCACCACATATAACTGACAGATTGCTTCTTACACAAACATTGGAGTTAACAAAGTCTATGAGTGAGCGGCTTGAGGTTATAACATGCAGAGTTCCACTATCAAAAGTCTGTTATTGGTCCTGATTTTATTCAGTGCATCAATGGCAGGTTGCTTTGGTGAGGATTCAACTGATAATGAACTCGATATTGCCGGATTTCAAATTGATTTCACCGATGCAAATGATGCGGAGTTGAAAGGTGGAGAATGGCATACTTTTTTCCTCGCTGGCAAAGGCAGATCTATCTCAGTCCCAAATAATGTTATGATGTTCATAGACGACATCGTTATTCCAAACGGCTTTGCAACCGTAGGTGGAGACCAGATTAATGGGAAATTGCTACCGATTCCTTATGCTGACCAGGTCAGCATTACCATCGTTGAGGCAGATGGTAAAGGCAAGTCATTTGAGTATAATGTGGTTGAAGGTGAACCAATAATTAGCGGGTCAGAATGGTTTGATAAGATGGATTTCATCACCAGTGTTTGTACTGATTCAACTCTTTGTGGCGGCTACATCAATCGATGGATGGGTTCTCCAAATCCAGCATTTGAGAGAGCCGCATCATTCTTCCACGGCCATTTTGAAGGGCTGGGTTATGAAACACACTTGATGCGAGTTACCGATACTCTAAGCTTTACCCAACCTGAGAGTTTGAACGTGATCGCATGGAAGCGTGGATATGATGATTCATGTGTTCAAGGATTTGGCGCTCATATGGATATTGCGCCGCCCGCTGGACCTCCCGGAGGTGGAACATATGAAGGAGCATATGACAATACTGCAGGAACTGTCGCTGTAATGCTGTATGCAAAAGCACTACTGGAAATAGAGGTTAGATGTGATACCTTCCTTGCATTGTGGTCCAGTGAAGAAGAAGGTCTGCGAGGTTCAAACGCCTTTGCTAACAATGATTGTGATTACTGTCTACCACAAGACAAAGAGCTCAGATTTTACATAAACATGGATATGATGGGGATTTCCTATCCAGCAAAAAAATCGAATGGGGATTATTTCCCATATCATGCTTGGTCAGGCCCTGATCTTGACCCCGAGGTACAAGATGTCGCCATTACTACAATTCTAGATTATGTCCACAGAGACGTATTGAAAGCTCCAATGGACCTTCGTATCGAAGGGTCATACGGTGCTGGTTGTGAACAACATTGGGATGACCATTATAACTTGGTAATGGATGTTCACGAGGATACTTTTGGAAGGTCCGACCATGTCACATTCAGAAACCTTGGTGCTCAAACAATTTTCCACTTGGGTGCATATGATGAAGACTATAGCGCATATCATTCACCAACTGACACATTTGACAATATGATTGAAGAGGTTGGCGGCCCAGAGGAATTGAAGAAAAGTATCCAATATGTCTTATGGGCTGCCTTTTTGGAGTTCGTTTTGGCTGACCAAACCCCCGAAGTCCGCAATGTAGATGTTTGAATTAAATTACAACCTTTTTTCTACTAAAATAAGAAGTAAAGGCTATGGACGAGACTATTCCAACATCAGAAAGTAGTCTTGTCAAGTTCACTAACAAACCATATTTCCCGTTAGTATTATTCTTAATTGGAGTTATAGTTGCCTTGTTTGAGACAATTTATCTAATGGTTCTTGGAAATAGTGTAGAAAACGCTGTCTGGCCTTTAGCGATTAGAAACCTAGAATATACCTTCATTTTGAGAAAAAGCGTTCCAAGTGTCGCTATTCTATGTGCAGTTATACTAAGTTTAGGGCTTTGGTTAATGATAAGAAGGCAACAACAAAAGTCAATTCCTAATTGGGTAGGATATCTTTTGATTCTTATTTCTGGGGTGATTTTGGGAGTGTATGCAGTGTTTGTGATTATGGATATGCGATACTTGAGAGGAGCTTTTCTGCTACTGCCAACTGTATACGGCTTCATTCTGTTCTCTTGTGCAATTGGTTCAAGGGGAATTCCAAATTTGCCAAAATCAAACAGATCCTTGATTGACAACTTCTATTCTGTAGCCCACCTATTTGCGATATTCTTTGCTGCTTGGTTAATGATGCCTGGAATACCAGCGCTGGTCGGAATGGCTCCTTCGCCACCTGACAAACCGGTTTTTGGATATGGAGCGGAACCCGGACCATTTGGTGAAGTTTTGGAAATCTATCCTTACCCAATACCGGACAATGTAACTGCAATACAAGGAAACACCGAAGAAGATATCACATTCTCAATTTATCTCTCTATTCCCGTTTTACCCGAAAACCCTGGTATAGAAGGTGTGCCGCTTGCGATTATTTTCCACGCTTTCAATAACCCCAGTAGAGACTCATACACCGACTGGATAGACCGGCTTATTGGTAAAGGAATGGTAGTCGCCTACATCCAATATCCAACCGATGTCAGGCCCGATGGTGGAGATGACTGGGATGACTATGTATCCGAAGGGACTTCAGATTGGCCACATCATGTGCCAAGATTACACTCTATCTATTCTGCTCTTAATCTACTTAATACAATAATCAGTGATGAAACAAGAGGTTCTGAAATTGATGAAGTCCTCGATAATTTGACTATAATGCCCGAGCACCTGTATATCGGTGGCCATAGTTTAGGAGGGGCATATTCACTCAGTGCATTACAGATGGTGCAAGAATTCGGTTGGGGTAATGAAACGCTAGTAGTCAATACTGAGATGGCTGCATCAAGACCTGTTCAAAATCTATGGCAACCAAATTTTGACAATCTCCCACAAGCGACAATCGTTCATTTAGCCGTTGGCGAAGATGATATGACAGTCGGTCAATGCGATAGCGTTTATCACCAGCAATTATTTGACCTGATCGAGGAAAATAATTCACTATTAATTTACATCCCTAGCGACAAATATGGCTTTCCACGACTTGTTGCAACCCATTACATTCCTGCTAATGAGGCACATGACACTTTGGCAGACTGGGCTTTTTATCGACGAGTTGATGCACAAGCAGATTGGGTTGTTGCAAGAAGTCGAGGAGATTTTAACACCGAAGAATTCGCTTATTTCCATTTGATAGATGGTCCTATTCTGCGAGACATGGGTGAATGGTCCGATGGAACACCTGTTCTGCAATTACAGCCATACACTAATGCTATACAAGAGAACAAATTCAGTTATTGTTAGAGGTGATGGGATGTCGGAGGAAACTACTGAGCGAAAATCCCTGATTAAACTAATCTCAGGCTCTGCATTAATCGCCTCTATGTGCTGCCTTCCAAGCGTAGTATTGGTGTTATTTGGACTCGCTAGTGTAAGCTCCGCAGCTGCACTATCTGATTCGCTATACTGGGGCGAAGATGGTTACGGATGGTTTAGACCCTTGATGTTGATTTCTGCGTTATCCTTTGCGGTAATTGGATTGATTATTCATTTCCGTAGCAAGGGTATTTGTACGCTAGACCAAGCCAAGAGAGAGCGAAGAAAAATCATCAATACATCGCTATTAGTATTGATTATTAGTTATCTTACCTACTTATTATTCAATTATGTCATACTTACCGAGATTGGCATACTTCTCGACCTACCTTGGGAAGAAAGTCGAGAGAGTTACATGTTTTGGAAGTGATTAAGCATTTGAACGGGTTGTTTTGCAACCTATTGACCATTCAGGAGTTTCTTTCATTGCCAATAATGTTTGATTCAACAATTCATCCTCGGGAATTTTGTCATAACCGTCTCCTTGAGAAATTGCTACACTAATATTGAAGTGATTAAATGATAAATTTTTCAATTGAAAATTCGATTTTCCAATTGATATATTAGTTGTATCTTTTCCAATTGGAATTTTGATTTTACGAGGATTGAGATTCATTCCCAATCTTGTCGCCTTTTGTACCGCCTCCTTACTAGTCCACAGTTTTACCGCATGAGTTGGATTAGTCTGCAAAAATGCTAATTCTTCCCCTTTTGCCATCATATCAAAGACGCCTTCCGAGATCTCCAAATCAGATGGCTCTCCATCGATGCCAATAGTCCAACCCGATTCAATCAATCCAACAAATGCCCAACCATTGGAATGCCCGATTGAAATTGATGGTAGACTTTGCCTAACCCATGTGCCTGGGAGATATGCTATACTTGGTGCGCGAAATTCGTTTCTCCTAACCTCTAAGAGACTTGTATCAATACCCCAATTTGACAAGGCTTTGTCCAGTAGCAGCCTACTACTTAGGTGCTCATCACTACGCTTCGTTGTAACAAATTTAGCTACTTCATCTCCGTTCGCTAACTGAACTTGAGAGATGTCTAAATTTCCTACTGGCGCCATCCAACAGGACAAGCGAGGAGCATTAGAACCAAAGTTCACTGGCACCTGGTGCATTGAATCCATTTTATCACCGTTCTAGAATGAACTTTTGCTCATCTGGAACCGGTGCCATACTCTTCAATCTTAGACCCTTCATTGCCAGTACCGGCGCATCTTCATCGCCAACAATTACCACATCGTGAACGGTGATACCTCCATCTTCAACTGCGACACGTAAACTTCTAACTCGCAAAATCTCGTAACGCTCAGGCACACGGATGTTAGTCGACCAATCAATACCAATTGGTAATGATGAGAACCCTTCAGATTCCATCGCTACAAAGCCTGCATTCTGGAATCCTGCCTCAATCAGCATTGGTAATGCCTCAAGCAACACTTCGTCACCATTGAGTTCCATTTCGAATTGCTCCGTTATCGGCAATTGATTGCGCATTAGCGCGATACCATCAGCACCCGGCACCTGTTCATCGCCTACGCCTCTAATCACGCCGCCATGAGATTGGAATCTAGGGCCGTGGAAATATCGTTTGTAGATGAATGATGGTAGCATCACCAAATCTTCTAATTGTGGCGTACCAATCTTGGGCATACTATCGATCTCTGACTGGAGGAATTCAGTTAAGTCTTCACTCTTCTCTACCAATCTAACAATAGCGGAGTGGTGTTCTCTTTCACCAAATATTTCGCCTTTAGAATTCATCAAGTCAGAAACTAGGGTGCACTTTACCCGATAAATTTCATCACTCGATTCCTCTAATTTGGCAACTACTCTTACTTTCATTTCATCTTTGAGCAATTTAACTGGCAGGCCAAAGCTGACATTCTCAAATCCTGCTAAACAGGTTGATGGTTTCACTAACAAGGAATTTTCCGCAAACATCTCAAGCGCCATAACTCCAGGGTGATATGGGATACCATCTATAGCATGATCAACAAGGAATGGATGTAGTTTGGTAGAAAGTGTGGTTTCAGTAATGATAGAATTGTCTTCTTCAAGTGAAATTACTTTGTCAATCAAAGGGAATCTACTGGGGTCTGCGATTACTGCAGTCATGCCCGAAGGTAGGCGTAGAGGTGGTTCGCGGAAACTATCGAATTTATCCATTAGCCCTAATGAACCGCAACCAAGTACCCTACGCTTACCGCCGGCAAGAGCCTCATCAACGAAAATTTCCACTCCTGTTTCAACATCCAGTGTTTCGATTCCTGCGGCCTCAAATACTGCTTCAATTGAACCCCTAGTAGCCATTCCGACATCTTTCCAACCGGTCCAGCCAATGGCAACTGCTCGGCATTTACCGCTGGCAGTCAATCTTGCCATTTCTGCATCAAGAACACTATTTGCTGCAGCATAATCTGTTTGGCCACCATTGCCAAATCGACCTGCCACGCTAGTGAAACAGGCTGCAAATTTCAATGCCTTTGTCCCTGATGCGTCTGCAGCAGCCATCAGTGATTTCCAACCATCTAACTTAACTCTGACAACTCGGTCAAAAATTTGATAACCCTTGTCAGCAACTAACTTTGAGTCTTCCAAACCCGCACCGTGAATTACACCGGTAATCTTACGGTTGAGTGATTTGCCAAGTTCAATCATGCCAGCCTTATCCATGACATCGACCGAATGGTATTTTGCCTTATTACCTGTTTTTTCGATACGATCTAGTGTTATGTAAACATCTCTGCTTCGGGTGAACTTTTGCCAATTGCGATTCCAATCAACCATGGTTACTTTGCCATCTTCACTTTCCTGTATCATAGACTGTCTCAGTGCCATTTTCCTAGAATCCAACTGTTCGTCATTCCAATCAATCCAAGTCTGGGTTTCTTCAATAAGTTGCGAACGACCAAGTAACACAAAGTGGGTATTCGCATCACTACTTGCTTGAGCAACACCGATAATTGAAGCGGCAGTAACACCTGAGCCACCACCAGATACAATCCAAGTATCTGTGCTAGTTAGGGGTTCTCGGGTTTCTTCTAACTTCTCATCAAAAGCCACTAGAGTCCATCTTCGGCCATCTCTATCAATACCAATTTCAACCTCTCCACCGATATTGAATACATCATTGACGATTAATTGCGCAGCATGAGGGGCATCTAATACAATCTCAGGATGTAAATCTAAAGCTCTCATACGGAGGTGATTCTGTTCAAATGCGTAAGATTTCGTAACCCCACTCGCTGAACATTGTATGGAATTGAATAATTCTCCGACATTACCATGTCTGCCATCTAGTGTGGTTACTGAAGCTACTATTCCGGTATTTAATTGACTCAATTTACTATCCAATCCCTTTAGAAGTGAGAACCAACCATGAGCCGCTAGAGAAATTTGAGACGATGGATATGTATCCTCTTCCCATTCAACACCTGCTAGTTTTAATGCTGCTAAATGGATGACTCCACTAACATTAGATTTGTTTAGTTCAGAACTAACTTGATCCATATGTTCAACATTTGCAGGGTCTGCTCTAAGTACCGTACGAGTACCTTCTTTCTGCATCGACATATCCCGTATTTCGGATTCAAAACCAACTCTAATCGCCTCTAAACCACGCTGTTCAAGAATCAAACAAATCTCTTCGGCAATGCCCCAACCATCATCGGTTACAACAATAGTACCTGACAATTCCATTGGCTCATCGACGCCTAAACATTCCTCAATCTCAACCTGCCATCTTCGACAACCTGATTTGATTGCAGGCTCTTCAGTTACTTCTAGAGATGCGCCTACTGGAGTGCTCATCTCTTGATTTGGCTCAGCAAGTGATGCTGTTTCAGTAGGTGGTGATAATTCCAAGGAATCACTGCCTTGCCCACTCATCTTCACGATATATGCGGTGAAATGATTGAGTGTTGGGTGATCGCTCAAGACAAAGTCTTCGTCAACTGGTAATGAGAATATGTCTCGGACTTCTGCCATTATTTCGGCTTGTTTGACGGTATCTATTCCTAATTCACCTTCTAAATCCTGGTCCATTTCAATGAAATCTGCTGGATATCCTGTATGTTTGACTACAACATCGATTAATTTTGATTCAATTACCTCATTACCCGAACCATTCGGTGAAGTCGATGCAATCGGAGGAATAGAGGTTTCTGCCACACCTTCTGGCTTGGTTTCTTCAACTATTGTCGATGGAGTTACTGAAACTTCACCGCCAGTCATCCTTTGGATGTAAGAAATCATGTGATTGAGTGTAGGATAATCTGAGAGTACGAAATCTTCGTCGACTGGCAAACTAAACTTAGTTCTAATATCTGCCATGATTTCTGCTTGTTTTACCGTATCAATGCCTAATTCTCCCTCTAAATCTTGGTCTAATTCAATAAAGTCGGCAGGATAACCCGTATGCTCAACTACAACATCAATTACGGTTTGTATCAGATTTGAATCTTCAACAACCGTACTCTTCGATGGTTTATTTTCCGAAGTGGCTATCTCGGTATTTGTTACTATTTCTTCGACTGCTTCTTTAGCCGCAACTATCGGAGTCACTACTGCTTGAGTGACGGTTTTGGCCCCACCAGACATCTGATCTATGTATCCAATCATGTGATTGAGTGTTGGATAGTCAGAGAGCACGAAATCCTCGTCAACTGGTAGATTGAATCTACTCCGAATATCTGCCATGATCTCAGCTTGTTTTACTGTATCAATACCAAGTTCGCCTTCTAGATCTTGGTCTAATTCTACAAAGTCTGCTGGATATCCTGTATGTTTGACAACAACCTCGATGACGGTATTAACGACCTCTCCTTCACTAGCTATTTGTGTTGGTGTGACGGTTGGTTGAGGTGAGTCTTGTTTTGGCTTTGCTATGGTTTCTTGATCTTCTTTGCTCTCTACTTTAGCAACCTGTGGGACTGTTTTTTCTTCAACCAGATGACTTTGTCCTTCATAATTTTCAGTGACCTTCCAAACATCACCTTGAATGCCGCCATGAAGATTTTCATTACCTTCAACATACGAAACCAGTTTACCATCTAATATGCGTAATACAACATTGTTAGAATCAGCAAGTCCGCATATCCATTTCATGAATTTGTCGCCATCTATTCTTTCGCCATCAATCTTCCATTTACGGACTAATGACAGAGCAATTTGAGAGCCAAATCCTGCACCGAACCTCAAACCATACTCAAGGTTAGGATAATCTCCACCCTTAGACAGATTTAGATCGCCAAGTTCAGGGTCATTCTCTTTGTGGTTGGCAATTGGTGGAATTCTACCGGTAAGCATGCCGTAAAGCATGCTTGCATCCTCAATTCCTACACCCATTGGATGTCCAGTGAATCCTTTTGTATTGGCAATAACCAACTTATCGGCACTGTTACCAAAGGTACTTCGCAATGCCTTGACTTCAGACTGTGCCGAGCCACCTCTTGCTGGAGTATATGTTTCATGAGAGAAGAAGACGGTGTTTGGCGCAATATTATGTCTATCTATGCTCCATTTTACTTCCATTTCCGCCATAAAATTGTCAACTGTTTGTGCAACGTGCTCAACATCTAACCGAGTTCCATGATATGCTGAATTGGCGATTTTTGTGCCTAGTAATTCTGCAATTGGTTGTACTCCTCTTTCACTGGCTTGTGAATTCTTCTCGATAACAAATGCTGCGGCGCCCATTCCAAGAATTAGGCCATTTCTTCTTTTGTCAAACGGCAATGCCGTATCCTCTACTACATTATGTGTTGAAGCAGCACCGGAAGCGGCGAATCCTCCACCAATCCATTCCCATAAATCCTCACCAGTTACATCATCGGCTGAAATAATGATTACACGGTCAGCTCTGCCAGTATTTATCCAATCTTCTGCTACACCAAAGGCTGCAGTCGATGATGCGCAGGCGAGGTTGATTGTAGTATTTGGACCTCTGATTCCAGTATATTGAGCGAATTGAGAATGTCCCATGTTCAATGTTTGGAACAAAAATCTGCGGTCAAACCGCCCCTCTCCATCGTCACCATTATTCTTGGCGTGTTTCATTGCCATCTGTAAGCCGGGGAAACATGAAGCAAATACAATTCCTGTACGATCTCTTTGAATTTGAGGGACTTGCCAATTGGTAATCAATCGTAACCCACCTTTACCTACTTGTTCTACTGGCGTAAGTGGAATTCCAGCATCTCTTAGTGCAAGTAAACCGGAGGCTAAAGCAAGTTGGGTCGTTATATCCCAGGCCATAACCACTTTTGCATCTATGCCAAATTCTTCAGCAAGGTCAAATGCACCTTTTACACCAGCTAATTGAGGAATGTCACTAAATTCAGTAGCACTCTCCATATTTACTGAACCATCTCTTCCTTTAATCAAGCGAACAATATTCTTGTCCAATAATCGCTGCTTATATTCATCACTGACTTCTGTTATGCAGGTCTCACCATTGACTAATCTCTCGAATACGTCATCCGAGAATACTTTCTCGCCACCCGGCAGACCAAGGGCGATTCCACTGATTACTATAGGGTCCAATGAAGGATTAATCGCCGACATATTACTTTGTGCTGTAGATGCTATAACTGTCGAGGTTTGCTTTGAGAGATATGATTGTGGTGGAGTTCTAATCCATCGAGATAAGTCTGCAGCAACCTCTGCTTTAGTTACGTCATACTTTGAATCTACTTCGCAATCTTTGCTAATCTTGGCGATTACTTGATTGATTTGTGAATCTGAAAGCCCGAGCAGCGTTCTAAGGTTCACCATACCGCTACAAAATTTAGCAGGATAACCCGTGATTGGTGCTAAACAATCACCAACATAATTCGTGATTGCCTCATCTAACGAAACAGAAACTTGAGCGATAACTTTCGAGGCCACACTTGGAGTTGCTGATACCGGGCTGGACAAAGATACTTCTTTGGCGGCTAAACTCGAATTAGTTGTAGTTGCAACAGTGGTTCGAGACTTGTGTGCTTCGATTGGCCCTGCCCTAAAGGCTTCGGATAATTCAGTAGAGGTTGGTTCAGGCCATTGTAAATCCTTGCCCGCGAGATAGATTCCTGCCAAAGCGCTTAGGAAAGATGCAATTCCACCTTGCTTGGGATGATTGGTCATTATTGGAAGATGAGGTTTGCCTTCCAATATTTGTGAAGCAAACATTGTCAAAGCACGCTTTGGCCCAACCTCAACGAAGACTCTAGCACCTGAATCGTACATCTTTTCCATTTGAGAAGTCCACTCAACAGAAGAGGCCATTTGAGGTGCAAGTTTCTCTAACACTGCGGACTTAGAATCTTCACCATCCATAGCATAAAATGCTCCATCATAATTTGCTGTGATCGGAATTTCAGGCCAATTAATCTCAAGCGTTTCTAAGAATCTGCGTAGTGGTTCATTAGCAGGAGCAACTATTCGAGAATGGAATGCGTGCGAGGTGGCTAATTGAGTTGTTGAGAAGCCTTTTGCTTCAAAAACACTCATTGCTGCCTTAACAGGCTCACTTTCTCCAGCAATTACGGTCATTTTTGGCGAGTTTTTGTTAGCCGCTATCACATAGCCATCGGTGTCTTCCAATACTTTTGCTACCTCAGAGTAAGGGGCGGTTACGCTAGCCATTAACCCCTTGTCATCAATTTCAACCGAGCCCATTTCCGTACCTCTAGCAGCCGAAGCACGCAAGGCTCCATCCATATTCAATATGCCCGAGGACATTAGAGCAGCATACTCACCTAGTGAGTGTCCAGCAACCATATCCGGCTTTTGGCCATGAGCATTCAGTAGCCTCTCTATTGCCAGATCGGCTGTTAACATAGCTGGTTGAGTATATTCTGTTTGTTTCAGTTTATGTTCTGACTCAATCAATTCTTCCTTGGTCAAATTATGCCTTAGAACAAAACTGGATAACGTTTCGCCATCAAGAACATCCACCATTGTTTCATCAGATTTTTCCCAAACCTTCTGGACCGAAGTATATCGCTTGAACAAATCGAATGTCATACCAACATACTGGCTTCCTTGACCGGGATACATGTGAGCAATTTTTGTCCCCGAAGGCAGTATTGGCTCATCCGTTACCATAACTCCTTGTGACTGTAAAAAGCCCCATTTGGCTTTATCATCAATGGCTTTTATTGCTAATGATACTCGCTTATCGAAATCTTCCCATTTAGTTGCAACTATTGCCATCCGATGTGAATCGCCTTTATTGAATTGAGATGCTTTGAATAATTCGCTAGAGAGCCTTCTACCGCATGGGTCTTCATCAAAAGATGGCCCTTCAAATGATATCGCTTGGAGTTTAGTGGCGAGTCCCTCGACACTGTTTGCGGAAACCAATAACAGCCCGCCTTCAATCGATTTTAGTTCATCATGAGTCATACTTGGTTTCGCTTTGTCATCTAATATTGATGCTACTTGACCAGCCGCATCTGAAATATCTGATGATTTTGTTGACCAATGGTTGATAAGGTCCTGATGATAATTTTGCTCATACGCTTCTAGGGCAATATGGAAATTAGTTCCACCGAAACCAAATGATGAAATTCCTGCTCGGCGAGGATGTTGTACCGGCTTTTTCCATTCAGTAGCGCCTGTAGGAACATAGAATGGAATATTGTTCCAGTCTACTGTTGGATTTGGTGTGACAAAACCTGCAGATGGTGGAATGGTGTTGTTGTGAAGAGCAAGTATCGCCTTCATTACCCCAGCAATTCCTGCTGCTGCTTTTAGATGACCAATTTGTGACTTGATTGAGCCAACTGCAACATGGTCTCCGCCAGACAATCCTGTCCACAAGGTCGAAAGTGAGGACAATTCGGTTGCGTCACCAACCTTGGTTGAAGTACCATGTGCTTCGACAAGTTCTACCGTTGATGCGTCGTAACCGGCTTGTTGGTATGCTCTAGCGATCGCTTGAATTTGTCCCCTTTGACTTGGTGCAGTAATTCCTTTACCGCGGCCGTCAGATGAACCTCCAACGCCCCGGATTACTGCATGAACAATATCTCCATCAGCAACAGCATCGGAGAGTCTTTTCAGTACCAAAGCACCAGCACCCTCT
>MDSV01127815.1_pt1 | contig 22135 bp, 22 predicted proteins | sample 810851 | NCBI WGS metagenome assembly MDSV01 (sample SAMN05326640, study PRJNA326480) | marine metagenome | isolation source: seawater | place: Atlantic Ocean: North East | collected 2012 | reverse complement strand
TGTAGTCCAGATGGATGTTTTAATGTAGCTTGTTCCCATGTCCATCCATCAAGCATCATTACAGATGATTGGCCAGATATGCGACCTCCAGCAGGAACTGAGTTTACAACTAAGACCCCGTTTGAACGTGTGATAGGTATAAGGTCAGAATCAGGATTGTAGCTTACATTTGCTTTTACATTAGGATTGAACGATCCGCTTTCAGCAAAGTCTCTAGTTTGTTTTACTAAGCCAATTTCTACTAATCCGATTCTAGTAATTGGCGCGATGTAACCTGGGATTATGTGTTTACCAAAAACATCGTATACATCTGTTTCTGGAGACGCCATTATATTTTTTTCTATTCTAACAATTTTACCTTTTGAAAAAAGTATATCGTATCCTTCAAAAATATCTGTAGATACCGTGTGTAAAATACCTCCCTTTAATATAATTGGTCTTTTTTGATCTTCTCCTGGAATTTGATCATTTGAAATTGCAAGACTGATTAGGAAGAGGGTGAATATTCTCTTAATCATAATAAACACCTGTATTATCTAAAATATCACATTTATGACTATTGTGCATTGATGATGATTTCTTGCTACTACTAAACGTACTTGGGCCTTTCGTTGATAATATTTTTTGAATGATATTGCTCCTTAGTTCTGCATCCCTTTCTTCAAGCAACTTATTATCCTTCTGAGAATAATATCTAATGCCATCGATCCACGTTTCTTCAACTTTACTATATATAGACAGTGGTTCACCATCCCAGATGACAAAATCAGCATCCTTTTTGGGTTCCAAAGAACCAACAAATTTATCAATTTTTAATTGCTTTGCTGGGTTTATAGTTACCAGCTTTAAAGCTTCGTTAGGATCTAGATTACCATATTGAATAGCTTTAGCGGCTTCTGTATTTAATCTTCGGGCAAGTTCATCGTCATCAGAATTAAAAGATACTAGAACATTGCTTTTTACCATCATGCTACCATTATATGGTATTGCATCGATTACTTCATATTTGTATTGCCACCAATCAGAAAAAGTTGAAGCGCCAGCACCATGTTCAGCGAGCCGATCTGCAACTTTATACCCTTCAAGAACATGTTGGAAGGTTGCTATCTTAAAGCCGAAATCCTCTGCTACTCTAGTGAGCATTAGAATCTCATCTTGACGATATGAGTGACAATGAACTAATCTCTCACCCTCAAGTATTTCAACAAGTGCGTCAAGCTCTAGGTCTTTTCTGGGGGGTATTTTTGTTCTTTGATATTTTGCATTGCGTATATAGTTATCATTTGCATGTTTGTAATCAAGAGCTGCTCTAAAAGCATCCCTCATTACTTGCTCTACACCCATACGAGTCTGTGGGTACCGGTTTGTTCCACCCCAATTAGCCTGTTTCACATTTTCGCCTAATGCAAACTTTATTCCTTTTGGTGCATTTTTAAATAAAAGTTGGTTTGCGTTGCTGCCCCAGCGAAGTTTAATAACTGCATTTTGTCCTCCTATTGGGTTTGCTGAGCCATGTAAAACATTAGCAGTAGTTAACCCGCCGCCAAGTTGCCTGTAAATATTTATATCTGTAGGGTCTAAAACGTCTCTCATTCTTACTTCGGATGTAATATACTGAGTGCCTTCATTAATACTACTTGCAGCAGAATGGCTATGGCAATCAATTAGACCTGGGGTTACATGTTTTCCTTCTCCTTCTATTAGGATTGCACTTCCTTTTGGTACTGTTATGTCAGGAGCGACTTGTTCAATTTTTCCATCAACAAATAATATATCCCATCCAGCTAAAGTGCCTTTTGGTCCGCACGTCCAAAGTGTAGCATCATTAATTAGTACTGCATTAGGTTTTGGGTGGTTTTTTAAAAGGCCATAAGCACCTTCAGGTTTAAAAACAGATAGCTTACTTGCCGGTTCTAAATTAGAATCTTTTTCTACAACCATTTTCTTTTTATCTGCTTGAAAAGGTGATGATTCTTGAGATAAACCTTTTCCGGTTCCAATGATTTGCGGGTCAGTTAACTCTCCGTTAAATGTTAATGTACCTTTTTGATCAAGATTAGCGCCATCGACTGAAAAAGAAATTGAGGATTCATAGATATCTATATTGTATAAATCAGTTTTCCTACCTTGATAGCTAATTGTACCGCTATAAATTTTATTACTACTACTACTGGTTTGACCTTTAAGAAGGTCTTTAATTTCTAAATCATAAGCAGTCCCTTTGTATTTAAGAGACCATGTTCCTAAAAAAGATGGGCCTTTTCTTGATGAAATAAATACTTCTTCTCCATCAATCCAAACACTAACTACTTTAGATTTATAATCAAAGTAATCTCCATCAACTACAACTAAGTTTGCATTATACCCTTTAGCTATTTTCCCGAATGATTTTTCTAACCCAAGTGCTTCAGCAGGTTGGGTTGTCAGCGCTGCCAAAACAATATCTTTGTTTAAGCCTCTTTCAATGATTCTTTGAAGATTTTTGCGAAAGTCATTTTTTTTCTTTAGGCCATGACTAGTAATTGAAAAGTCAAATTCTGAATTTGTAAGATAAAGCAAATTGTCAGGAGCCATATCCCAGTGCTTTAATTCTCTATTAGAAAATTGTAGATCGCTCATTTGTTTTGTGACATTTGGTTTTGCTGGAAAGTTGATCGGCATGATGAAAAAAGGTTTTACCTCATCAAAATTATCAAGGACCCTGTATTCAAACCCGCTGCCTAAAATCCAAGGTGAAAGGTTGAATTCTTTTACGATATTAATTGCTCTAGATGTAGAGTTGTCATTTGTTGAAATAAAAACAAATGGTTTGTTTAACGTTTTAGAGAGGCCAAGACTTTCTAAAGATGAGTTCGAAGATATGGGCTCGTTTTCAGATGGATATGTCTGTACAATCTCTTGAGCTTTTAAATACCAATCAGAATCATAAAACATCTGTCTTATGTGAGCAATGACCCCTAATAAGGATCTAGGGTATTCTCTGTTTTTTTTTGCCCGATATTTAAAATCTATAACTTGTGCTACTGAGGAATTAATTGAGTTCAGTTGATCTGATAAGCTTATTATTCCTGTTTGTCCTCTGAAAATTCCTTGGTCTGGTGCGAGGTGAGCTGTTGTAAATCCTAGGCTTCGAAGCTCTTTTAATGCTTTGTCTTTTATTTCTATGTTATCAACAGCTCTATAATCGGGTCTTACTTTTGAGTCCCAATGTTTTCTTTTACTTTTTGATTTTGAATCATAAGATTTTGTTTCAAGCCATGTTTCAAGAAAACCTGAGTATATGTGGGCTCCTTGCATATCTATTTCATAAGAATCTTTTGGCGACTTGATGTATCTGCCTACTGCTTCTATTTTGCCATTTCTAATGACAATAGACCCGCTTTTGATAATATCGCCAGGGGCAGTATGGATCATTGCATTAGTTAAAGTCCAAACTCTCGGAGCATGTTTTTGAAGATTTTCAACAGGTTTTAATTGGGCGATTAGAAAAATTGGTATTAAGACTAAGACTAAAATTATTCGCATATTAAAAATTAGGACCTTTTAGCTTATTATCTTCAATGTACTTAACGATGAAATGAAACACATCATGTATGTCATCTGAAATATGGAAAAGGTCTAAGTCAGATTGTGAAATGGTACCACATTCAACTAAGTAGTCCCAATTAACTACATTATTCCAGAATTCAGACCCGTAAAGAACAATAGGCAGCTTTTTTTTAATTTTTTCAGTTTGGATCAATGTTAAAAGCTCCATCACTTCATCTAATGTACCGAACCCACCAGGCCATACTACTAATGCTTTAGCTAAGTAAATGAACCAAAACTTCCTCATAAAGAAATAATGAAATTTAAGATCTAACCCTCTCGTGATGTACTCGTTACTGGTTTGTTCAAAAGGAAGTGATATGGTTAATCCAACAGAAATCCCACCGGCTTCTTTTGCTCCCCTATTTGCTGCTTCCATTATTCCATTTCCACCACCAGACGTTATGATGTAGCGAGATTTTTTGCTATTAAGCCCTTTACTCCATTCTGTAAATTTTTTAGCAAGGGTACGAGCATCTTCGTAATATCTGCTCATCTCAACATCTTTTTTAGCTCTATTTATCTCTTGTTGTGTGGCAGAGTTGCTGATATCTGCAAAAATTGCTTTAGCCTCTTTTTCGGATTTAATTCTTGCAGAACCAAAAAATACAATGGTGTCAAAAATACTATTCTCCTTAATATTCTTTAGCGGGCCATAATATTCAGAAAGAATTCGAACTGATCTCCCTTCAGGGGAGGAGAGAAATTCTTTATTAAAATAGAATCTATTTTTTTCTTTTTTATTTCCCATAGTAAAACTTGAACTTGACCTGGTAAGAAGTTAAAACAAAATATTAAAATTAGTTCACTTGTATCATGGAATTCATATATCTTATTTTTAAGGGTGCATATTATAATATTAGCTCTAATATCATTATTAATTTCATGTGCATCGGAAGTTAAATCACCGAAATTATTTTCACTACCGCCAACAAAAAGCAGTAGACCTGATTTAGTTGAAAAAACAATTTTCAGTTTAGGATTAATGACGGATTATGAGATATGGGAATTTTTAAGAGATAAGCCAAGTGAAAATATCGTTTTAGATAATATAGGTCTGCCGGACTCAGTTTGGCGTAGCGATAACGATTCTACAAAATTTTTATATTATTTTGTTGATAAAATTCAAGATTATAACATTATAGAAATAGATTCATATAGTAATCAGGTCACTGGTTTTGAGTGGGATTAAATTTAGTTCAATCCTCTTTATTTTAGTATTTTCTCTCTTTTTGCTTTCAAGTTGTGAAAAGTCTACTTATGACATTCATATGGAGGCGTTTGTAGCTGATGCGCACAATGACATTTTACTAAGAGCTATGGAAGGCGAAGACATTCTTTCTTACCACCCGGAATCGCATTCTGATATAGAAAAATTTAAGCAGGGGGGTGTCGATCTTCAGGTTTTTTCTATTTGGGTCAGCCCTTTTAATGATCAGAAAAGGTTTTTCCAAAACGCAAATGATATGATTAATAAACTTAATTTTTTAGTGACCAGAGTTCCAGACCGGTGGAATATTGCAAAGTCTTATCAAGATGTAATGTATAATAATAGGAAGAACAAAATGTCATGTGTTATAGGTGTAGAGGGCGGGCACGTGATTGGTGAAGATATAGAAAAATTAGATATACTATATCAAAATGGGATGAGGTATTTAGGACTTACATGGAATAATTCAAATAAATTAGCCTCTTCAGCAAAGGATGAGTATACAAAAGGAGAGTCATTACCATTTATCGGGCTTACTGATTTTGGTAAGCAAATAGTTAGGCGATGTAATGAGATTGGTGTTATTGTTGATGTTTCGCATATTGGAGAACAAGCTTTTTGGGATGTTTTTAATACTACAAATGATCCTATCATTGCATCGCATTCATCTGTTTATAGACTTTGTCCTCACTACAGAAATCTCAAAGATTCTCAAATTAGAGCAATAGCCAAAACAGGTGGTGCTGTGTTTATAAATTTTTATCCTGGTTACATTGACAGTACATTCTCTGAAAAAGCAAACATAATAAATATGAAGTATGATACCGAAATAGATATGCTTGCAAGTAAGTATGACACGCTTTCAAATGAATATTGGTATGAGGAAATGAAATTATTGAAACATGAAAAAGCAAGAATTGCTCCAAGCATAAATGATGTAGTTAAACACATAAAACATGTTGTGGATTTAGTTGGGATTGATCATGTTGGTATAGGTTCAGATTATGATGGTGTTGAAATTATGCCAACTGGTTTAGAGAATGTTACCAAGCTACCATTTCTAACCAAAAAATTAATTGAGCATGGTTATACAATTAGAGAAGTAAGAAAAATTTTAGGTGATAATTTTAAACGTATTTTTAAGGAGGTTTGTAAATAATATAATGAATACATCAACAATTTTATATAAAAACAACTTAAGAACTAAAGCAACACACACTGCTTCTGGACAGGTTATTTTAACTGATGCCCCAATTGATAATAACGGTAAGGGTGAAGCATTTTCACCAACTGACTTAGTTGCGACAGCTCTAGCATCTTGCATGATTACAATTATAGCTATTGCAGCAAAAAAAAATAATATAGATGTTTCAAAAACTAGCGCTAGTGTAAAAAAGATTATGGGTGCAAATCCCAGAACTATTAGCAATATCGTCATTGACATTGAAATGAGTAAAGACCTCGTTCAGAAAGATAGAATACGCCTTGAAAAAGCAGCATTGGCATGCCCGGTTCATAAAAGTTTGCACCCCGATATGAACAAGGAGATAACATTTAACTATGTTTAAATGTATTGATATACATCTCTTGGAAAAATATTATTAATTTCTCATACTAAATATGCTTTCAGAATTCAAACTTGCTCCCTCTATACTATCCGCTGATTTTTCTGATCTTAAAGGTGCGCTAAACATCTGTGCTGAAGGTGGTGCGGATTGGATTCATGTAGATGTAATGGACAATCAATTTGTACCAAATCTTACTATTGGTCCTCCTGTGGTTAAGTCTTTAAGAAAAAACACTGAAAAATTTATTGATGTCCACATGATGGTGGTAAATCCTGAAAATTTAGTTGAGCCTTTTGCAAGGGCAGGTGCAGATAATATTACATTTCATATTGAAGCTACTGACAACCCAAATGAAGTAATTGATTTGATTCGTGCCGCAGGCAAGATGGTTGGAATTTCATTAAAGCCTGCTACATCTTTTAGTGAAATAAAACCGTATATGGATAAAATTGATTTAGTTCTTGTGATGAGTGTTGAGCCGGGGTTTGGTGGACAAGGATATATTAAAAGTTCAACAGTTAGAATTATGGAAATTAAAAAATACTTAAAAGATAATTGTTTAGAAAGAGTTCAAATCCAGGTTGATGGTGGTATAAAACTTCATAATGCTAATGAGATTATTTCTGCAGGTGGAGATATTTTGGTGGCTGGGTCAGAAGTTTTTGGCTCCAAGAATCCTCAAAAAGTAATTAAAGATTTCTATGCCAATGCAAAATCTGCTGTTTCAATTTGAGTATAATAGATAATCTATGAGCTATGTAGTCATATTTGTCCTAGTTCTAATTCTTTTTGGTTTTATTTCTTGGTTTCTTACAGTTTATAATGGTTTAATTCAAGTTAAGGAAAACATAAAAAAATCATGGGCTAATATTGATGTACTATTAATGCAAAGGTCTGATGAGATTCCAAAATTAATCAAAACAATAAAGTCATTTGTAAAACATGAAAAGAAAATGTTTGATAGTATTATGGAGGCTAGGTCTTTATATCTTGGCGCAAGTAGTGTTTCTGAGAAAGCAGATGCGGACAATGAAATGTCCAATGCTTTAAAATCTGTTTTTGCTCTTTCAGAGGCTTACCCTGAATTAAAATCAAATGATAATTTTCTTTTACTGCAAGAAAGAATAAGCGGGTTAGAAAATGATATTGCAGATAGACGTGAACTTTATAATGAAAGTGTAAATAATTATAACATTCGTATTCAATCATTGCCTGACGCTTTCATCGCTAACTCTATGAACCTAGCGGCAGAAGAAATGTTTAAAGTTGATGAAAAAAAGAAAAAAGACGTTGATATTAATTTAGATAATATTTACGATGAGCCTTCAAATTAACTGAAAATAAATACATTTCAATTCGAGCATAATGCATAGTTACAAAGATCTAGACTCTTTTGAATATTGGTCTATAACGGATAAAGATCAGTTTAGTATAGCTGTATTAAAAGGATTGATAATGGATGGCGTAAGAAAAGCAAATAGTGGTCATCCTGGTGGAGCTATGAGCTCTGCTGACTTCATTTATTTATTATTTAAAGATTATATAAAGTTTAATCCTAAGGACCCTTCATGGTTTGATCGAGATCGATTTATTCTTTCTGGTGGGCACATGTCAATGTTACAATATGGTATTTTGCACATGCTTGGATGGATGAAATTATCTGATTTAAAAAAGTTTAGACAGTTGGGTAGTCAAACTCCTGGGCATCCCGAAGTAGAAATAAAAGGCGTTGAATGTACAACTGGCCCTCTTGGGCAGGGTTTTGCAATGGGCGTGGGTATGGCATTTGCAGAGGCCTATATTGCAGATATTACAAAATTAGATGATAGAGAAGAGAAAATAGTAGACCATTATACTTATGTTCTCGCCACAGATGGTGACCTTCAAGAGCCGGTTGCGCTGGGTGCTGCAGCTATTGCTGGGCATTTAGGATTAAAAAAACTTGTCGTTTATTATGACGCAAATGATGCTCAAATATCAGGAACTGTGTCAAGGTCAGATTCTGTTGATTATGCAACTGTTTTTGATGGGTTAGGTTGGAATGTGCAAACAATTGATGGCCATGATCACAGAGCAATGCATTTTGCAATAGAGACCGCTAAAGTAATGGATAAGCCAAGTATAATAATTGGGAATACTATAATGGCTAAAGGCTCTGCTAGCATGGAAAAAGACCACAATACTCATGGTGCTCCCCTGCCTCAAGATGAAATAGATCTTACAAAAGAAAAATTAGGTTTGCCTAATAAAAAATTTTACGTGCCTACTGAAGTCATCGAGCATTTTCGAACTAGGTATGCCAATCTAATCAATGAAGCTGAACAATGGAGTTTACGTTTTGATCAGCTATCAAAGGATTCGAATTTTAAAAATATTATTGAAAATACCATCAGTGAAAAAATGGTTAAAGGTCTTAGTACGCCAGATTTTGATGCAGGCGAAACAATCGCGACAAGAAAAGCCTTTGGAGCCGTTTTAGATTCAATAGCTAGTTCTCTACCTCAGCTTGTAGGTGGCTCTGCAGATTTAGAGCCATCAAATTACACTGTAAACTTTGCAAATAGGTTTGGAGATTTCACAAAAAATAATCATTCAGGTAGAAATATACCTTTTGGGGTAAGAGAATTTCCGATGGCTGCTATGATGAATGGAATGGCATTACATGGAGGTGTTATTCCGTTTGGCGGTACTTTTTTAGTTTTTGCTGATTATGAAAGGCCAGCTCTACGGTTAGCTGCAATTCAAAATATTAGGGTACTTCATGAGTTTACACACGATTCATTTTATGTAGGTGAGGATGGACCCACGCACCAACCTGTAGAGCAAGTGATGAGTCTTCGAGCTATACCAAACTTTAATGTTTACAGGCCAGCTGATGCAAAGGAAACCGCTTCCTGTATTAAGCTTGCATTAAAAGATAAAAATACTCCGTCAGCATTACTGCTTACTAGGCAAGGTGTCCCAGTATTAGATAGAGATCAGAAGCAAATTGATGCAGATGTATCTAAAGGCGCGTATCCAGTTTTTGAATGTGATGGTGCGCCTGAAATAGTAATTTTAGCTACTGGTTCTGAGGTTAGCCTAGCAATAAAGGTAGCAAAAAGATTAAATAATAAGAGAGTTCGTGTAATTAGTATGCCATGCTGGGAGTTGTATGAACAGCAACCTGATGACTACAAAGCAGAGTTAATTCCAATTAGAGGGAATTTAAAAGTATCTATTGAGGCTGGTATTACTCATGGTTGGGAAAAGTACATTGGAAATAACGGTATATTAATTGGTCTTAATCATTTCGGAAGTTCAGCCCCAGCATCAGATTTAGCCGAAGAATTTGGTTTTACTCCAGAAAAAGTTATAGAAAAAATTAATGAGGCTTTAGGAAATTTGTTATGAAAATTCATCTAGCAACTGATCATGCGGGTTTAGAGTTAAAAGAAAAAGTTAAATTGTATTTATCTGATTTAGACTATAACGTGATCGATCATGGAGCATATGAATATGATGCGCTTGATGACTACCCTGATTTTATTTTTCCTTGCGCTAAAGCAGTATCAAAAGACCCTGAAAGTAAAGGAATAATACTTGGTGGTTCTGGACAAGGAGAAGCAATGGCCGCAAATAGAGTCAAAGGAGTAAGAGCTGCAGTATTTTACAATGGTCCAGATGAAATTATTAAGTTATCAAGACTACATAATAATGCAAATATTCTATCCTTAGGTGCTAGGTTTATGTCTGAAGAAGAAATGTACAAGGTTATTAAGGTATGGTTATCTACTGATTTTGAATCTGGTCGACATCAAATAAGAATAGAAAAACTTGATAGAAGCTAATTAAGCTTTCGGGAAATTATTTTCAGTGTTTTGTATTTTCTGCGATAATATTTTTTTAAATAGATCGTTTATATAGATCAAACGCTTGGTCTCATTATCTAGGATCAGGATATGTCTCTTTATTTCAATTGGGAGTAATATTCCTGTCAAAAATTGAAAAGATATATCTTTATCCATAAGAAATTCAAAATTATTTTCATTCTTCAGTTTAATAAGCAACTCTAGATATTTATTTTGTACGGATTTCAAAATATTCCTGTCTTCGATTGCTGGCCTTTTCATATATTCAACGTTACCAAACCAGAGATCATTAATTTTTGATCTTTCTATCACTTGAAAACACTTATCTCCAGTAGCTATCAAGTCATACTCGCCGTTTTCATAACGTTTTATGACTTTTGTTACTTTAAGCGAACAACCAACACTATCAACTGATCCATTATTTTTTGATACAATACCAAATGGAGTGTTGTTTTTTAATGACTCATCAATCATTTTTTTATAACGTGGTTCAAAAATGTGTAAGGGTACTTTTTCAAAAGGAAGAACAACCATATTTAATGGAAATAAAGGAATCGTGTACATATTTTTATTATTATTTGTTAAGTAAATGATGGTACAAATATATTTGATATACGTAATAACCTTAAAATATTTTTTTATAATTAACACAATAATAGCGTTTAATATCAAGATACATTCATTATTAATTTTTCTTAAGTCCAGTTCGAGCATTTTTTGTTAGGTTTTTCTAACATCTCACTTAGTAATTTTCTTTTTTGGGCTACTCAGAAAAAATGGTTTCTTTTCTCCATATTCTTAGGATTCTGTTTATTAAACATGCCTTTGCCTGAAGGTTTATCTTATGAAGGCAAGACCGCTATTGTTATCTTAGTGGTAGCTTTGATATTAATTATTAAAGAGCCCATACCATTACCAGCGGTAGCAATTTTTATCATAATATCTCAAGTATATTGCAATGTTGATTCGGTAGACGGTATAGCAAAATCGTTTATGAGTGACGCTGTTTTTTTTATTATGGGTTCACTCATGCTTGCAGTTGTAATTATAAGGCAAGGGTGGGACTCAAGAATTGCATTAGGTATTTTAAAAATTACGGGTAATAAGACATCGAACATAGCTCTAGGGTTTTTATCAATATCAGCAGTGTTATCTTCTTTTATCGGCGAACATACTGTAGCTGCGATAATGTTACCAATTGGTATGTCGTTAATTCGTTTCACATCTTCAGACCTATCAAAAATAAAAGGTTTGTCTGCTACAATTTTATTTTCTATAGCATATGGATGTTTAATTGGGTCTGTTGGTACGCCATCAGGGGGTGGGAGAAATGTGATTATGATTAACTATCTTAATCAATCCGACATATCAATCTCCTATTTTGAATGGATGGTAAGAACTTATCCGTTCATATTGTTCCAAATACCAATAGTTAATTGGGTAATTATCAGAACGTTTAAACCAGAATATATGATTCTTGACAGCAGTATTAGGAAGTTGGTAATAAAAGTTGCAAGATCTAAGAGTATGACAGGTAGAAATACACTCACTGTTTTGATATTTTTTCTTATTGTGCTAGGCTGGGTGTTTCTTAGCGAACAATTTGGTTTGGGTACGATTGCTTTATCAGGTGTTTTCATTTATTTGATAGGTGGATTTGTAAAGTGGAGCGATTTAAATAGAAATACACACTGGGGCGTGATAATTCTTTTTGGCTCTACAATTTCTTTGGGCAATAGCATTAGATTGACGGGCGCTGCAACTTGGCTATCAGATAAACTTTTACATGGTTTGGGAGATGTTATTTCTTCTGTGCCATTTGTAAGTGACTTATTAGTTATTTTTTTGACGACAGGAATGTCAAATGTATTATCTAGCTCAGCCACGGTAGCTGTTTTAGGTCCTGTAACATTGAATTTGGTTCCTGAAATGCTTGATGTTGGCTTATTAACTGCTATGTCCTCTGCCTTTAGTTATTTTACTGCTGTTGCCGCTCCCGCCTGTACTATTGTTTATTCTAGTAGTATGGTTAAGGCCTCCGATTTTTTAAAAATTGGGTTTAGGGTAGGATTTGTATCGATAGCACTGCTGATATTTTACGTAAATGTTTATTGGCCATTAATTAATTGAACTGAAACGGATCTATTTATGAAAATATTAATTGCAATTGGAAGTAAAGATTTTTCTAAGCCGACGCTCAAGTTAGGTATGAAAGTTGCTCAAGCATTCAATGCTAAAACTACAATAATAGATGTTGGTGAAAAAATAAGCGAATTTAGTTCACATTTAGTTGAACTTGCTCAAGATCAATTAGAGTCATGGGATTTCGATGCTCCAGGAGTCGATGTTTTGGAGTGGGCGTTTAATTATTTATCAGAAAATAAACTAATAGATACAAAAAAGACAGAGACTGGGTTTCCTAAAAACAGGTTAATTGAAGACGGGGAGGGAAGGAAAATGGTTTATTTATCAGGTACGACATGTGAAGATGTTAACTTGATTCTTCGTAATGGGGATATAATAGGAGAGCTTAGAGAAGAGGTTCAATTTGGAGAATATGATGTAACGATACTTGGCAAAAGTAGGAAGAGGAATATGTCTCATGATCTACTGCAGTACATAAACAGCTCTATATTAATTGTGAACGATTATGAAGATCAGAAATTTGATAAAATTCTTTTGCCTCTAGATTACAAAGATGGAATGCTGAAAGTTGCGAAGTATGCAATTAGGGTAGCTATGGCCTTAAATGTTGGTATTGACATTTTTACAGTACTTGAGAAAAATAAATCTTTAAACAAAGGCTCAGCATATTTTAGTAAAATAGTTAAATTTATTCGCAGGTCAGGAGTGCAATACTCTCATGAGGAAAAAGAGGGTGAGATTGTGGAGCAGATTATTAAAAAAGCGGATAAAAATAAAATAATTGTAATGAAAGCATCAGACATGAGTCCAATTAAAAGGTTTTTTAAAGGAAGCATTCCTCTATCAGTTATGAATGAATGTGATGTGCCAATACTAATTGTTAAATAACTATCAAAAAGTGAGTTTAATAGTTATTATTTAATTAAGTTTAAAAAACAATTAAGGAAAAAATTATGTCATCAAGCTCAAATCCAACTGAAGCTGCTTACAAAAGCGCAGTAGAAAAATTAGGTCTTAAATCGAATATCGCAAGAGCTTTAGAAATACCAGATAGGGAACTCAAAGTAGAGATACCATTTCGTAGAGATAATGGGGAAATTGATAGTGTAGTAGGGTATCGAGTTCAGCATAATAATACTCGAGGTCCTTTTAAAGGAGGAATCAGGTACCATCATCATGTTGATATTGATGAAGTTAGATCATTAGCTACGCTAATGACTTGGAAAACCGCTTTGGTTGACATTCCTTATGGTGGTGGAAAAGGTGGGATCGGAATTAATCCAAGCGATTATAGTAAAGTAGAACTAGAAAGAATTTCTAGGAAATTTTTTAGAGCCATTGATCCAATTATTGGTGTCAATATAGATATACCAGCTCCTGATGTAAATACAAATGCCCAGGTGATGAGTTGGTTCATGGACGAATACAGTCAAACACATGGCTATACACCTGGAATTGTTACTGGGAAGCCACTTGAGTTAGGTGGGTCAGAGGGTAGAGAGGCCGCTACTGGTAGAGGTACTGCCATAATCACTCGTGAAGCTGCTGAAAAATGGAATATTGACCTCAAAGGTGCGAAAGTTGTAGTTCAAGGCTTTGGTAATGTTGGTTCATATGCTGCAAAATTTTTAAATGAATATGGTTGTAAAATCATTGGTGTGAGTGATATAAGCGGCGGTCTTTATGCCCCAGATGGTTTTGATGTAGATGAGCTTTTTGATTATAATTATGAGCACAGAACTATTGAGGGTTATCAGCATGGTAAAAAGATCACAAACGAAGAGTTGTTGGCATTAGAGTGTGATTTTTTAATTCCTGCAGCGCTAGGTAGTGCTATTAATGAAGACAACGTAGACTCGTTAAATTGTAAAATAATAATTGAAGCTGCAAACGGTCCTGTCACCGGTGAAGCAGCTGATAAGTTATGGAATAGGAAGATAGCTATTATCCCAGATATTCTGACTAACGCAGGGGGGGTTACAGTTTCCTATTTTGAATGGGTACAAAACTTGCAGCAATTTAAATGGCCTGAAGATGAAATCAATCAAAAGCTAGAGCAAAAAATGGTGGCAGCTTTTAATGAAGTATATTCTGTCAAAAAAAATAAAAATGTCCCAATGCGTATTGCCTCTTTTATGGTGGCAATTGATCGTGTTAGTACTGCTTATAATTTGAGGGAAGGATAACTTTGTCCAGATATAAATTGATTTTATATTTTAATATTACATTCTATAACAAATAAATTGACTTAAAAATGAAAAGAGGAGAGACATGGAACTAATTCATCCAATTTTTAAATGGTTACATGTAGTAGCTGGGATAATGTGGATCGGCTTACTGTATTTTTTTAACTTTGTAAACACCGCTTTTGCTCCAACTATGGATGCAGATACTAAAAAAAAGGTTGTCCCAGAATTAATGCCTAGGACGTTATATTTTTTTAGAATGGGCGCGGCTTGGACTTGGGGTACTGGCATAGTGCTGCTTTACGTAATATATTGGGCTGGAGGTATGATGCCAACAGATTTTACTTCGAATGAAGTGACCGGCGAATCTGCAAATATGTTTATACATTTTCTTTTACTTTTTACATTTGTAGCTGTATTTGCCTATGACGCTCTATATAAAAGCCCATTAGCATCAAATGTTAGAGCAGTTACAATTGTGAGTTTTCTACTTATTACTGTTTACGTTTATGCAATGCAAACATTGGGTGGTTTTGAATACAGGGCAGTTAACATTCACTTAGGTGCAATGTTTGGAACTATTATGGCGTTCAATGTTTGGTTCAGAATTTGGCCTGCTCAACAAAAAATTATAACCGCTATAAAAAATGGTGATGCTCCTGATGCAGACTTATTGGCCTTAGCCGGATTAAGATCTAAGCATAATACTTATATGTCTGTACCTTTAGTTTGGACCATGCATAATCAGCATCATGTAACAGCTCCAACTGCACTTGGTATTCCAGCTGAGTTCTCATGGATTTTACCTATGCTGATTGTTATCCTTGGATGGCACTTGGTATTCCAGCTTTACAAGAAATCTGCAACAATTAAGGGTTTCTAGAGCTTAATTAATATAAGACTTCAGTAGTAAAAAGCCCCAGGGAACTGGGGCTTTTTACTATCAGCGAAAAATAAAATTTTGGAAAGAAAAAACGCTATAATTCTATTACTGGTTGCTGGCGCGATGTGGTCTTTGGGAGGGGTGCTTATAAAAAGTATTCCTTGGCATCCGTTGGCAATATCGGGAATGCGAGGAGGTATTGCAGCCGTTGTCATTTATGCATTTTCAAAAGACAAGAAGATAATTATTGCCTTTGATAAAATTCTTGCTGCTTGCTTTTACACATTGGTCGTTACATTATTTGTTATATCCAATAAATTAACAACAGCTGGAAACGCTATACTTTTGCAGTATACCGCTCCAGTTTATGTAGCTTTATTTGGCTATATGTTTTTAGGCGAAAAATCTACTTTTATTGACTGGATAACAATATTCATTTTACTAGGAGGTCTGACGTTATTTTTTCTAGACGATATAAGTTTTGATGGTTATTTAGGAAACGCTCTTGCAATATTATCCGGGATGTCTTTTGCGGCATTGACCATTACATTACGTAAGCAAAAAGATAATAATCCCTCAGACTCCATATTGCTTGGCAACATTCTAACTTTAATAATTGGCTTGCCTATAATAATGAGTGAAACATCGTTTAACCTGCATTCGATTATCCTGATCTTAGTTCTTGGGATAATACAGTTAGGTGTCCCTTATATTTTTTACACCACAGCGATAAAGCATGTAACAGCTCTGGATGCAATAATTTTTCCAATTATAGAGCCGATATTAAATCCAATACTTGTCTTTTTTATTTTAGGAGAAGCCTTAGGCCCTTGGGCTTTTTTAGGTGGGTCATTAGTACTAGGCTCAGTCGTTCTAAGAGGATTATTAAAAAAATAAAAGAGGCTCTAAAAGGAGCCTCTTTTATTACAGTTTAGTAGATATTGGAACCTACTAATAATCAGATTTTAATTAAGTGAAATTCTAAATTTCCTTTAATTTTTCTTGAATTTCATCATAATTAGGCTCTTCTCCTGGGCTAGGAGCAACCCATTTATACCTTACATCGCCATTTTTTACAATGAAAACTGCTCTATTTGCACATGTGTATCCTTTAATTCCACCAAGGCCCTCAAATAAAACATCATAAGATTTGATTACAGATCTATCTATATCAGAAAGTAAATCAAATTCAAGATCATATTTACCAGAAAATCCTGCATTTGCCCATGGTGAATCAACGCTAATTCCTAAAACCGTGGCATCAAGATCATTGAAAGATTTTAAGTTGTCTTGCAAAGTACACATTTCAGTATCGCATACTCCAGTAAAAGCTCCCGGATAAAAAGCTATTACTACTGACCTGTCACTGAAATCAGATAATGAAACATCCTCTTTTTTTGTATTTTTAAGGGTGAATTCAGGTGCTTTATCATTTAGTTCAATCATAATTTTTCCTTTTTTACATTAAAATTCTCTTCTCAATTTACTGTTTTCATCTTAAAAAAATAATGATAAAGGAAATTTGTTTTTGTAAATAGTAACTATTACTATTTAATTTTTCATGTGAGATATAGCCATCAAAGAAAAGTAATAAAAGAAATCATTTGCTCAACTAAATCACATCCAACAGCGGATTGGATTTATTCAGAAGCAAAAAAGAAGATCAACAACATAAGCTTAGGTACCGTATACAGAAATTTGAAAACTTTGGAAGAAATTGGCGCTATTCAAATAATATACGATGAAAATTTAATTAGATATGACGGAAACACAGAAGAACACCATCACCTTAAATGTAGTGAGTGTGGAGTTTTAATTGATACGAACATAAAATCAAATTTTGATGAAAAAGATATAATTATTAAATACAATTTCAAACCAGAAAAAACAAAATTTTTCATAATTGGAAAATGTAATAAACATAAATAAAAAGGAGATAGAAATGAGTTTAGATGGAACCAAAACCCACGAGAATTTAAAGGCAGCATTTGCTGGAGAATCTCAAGCGAACAGGAGATACCTATATTTTGCAAGAGCAGCAGATATTGAAGGTTATCCAGAGGCAGCTGGAGTGTTTAAAAATACTGCAGACGGTGAAACTGGCCATGCTTTTGGACACCTTGAATACCTAGAAAAAGGTGGTGCAGGAGATCCTGCATCAGGTCTTCAGTTCGGTGAAACAGAAGATAACCTTAAAGCTGCAGTAGCAGGTGAAACATATGAGTATACCGAAATGTATCCAGGTTTTGCTGCTACAGCCAGAGAAGAGGGGTTTGATGATATTGCTGAATGGTTTGAAACTCTAGCTAGAGCTGAAAAGTCTCATGCGGGTAAGTTTCAGGAAACATTAGACGCTTTATAAGGGATATTTGGCATCAGCATCAATGGTGTTATATGCCATTGATGCTGATATTAATTTGGGAGTAAAAAATGTTAAATCATTCTGATACCATCAATACAATATATGATATAAAAGATCCTATGTACTGGGATGAATCATCTTTAGATAATGAACTTAATAGAGTCTATGATATTTGTATAGGTTGTAGGCTTTGTTTCAACTTATGCCCCTCATTTCCATCATTATTTAATTCTATTGATAACATTGGCGATGAAAAGCGAAAAGAAGCTGAAACTAAAGGGCTTGTTGAAAAAGAAGACTCAGATCGTTCATATTTAGACCTTCCTGAAGGTGAGCATGCTAGTGAAGCTAGTATTGAAGTAGAATTTCGTGGTGAAGTGACTGAACTTTCTGCTGAGCAGAAATGGGAAGTTGTAGATTTATGCTATCAATGTAAATTATGTGATCCTGTCTGTCCTTACACCCCTGGTAAAGATCATGAGTTTGAGCTGGATTTTCCTAAGCTGATGACACGTGCCCAAGCAATCAGGACAAAAGATAGGGGCTTAAAACTAAATGACGTTTTTCTTTCAAAGACTGATTTATTAGGTAAAATGGGTTCATATTTTGGTCCTTTAATTAATTTTGTAAACCGTATTAGTATAATCAGATGGTTCATGGATAAGATAATCGGTATCCATAAAGATAGAAAACTTCCAGAGTTGGCCACTTTGACTTTTGAGAAATGGTTTAGAAATCATAAATCCATTGTCAAAGATCCAATCGATAAAGTGGTTATTTTCGGTACTTGTTATACTAATTCAAATGATGTAGATCTAGGTATAAGTGCTGTGGAAGTCCTTGAGCATAATAATGTGGAATGTGTTTACCCCAAACAGCAATGTTGTGGCGCGCCGCATTTAAGTCCTGGAGATTTTGATAGTTTTAAAAAACAGGCTGATCCTAATGTTGAAGAATTATATAAATGGGTTTCTGAAGGATACAAGATTATAGTAACAGGTCCGCCAACATGCAGCTTAACTCTAAAATCTGAATATCCAGATTATTTAGAAATGAGTGATAAAGCACAGAAAATATCAGAAAACACATATGATATTTCTGAGTATCTAGCTATGTTGAAAAAAGAGGATAAAATCAAAACAGATTTCAAAAATAGCATTGGAACTGTTAATTATCATGTCAGTTGCCATTTAAAAGCGCAGAGAATAGGCTATAAAAGTAGGGATGTTTTAAGGATGGTCCCTGATACGAAAGTGAATTTAATTAATCAGTGTAGCGGAATGGATGGAGGTTGGGGAATGAAATCTGAGTTTTTTGAGGAATCCATGAAAGTAGCTGATAGATGTGTAAATGATATTGGTGCTAAAGAATCTGATGTGGCATGTTCAGATTGCTCTCTAGCTAGTCATCAGATAAAACAAGCTAGTGAAGAAAAAATTAAACCAAGCCATCCAATAATTGAGTTACATAAAGCCTATGGCTTTAATGATAGTGAAAGGAAATAATGATGAATACCTTAATACAAAAATCTGACTTGCTTAACATAATTGATTATGAAAAGCAGAGAGATACTTACAGGTCAGAATTAATTGATTATAAAAAAAATAGAAGATTTAAACTTGGTCCAAACATACTGATAACATTTGAAAACAGTAAAACGATGAAATTTCAGATCCAGGAAATGATGAGAGCTGAAAGAATGGTTCATGATAATCAGATTGAAGAAGAGTTAAACGTTTATAATCCGTTGATACCACGTGGCAATGAACTTAGCGCTACGTTATTCATTGAAATCACAGATCCGGGAAAAATAAGACCTGTGCTAGATAGTTTCATTGGTCTAACTGAAGGTGTAAATGTATTTTTTGAAATTGACGGAGAGAAGGTAGTAGCAGAATTTGAAGAAGGAAGAGAAAAGGAAGATAACATAAGTTCTGTTCATTATATCAGATTCCCATTTACTGAACAGCAAAAAAATAATTTTGTAAATGATTCAAGTTCAATATCAATTCACATAGATTATGGGGATTACAGCCACAATATTGTTCTTGATGACAATATGAAAAACTCCTTAAATGACGATTTTATCTAAAGATTAAAAGGTTATTTTGAGCATAAAAATTTTCATAGTTTTAGTTTCTTTTACTTTTTTTCTGTAATTCTTACCTTTAGATAGTAATTCTAAAGGGTTTAAATGAAAGTTTATATTAGTGCCGATATGGAAGGCATAACTGGTGTAGCTCATTGGGACGAAGTAGATCACAATAAATCTCCATACTCATATTTTCAAGAGCAAATGTCTAAAGAGGTTGCAGCTGCATGTGAAGGTGCAAATTTAGCTGGTGCAAAAGAGATATATGTTAAAGATGCACATTATTCTGCAAGAAATATAATCCCATCATTTTTACCAAAAAATGTTAAGATCATCAGGGGATGGAGTGGGCATTCTTCATCAATGGTGCAAGAATTAAATAGTAAGTTTGATGCTTTGTTAATGGTTGGTTATCATTCAAAAGCAGGAAGCGGTGGCAATCCATTAGCCCATACAATGTCTAGTTCAAAAATTGAACGAATCATTTTGAATGATCGGCCCGCTTCAGAGCTATTATTGCATGGTACCATTGCCTCAAAATATCACGTACCGTTAGTCTTTGTATCGGGCGATTTTGGAATATGCAAAGAAATTAGAAAGATTAACCCCTTGACAATAACACATTGTACAATGCATGGGGTGGGAGATTCTACAATAAGCATGCAGCCTGAACTTTCAATTATGCAGATCAAGAAGAAAGTTAAAAAAGCTTTGAAACTAGATATGAAATTATGTACGTGGGCACATCCTAATAAATTTAAACTAAAAACTCGTTACATGAAGCACGTTGATGCCTACAGGGCGTCACAATACCCAAATGCAATTATGCTGAACGCAAAATCTGTTGTCTACGAAAGTAAGGATTTTGATGATATTATGCGGTTTATATTATTTTGTGTTTAAATGAATGATTGGATAATAAAAAGCCCTATTCCTGTTGAGTGCGATGTATTAAATGAGTCGCTACAATTTCCATCAAGAAACATTTATTGTGTTGGCAGAAATTATAGAGACCATGCCAAAGAGATGGGAGGTGATCCAGAGAAGGAGAAACCATTTTTTTTTCAAAAAACTTCAGATATACTAGTAAAAAATGGCTCGGAGCTCATATATCCAAAGGATACTAGCGATCTTCAATATGAGGTCGAACTAGTAGTAGCAATATCTAAAGATGCTTTTAAAGTAGGTTCACATGAAGTGAAAAATAAAGTATTTGGCTACGCTGTTGGAGTTGATATAACAAAGAGAGACTTGCAGAAAATTTCCAAAAATAGCGGGAAACCATGGTTTTCAGCTAAGGTTTTTTACAGTTCAGCTATGATATCTGATATAGTTTCTGTAGAAGATTCTTATGATCCTGGGGATATAAAAATTTCTTTAGAAGTCAATGGAGAGAGAAAGCAATTCACTGGTTGTAATAAAATGATTTGGAATGTATTCGAATTAATATCCATTTTATCCCAAACAATTCCTTTAAAAGCTGGTGACCTTATTTTTACTGGCACCCCTGCAGGTGTGGGGCAGCTGCAAAAAGGTGATATTGTTGAAGCAAAATTAATTCAAAATAATTCTACTTCATTATCATTCTTGGTAAAATAAAATATGAGAATATTATTTTTTTTCATCTTACTTATTTCATGTAACGCTCAGGATCCATACGATTGGGTCAGATCGCTTCCAAAGCCATGGACAATAGATGAAAGTAAGTATGATGAAATACTTCCAAAGTTTATAAAATATTTTCCTGATTTTGATGATAGGCTTAAAGCCATTAATATATGGAGAATAGGTACCCCATATGGAATATTTAAATCCGGAGAGGAAAAAGAGCCAGATTTAGACCCAATATTAAGAATCGATACAACCGATTGTACTATACATGTCCTTACTAGTATTGCAATGAATTCAAGTAGGAGTTGGGGTGAAACAAAAAATAAAATGATTGACATTCATTATAAACCTAATGATCAAAATATAAAGCAGCCTGAGTACAAAAATAGGTGGCATTATACATCTGATAGAATATCGAATAATCCATACACTGTAAATATCACAAATGAATTAGTTTCAAAAAATGAGCTTGAAGAAATCGTGCTGACACTAAATGAGAAAAGTGATGGCAGTGAGTTTTTAAAACTAAATTGGAATTTGAATGGCAGATTCAAATTCATTCGTTCAGAGTTTGTTGACGATCAGTTGCTTGAAAAATTACCACCAGTGTGTGGGGTTGCCTTTGTAAAAAAATCGTAC
>MDSV01030566.1_pt1 | contig 22135 bp, 21 predicted proteins | sample 810851 | NCBI WGS metagenome assembly MDSV01 (sample SAMN05326640, study PRJNA326480) | marine metagenome | isolation source: seawater | place: Atlantic Ocean: North East | collected 2012 | reverse complement strand
GAAGCTGGTGGAGATCTTGGTGGGTCTGGTGTTTTTGAAGCCGGTGAAGCTGGTGGAGATCTTGGTGGGTCTGGTGTTTTTGAAGCCGGTGAAGCTGGTGGAGATCTTGGTGGGTCTGCCTGTTTACTGGCACCTCCTACGGGTGAAGCCGGAGGTGCAGCGACTGGCCCCGACGATATGTATTCTAACATAAAAGAAGGCCATGTATAAGGACGTGCAGATTGATTGTTTACGTCCACTTTGAACCCACCATTCCGATGTTGGACAATGATTATACCTTCTTTGCCCATTTCTTTAGATTTTTCCTGTTGAGATCCTAACCCTGTACCTTCCATCATTTTTTTAAAATTTCGATCGGAGATCTTGCGAATACGAACTTTGTCACCATTTTTAAATGGATATGGTGGCATACCCATACTTATAAATCGTTTTAGGGTAAATGGATCTGTACGCGGATCTTTTAATGAATATATACTGACGCCTTTCCATTTTCGATTCCAATCTGTTTTTGGTAATAACATCTGAAAGATTTTTGGATCCTTCGTGTACGAGTACCACCACAATAATATAGGAAAGGCACCAATATTCGGATCTGCACCCGCATTTAATAATAGTTCTACCGCTTTTGTATTTCCATAATAACAAGCTTCGCCTAATGCTGTTCTACCATTTTTGAGGGTTATGTCTTGTATGGATCCACCCATGCTGATAATTTTGTCTAAGAGGGCCTCAAAAAACTTTAATCCGTCTGGTTTTACATTTTTAACCGATTGGTATAACGGATAATACCCGCGCGGTGTTTGATGAAAAGCACTGTCCTCAAACATATCCAGCGCGGGTATATTTGATTCTTTGATGGCAGACCATATAGTGAACGGTTCTATCATCGATTCTGGCCACCAAAAGTCGCCTATCCCGAAGGTTAGAAGTCCATTTCTTCTGAGTGTATCTTCAATTTTACGAACATTCCCTAATTCATTCTCCATAAGATCAGTCCAACCAGGATAAGATCCACATAATGCTTTGGCATCGGCAACGCTCATTTTTCGAATTCGAACAACATCGTATAATTTGGGTATCCATACTGGAGTTGATGGTGAATATGCCGGACTTGACGGCGAATATACCGGAGATGTTGGCGAATATGAGCCCGGGTTTGCCTGTTTACTGGCGGCTCCTGTGGGGGATGCTGGCGGAGAATCTGGATCGACACCGAGAAATGGTAATTGTGCCGGAGATGTTGGTCTTGCAGTTGGATCTGGCAAGCGCGTTATTATAACGGTTGCGGGAAAATTCCACCCTGCGACAGAAGATACATCCATGTTATGTGGAATCTTGATTTCGGCCAAACTACTGCACTCATAGAATGCATGCGTTCCGATGGTCTGCAACGTATCCGGAAATGTCACCGAGGCCAAACTAATGCACCCATAGAATGCATAATCTCCGATGGTCGCCACACCGTCCATGAAGATCACTTGTTTAATATCCTGATTGATTTTGAATTCATCGTGTATGACATTGGTATTGATAGTTAATACGCCATTTATCAGAGTCCTCGCTGCCGGTGCTGGCGTTGGTGGTGCTGGCGCTGCTGCTGGCGCCTTTAATTCCCAAATATGGCCTGTGTTGTTAAATGGCCGTATATCGTTGTTTCGTATGGATTTCATCGCATATAAGCAACTTAAAAAATTAGTATTTGGATAATTTGGAACATTTGCATCGGCATAATATAGGTCTAGTAAGGGAACCCCGTGGTTCACTTTTTTATCATATATTTCTTGAAATTTGTCAACAGACCATACTCGGCCCGCTATAATCGGTTCTGAAGTAATCATTTTATTGGCAAGTGTGCTGAGACTGGCAAAAAATGACGTCCACTCAATATTTAGAACTTTTTCCTTGTTATTTTTTCTAAAAGTGATAGGCATATTTGTTTCGATCAATATGATAATGAATCTCCACATTTTAAAGTCTAAACTCGTATAAGGCAAATGATTATTAATATGGTCAACCATTTCATTATATTTTTCTTGAACAGCCAAAGCAAACGGTGTCAATTGATAATCCTTTGGATCCTTTGGCTCGAACCATTTTGGAGCCCTTTTTCTTTTTGGCTCGGCCATCACAAAATTATGAAACATTTCCTTTTAGAATTTTAGAGTCTATATTTATACCTTTTTTTTACCTTAATCATGTCATATATGGTGTGACAAATAAGACCTATAAACATAAACGACTGAATACAAATGGCGTATCAATTTGTGGATCTTAATTTTTTCCCGTCATCCAACAACACAACAAATGATATTATGAAGGAACCCATGTTGACAAATGAAATGCGCGAGTATTTGCAGTGTGAACCTACGAAAGGACGTCTAACTATAAATTGGATGTGGAATGCCCCAGAAAAGATTCGACGGACTCATAATGAACCTGGCTATGCGATGGCCTATACAGATCTTGGCATGGGTCATTGGAATATGTTGTACTGGAATCACATCACAAATAGGTGGCACATTCGTCTGATGGGTGGGGCGAATGGACATTCTGCGACCGACAAGTATACAGATTTGATTACAAATGGCTTTGAAGATACGGGTAAACAATCAACTATCGCAGAATGGATGGATACATTTAAAAAAGAAACCCCTTATTAAAATAGTTTAGATATTACAGATAAAAGACTTTCTTCATTATCTCGCGCAGCAACTGTGGTTGTTGTTTTGCCTTCAAATGTTCTGTCTGACCGATTGTCTACCAATGTGTCCAGTGTGGCCAATTTTTTGCACAATGTTGGGTGAACATATGTATCCAATGTATTTGTCCCCAATAGATATTTGATGTTCACTTTTGCCGTTTGCGAAATACGATGAACACGATCTTCTGCCTGTATCATCACCCCAGGAACCCAATACAACTCGCCGAAGACACACTCTGAGACTCTAGTCAATGTTACGCCTGTACCAGCGGCCATAATTGATAAAATTGCAATTCTTATCGAGTCATTCGCTTGAAAAGCTTCGACATTGGCTTGGCGTTTTTCGGCCGAAGTCGAACCGTCAATACGCATGTATTCAATGTTTTTAGCGGCAACTGCTTCTTCAACAGCATCGAGAACAACGCGATGATAGGCAAAAAATATAAAAGATCGTCCTTCAGCCAGTGCATCCATGATCCAATCCACAATAGCTTGACATTTCGCTACAGACGTTGCATTAAACAGTTCGGAAATGACCTTTTGACGTTCGAATATTTCAAGGCGTTGTTTTTCAGAACCTGCCGGCAATTTATAAATGGTCGAATTTAGACGTTTCCATTCGTGAAATCCGCGTTCAATGTCTTTTAAATCTTTGCCCTTGACTTCAAGCCAAACTGTGTGTCTTGTTTTGGCGGGCAATTGTGTGAGAACGTCTCTTTTGAGTCGCCGTACCATAAACCCTTTCTTTAAAACCCAATTCAGTTCCCAGCTATTAGAAGAGCCACGATCATCATAACCAAACGGTGTGGGTTTTCCATTGCAATATCTTGCCGCATAAGACGTATAATTTTTGATGTATGCGGGCCTTAACATATATAACTGTGAAAAAAGTTCAATGGGACGATTCAATGCGGGTGTCCCGGTAATCAATAGAGCGCGTTTTGCGGAGCGTACCAATGGTGTAATGGCTTTTGTACGCTTTGTTTTGCGCGATTTGACATAATGCGATTCGTCACATACAACGACATCAAAAATACCGGCCGGAATACCGAGTGCATGCAACATATCATAAGATACAACACAGACATCTTCTTCCAAATGTTCATTGCCCTTTTTTACCAATTGTGAATCGAGACCTATCCATTCATGTAAGGCGTGTTTCCAATGATAACGCAAATATGATGGACATACGACCAACACGCGCGCGGGCTGACAATGCCCAATGAAAGCTAGTGCTTGTCGAGTTTTGCCCAGCCCCATGTCATCTGCCAATAAACATCGGGAACCGTATAGATTGATAATATTTTTAATACCTTCTTTTTGATAGGGGAATAACGTTGACCAGAGTTTTTCGGGAACCTTGCTCTGATCAAATTCATCCACAGTGCGTTTTTGAAATAAACGCATGACATGTCCCGGGATATCTTGAATGGTGCATTTATTACTAAAGGTTTGTAAGGTTCGCAAATCCACGCGCGCCAAATCAAAAGTTTTGCGTTTGTCATCAACGTGACAAGCCTTTTTAATGGCTTTCAGATTTTCCGAGGCAATTTTAGTGGTTTTAGCCCGTATAACATTATCAGAAACGACCGTTAAGATGATATTTTTTTTGGGGGGCTGTTTTCTGTAACGGCGACGCATCTTTTCTTATAAGTGTATCAGACAATTTAAATAAAAAATATGTACAGAAAATGTTTGTTTTAATATATGCATTAAATAATGTGTGGCAAATGAAAATAATTTTTTCAAGGAAAACCTGTATTTTACCTCAACTTATAAAGGAATGGATGTATTACGACACTTGTATTGAATGGCTTATCAATACACCCGAAAAATCTGAAATAGAACATTTAAAGATTGAATATTTGGATCGTGGTGTAAAAAACTGGAAATTGTTTGGTACACATTTAAAAACAACCTTTCCAAACTTGAAATATTTAACATTTGAAATGAATTATTATTATAATCACGAAAAAGACGATGAATGGAAAACAGCCGAAACATTTTTTGTGGAAATGAAACTCGATTATTTATCCATTGAGTGGTTTCAAGAGTTTGAAAATTGTGTTGTGAACGAGTCGGGCTCCGATTCTTATTCTATTAAAATGTTTTTATCAGAAGATTTTGGGGACGACCCTAGCGATTTTGAAGAAATACGGAAACAAATGCCTGAACGAATACAAATGTTTATCAATTAATTGTACACATATTTGGCATTATGTCGGGGTCATAGTTAAAGCACTGCCTGCATTCGTGCGTATATGTTGGTAATTTACTGTTTCTTAAACGCCCTTGGCGATATATTTTAAATTTGTGAAAATGTATACATTTTATAGTGGCGCTATTGGGACATTTTCCACCTAATCTGCATAGAAAAATAGTCTGAGCCGTTCCACCGCCGTCACAAAGTGGCAACACACCATTTACACAAAAACTCTGGAAATCATAAAAGATAAATGTTTTGATGAAACGCCATAAATCATCATTTCCAAATACTTTTCCTTCCAATTTTTTTAATTTTTTCGACTTGTATTTTATTTTGTGCCAAAAACGAATGTGAACCACAGTTGGTTTTGGTCGAATAACCGGTGGAACTGTAACTGCCCGTCTTTTTCTAGGTTTCTTTTTTGTCAGTTGAACTTTGGGAGAATACCGATCAACAGGTTTGCATTTTCGTTTTGGTCGATCCATCCCTTATTTGGATATAATGTTTTATACTTAATTTAACATATATTGTACATATATTTTATTTATCTTGGTCAATGGAATTATAACAAAAATTATGGCAGACGGACTTGATGCTATCGATGCGGGAGGTTTTTTTATGGGTGGCTTGATGGGCGCTATTGTTATGCCGGCAATTAGCGAAGGCGTATCCGCACGAGCACGGCGTGACAATTCAAATTATCAATACGAAATCTCTCTTGATGAAATGCAAAACCATGAGGATAAACTGCATTTTTTTCAAATGCTAGAGGGTCTCGCAAAAAAAGCAAAGATAAGAAAACATGTGCTAAAATCACACCCTGTTCATTTATCATCACCAGAACGTGTTCGGGTATTTCACCAATATGAAGACACTGACGGTAACGTCACATTGAATGCTAACAACGAGCCTATCCTTGTGCCGGTTTGTTACACCCAAATGGATGACTCGGGTCAAGCTGTCCGTGACGAATCGGGTAATCCTATACTATATATGTCGGAAGAAGCCGAACGTTGGGTTTCAAACAAGTTGTTCAAGTTGCCGACACAAGGATTCAGACTGAAAGATTCTCAAGGAAAAATGATTCGATTTAAACCACTGTTTAATCAAGAAAAAACACTGACGGGGTATTCCATCCAACTCAGTGAGAGGTTCTGTAAAGTATACTACAAATCTTTCCTGGAAACTCTAAAACCGCAACCAGAAACTCCTGGTCAAACCACAACACGAGACGACAGAGATAACATTGAACTATTTTGGAGAGCCATGGCACACAATATCGGGGCGGACACTCAAGTATATTCGGGACACATGTCTTCGGGTGAAACATTCTGGAAGTTTGTATGTGCAACCGCAAAAGTCGTTTCATACTTTCTAGTCGCTATCGCAGGTATTGTTGGCATTGTATTCGCGTGTATTTATTGTTGGCCGGCAGTGGCGGCCGCGGGAGGAGCCGCGGCGGCGACTGCAGGTATTATGGCGACCGGTGTCAGTATCGCCGCCGGCGTTGCTAGTTTTGTAGCAAGCGTTGTCGGGGGGATTTCATGGTGTATTCTGTCTTTTGCGGGATGGAGAACATGGTTTAGTTAAATCACATAGTATTTTATAAAAACGAACTATATAAGTTAACATTACTTATTTACATAACAATGTTTTGGCATGGTAAACTAGCTGCAGTGAAAGGGGGCGTTCTAAATACTAAAATGTTAGCAGTTAAGAAAATGACCGCGCAAAAGGCAATGGCCAAGAAGATATACACCAAAAAAGCAGTTGCAAAAAAAATAGCCAGTAAAAAAATCGCAGCAAAACGAAGCGGTACTCAAAGACCGCAGCGTCCACATCCACCAGGGCCAAGAGGTTGGCCCAATACAAGACCAAACCCGAGATTTAAACCATATTTTCCACCGTTAAAAGCGACTAAAATTGCCAAGGGGGTGAAAATGCATGCAAATGGCGCACACATCCGTTGTCCAGCCAATCCCAATCATCCAAGTAACCCGGGTTGGCCGGCATGCCCGAGGCCACGTCCAGTGCCAAAACCACAACCCAATACTAAAAATTTTTTCGTTCCAACATGTCCCATAGGTTAATTATATAAATAAATGTTAAACATATATTTGTATTTAAGTATAATGTTGGTGTATAAACTATAAATGAGTGAATTTTGTTGTCCTAAATGCCTTTTATCGCCGGCCGATTACCTTGCACAAAAGGAGTGGATTCAAAAAAATCTAGAAGAATTAAAATTACAAAATGGTTATATGTCGCAGTATGAAATTGAAGATTTTCATGAAGTCAACCCGATGTACACATGTTGTACGCGCTGCAAACAAGGTGGTCGCCGTCGCCGCCAAGTGGTTCCTCTTCAATTTTTTTTTCCGGGGCATCATATTCCAAATACACAAGCACGCCTCCCCCTAAATCCCCGTGCACGTAAAAGATTAAACGAACAAATAAAAGAGGCCTCCGAATATAGAAAAAAAATGGAAAAATTAAATCAATTCGCAACAAAACCACAACCCAAAAAGCAAAAGCGCAATGCTTTATGTTCGTGCAATTCAGGTAAAAAATATAAAAAGTGTTGTTTAATTGGCCAAAGACTTGAAAAGAAGATATAAAAAGTTTGTATTATATATTGAATGTTTATTTCTTAAAAATCTGATACCATTTCCAAAAGATTTGTATTGTAGTTGCGGCATGATTATATACCATTTGTTCTTCTTCTTCTCGGCGTCTTCTATAAATGCCCAGTTCTTTACACCTTCCTTTGACAAAAGTTCCGGTACATTTACACCTGTGTGGTGTTTTTGAACCTGATTTCTTTTTTTTAAGCTGCTGGCGAAATTTGGAACATTTCATACAATTATATGTTGAACGACTTTTATGATTTGTGACAAGACCACGCCTATCCTTGGATCTACTTGGATATCTCATTTTTCGATTCTTATGCATAAGTTGACAGCAGGACTAAAGGATTAACTTTAAATACTTTTTAATAAACATATATGTTACTTATGTTTCAAAAGACAACGATTTTAAAATTTCTCCAGCAGATTCAGAATGGTTATACCATAAAAAGCCTAACATTTTATGGTAAGGCCAATCAAATTGTTCGCATTTTAAATCTTCCAAGTGGGGGGTTGTTTGCAAAACATCAAAATCAATATTTCCAAAAAAATTACGATAATATTCACGTTGAAGTTTGAAAACTGCATAAACCAACATAGCGTGTTTACCCCCTGTACACGGCGCACCACGTTCTGGGACGTGCTCTTTAAATATGGCATCGTATTCTGACTGATATAGGCCTGTATTTTCATAATAATTCCCCTGAGATTGTATAATGTCAAATGGTATTCCTACGATTTGCGCCATTATTTCTTCTCCCATCATATTCACCAACGTTTCGATGTTAAAGGACATCCACCAACCTAAACGTTTAAAATTTATTCGTTGAAATAATTATGTTTTACATATATTATATTTTATATTAATGAATGATAGACCATAAATCGTCATGGGCATGGCGATAACAATATTCACAGATATCAAAATCACAATTCTCTTCACATTCATATTTCCACTTTTGTATTTCAATGTCATCATAACACCAATCGCAATGACAATCCGTTGTATTTTGAACGCGGTGTACCTTATGTTTACTATTCGAATATAAACAATCGCCTACTTCAATAGAAATTCCATAGTAATCGTCTTCGTATTCTTGCCGACATGTATATACTAAGTCATGACATCTCTCTCTTCCCGGAGGATAATAATTATGAGACTCCAAATTTTGCCGAACAATAGCACCTCGCCATAATGCTTGAATAGCCTCAATATATGGTTCAAACGGCATTTGCTTCAAAAAAACTTACTTATATACTTTAACTAGAAATATAAGCCGCAATAAATGGCGGCGGTATAAAACAAGAAAAATCAAACGGCTTGGCGGGTTGCGGTTCCGGGTTTTGTTTTAAATGCGAGCTTGAAGGATGAATATAGGCTAAAGATTGATAGGCCCCCATTTTTGAATAAATAAAATTATCTATTTTACAATAAACATATGTATAATATATGTTTTATTCTCTTATAATAATGACATCTAACCCGGAAGTATGTAATTCTTTTTCAAATGCGTCTAATTCCGAAGAAGAATAACTTTGTGAGGCATGTAACAATATCCATTGTTTGTCTGAATGGGCCAACATAATAGGTTTTAAGACTTTTATGTCCGTATGTGTGGAACTCGAAGCATTGCCATAATGTGTACATTCGCACATGATCACTGGATACGATTGCCATTCGTGATGTAAAGTTAAATTATCAACGGTTGAATCACAAAAAAATACGAGTTCTGGCAAATAAATGAGTTGGTGTATATTTTCTTTGCGTTTCCGTGCTTCCATAATGTTTTGTTTGCATTCTGAACACACTTTTCGACCTTCAATATGAGAACACGTAAACTCGTCTTTTAAACGCTTATGTATACTTTTAAATCCATATCCAACAGTCTCCACGTGGCCATGATATGCACGCAATATTTCCACAGACACATTGTCTACTGTAATGGTTTGTCCAGCTTCAACGGGGACAGGCATATAACATTGACGATCCCACACTACAGATTTCTCAGAACAGTCCAAGGGGGTTGTTTCGCGTGCTGACAATGCTATAACGCCTTCCATATATTTTCTCACAGGCAACTCGACAGATTGTGGCATAAATATATGTATAGGTTGTTTGGGTTTCGTCGAATCAAACGTGTCATGTCTTGCCGTGATTTGTGGCAACGCTTGTGTATGATCCATATGTTGGTGGGTTAAAAATAGTTTGCCCAATTTTTTTCGGGTGTATATACCTGCATCTAATCCCCATTTCATTGGGCCGAGAATAAACCCAGTTGAAAACCCAGCGACGGAATGGCCTTGTATTGTCCACTTGCCTTTATTTTTAAGTGGATATGTGCGACATTTTTCCAAAAACATATTGTCTATTCCTTTTTGGACGACAACCCCCCTTCAACATATGTTCAACATATGCGTATTGATGTATAAAAGATATTTTTTTAACAATAAATGTGTAATACTTGCCGGTATGAGCGTTTAACGAAACAAGAACAATATGCGTGTTTTCGCTGTCGTTGTACAAAAAATATTTCCCGCCGCCGCCCCCGCCCTAAACAATTTTATTTTGCTGCGGACGGCGTTCCACATTTTTATGAAACGCAGCGACGCCATTCTTTTACAGAAACGGGCATTCCCAAGTGTTCCGAATGTGCCGAATTTATGTCCTTTGTAGGCCCTCATTTTAGAGGCCCACCTAAAAGAAAAATAAAACAGTGGAAGCAATTGAAAAATAATTATAATTGTGAACGCGTGTTATGTCGCCAACGGCTTATTTTAAATTAGAAAGCATTAGCCAGGGATCATAAAACGGTTTAATTGTATCAGAGCTTCAAGTGGGTTCATTTCTTTCTGAAATATTTTTTCGTGTTTATAACAAAGTACCGAATATAACATGGGTCTGTTTTTACACGTTCTGCGTTTTTTGGTAGTGTGTAGACATCTTTTACGATACGTACAATCACCTCGTAAGTATTCTAAGATATGTATTAAAACATCATTAGGTAATGCCATTTTACAAAATAAATAAATATTATATATGTTCAAATAATTAATCAACAACCGACCGAATATCACACATAAGTTTAAATCGTTTACTAAGAATATCCATATACATTTCTAATTGATCAATTTCATGTTGTATGTCGAGTTGTCTCCACCTTGAAATATATCCAGCCCGATGTGATGCAGTTATATCCGCAATTCTCGTCAGTAATTGATGAATCTGTTGTACAGCGGAAACAACATTACTGGCCGCTGTTTTTAGAGGCTCTTTGTCGCATTTTAAAGCGACTGTTGTGGCTTCAATCGTTTGTAGTGTGCATGGGATGTCATATTTATTAATGGTATCTTCAAGGGTAGTAACTTGCGCGCCTGTATTTCTTAGGGATGTGATTAAAGAGATGGTCGAATTTACTATAGGGGTAATAGCTGAGGAAACAACCATTTTACCTGCAGTTCCTGCAATATAAACAAGTCCAGCTTGCATTTAAAAAAAAAATATAGGTTTGTTTATACTGTTAAAAATTTAAGTTGTCGGGTTTAGGCCAATGACCCATCCGGTTTCTGGGTCACGTTTTACTCCTCCAATTTCAACAATACCATTATTTGCCGCATTTGGGTTAATGTCACACATGGCATAGACGACTTGTTCCGTGCCAAAGAATGAATGTTCTGCCACGGGATCATTTTGTACACCGTGAGCTAATGTAATGCATTCGATATTTTCAATGAACATGCTTTTGGTTCGGTCATCAAGTAAAAAAGAAAACACCGCTTCGCACGGCATAATTTGAGGCTCCGCGATTGTCTTTGGGTGTGTCCATTTGCCCAAATGGCGGATAGGGTGATTTGGCGTTACAAACAACTCACCCAAACGACAAAATTCTGTCGAATAATTTGGTTGATATGTTTTGAGAACCATAGAAATATTTTTTGGGCCGTCGCGTGTTTGTACACTGTGGCCTTTTCGTATTTCTGCGCATGGTAAACGCGTTCCATCGGCCATATGGACGCGACATGCACCTGCAAAACACGGAGCAGAGGAGTTACTGTACATTCGCATTGAGCTTGGCGCCGCGCTGGCCACACGTCCTTGGGATCTGTAGCGTTCTACTACTTGCTGACGCAATGAAGGTTCGGGCGCTTTTAGGGCGGCGAAAATATCAGCAAGACGATCACGCGTTTCTTTAAAGTTTGACCCACCATAATGTTGAAGACCTGGATCCAAAAAATTATTACATGTTTGTGTTTCATGTGCCAAGGAAACAGATGGCAAGAAATGTCTCCCCCATTTGCGGTACGCATCCATTTCAATAGCTTCCGTCACTTGTCCCAAAAGATCTTGTTTAACAGCCCCGTCCGAAATCGTCTGAACCAATTCGTGGAGGTGTTTTCTAGCTTGTTCGGTTGACGCCATTGCCAAACGATTACATTCAAGGATTCCCAATGCCACCCGCTGCCGATCAGATGTAATATGAAGACTACTATCTTCTTGGACAGTGGAATTTTCCATGGTCACCCGAATCGGTGTATCTGAATGGAACAAAAATTCGCGATTTTGTCCACAGCAAAGCGGCCCAATAGGAATTTGATACCCCCAACTTGTTTTGATTGCTTCAGCACAAAGACCATGAACCGCGCCAGAAGTCTGTACATTTAGTAATGCTTGTGAACGGCATGTCACAAGAGCATTGGCCATCGCATGAATAAAGACTGTGCCGACCAATCCAATGTCTGGTATAAATGAATAGGAACCTTGTGTGGCTCTAGCGAGATTGTATAGTAACTGTGTATTCAAGTTATAACCAAATCCGAATGTATTCAGGGTAAATTTTCTGCCTTCGTCCAGTAATGTGTTTAGACTATGAAGTTCACCTCTTGGTGGTGTAATATTTGGTTGGCCATCAGTAAGTAAAAAAATGCGGCCATTTTCTGGGAGATTTTGACACGCGGTGTAAATGCCATCCCAAATATTCGTGGAGCCGCTCGGAGAAAGTCCCGCTAGTGCAATTTTTGCAGCAGCTTTTCCTCCTAAATCCATCTTACGCCGAGAAAAAACAACCCGGGCAGTAGATGAAAATGCAATGATTTCAACCGTATCGCAATCGCGCATTCCTGCAATGGACGTATTAATGCCATGACACGCCACATCCAATACATTATGTCCCGAAGCCTCGCCACCATGCGGCTTTACTTCTGTGTTCATTGAACCAGAAGTATCCACTACAAATGATGCATGTATTGGATCTGCATAGCCGTCCGGGACTTTTACTGAAACATGACAAATATTCGCTTGTGGGACTCGCTGATTGGAATATTTAATCGTCAACGGTGCCTTTTCGGGCAGAACTTCTTCAGTTTTAGCACCTGCAAGTTCGGCAATGGCATCTGCCACAGAACGATTTGGTCGCAAATCTTCCACAACCATGGCCGCACGGGTCATTGGAGAAGTGTGATGCTCTCTAAGCCACTGAACAATAGCGGAACGTTCATATGTATATCCGTCAGACCCGATGACAGGATCTGTCATAATTTGGTGGGTTATAGAGCATTTATGAGCCATTAATGATGCCATTTTTGTTCTGTTATATACTTGCATATCATATTTAATTTAACATATTCTTTACTTATAATAAAATCCACGAATAATTTTAGAAACTTTATATAATAAAGCTTTGGAATTTTTAAATGGCGAAATTGATTATTAATGCAGATGATTTGGGATATTCCAAAGAGCGTGATCGCGGGATATTCGAATGTTTCGAAGCGGGAGCTATTACTTGTGCGTCTCTCATTGTAAATGGCCCGACAGCTTCTGAAGCAGCCAAGCAAGCTTCGGAAATGGGCCTGCCCCTCTCTCTTCATCTAAATTTAACAGAAGGTCGGCCATTAACAGGCCAAAGTAGTTTGTGTGATTCACAAGGTATGATGTATTATAAAATGTTATCTCGCAAAGCATCTATTCTAGACAAAGATATAACACGCGAATGTGGAGCACAATTAGATCGATTTAGAGACTTAACAGGCGCTTATCCCATACATGTTGACGGACATCAACACGTTCATATTCTTAATGGCATCCCCGAACTTATTGCACCGATATTGAAAGAAGTAGGCGTTCGATCTGTCCGTATTCCAGATGAAGATTTGTCTAGAATAAATTGGTTATGTCCAAAAAGAAAGGAGAGGTATGAAAAAAGATTTGGCATAGCTCTAAGAGCGCGCTTAATATTTAGACATTACGACATTCGAGCGCCGGAATGTTTTATTGGCGTGGGTCTTTGTTCTTCAGATATGTCACAAGAACATTTCGAACAATGTCTTTCGGGTACATTTGGCATTGTCGAATTCATGTGTCATCCTGGTTACTCTTCTACAGAAACTACTGATCAACCCTTTAACGATGAATTTAGTAGATCAGCGGGGCGAATGTATGAATTAAAGATGTTACAAAAATTAAGCACCAGTCGGCAAAAAATAAATTGGTCGTATTATCTAAATATTTAGGAGATCACAGGCTAAAATTTTAGGATATCGTGACGAGACATCTCTTGTACAGTAGGTAAGGTTTTATTATTTGAATCTACAATCTTATAATCATTTTGATCGTAAACATTAAACATACAACATTGTATACATTTATTACAACAATGTGTACATCTCTCACTAAATTCTATACAAAAAAACGGCGATGAAAAAATATAAAAAAAATTTTCCATATTACATTTCAATTGTATGTTTAAATAGAATCATTTAGTATTATTGAATTTCCCACATTTCTTCCATTTTATAAGCATTTTTTTGAGTTGTTTTTATAAAACAACCGCCTTCGCCATTTTGAGTGGCTGCTGGTATATCGAATGCCTGTAATTGTTTCCGAATAGTTTTACAATCCATTTGGCCCAAATAAATACGTACAACGGACTTGCCATAGACAGGGGTTTTACCAATACCAGGTTTGAAATACGGCATTTTTGAATATTTGGCGACATTTAAATACTCGGATTCTCGACATCTTCGGCCAACACCCTTTTCAGAAAATATCTTCCCCATAGCGTTGTTCCTATCAATAAAATAACAGTCAATACAATCTGAACAATCATTACATATGTGGCGGTTTCATCGTCCAAATCTGAATAGCTTGACAATTCACGTATAACAATACCCAAATATATATTCATGATTATATCAAATTGTGTACCAATAACAGTAACCGATACAAATAAACAGATCGACATGTTTGTGAGGGCACCACAAAGGCAATTTACCCATCCAAACGTTAGTGCGGGGGTTGTCCGGAGGAGAGTAAAAAACAAACAAGAACCAGTACCTTTGGAAATGGCCTTTTGTGCCGCTGTAATAATGTTACGGCGAGATTCGGGGAAGCTGTCTATCTTTCGCTCAGACCATTGTTTTAAACAATAGCGACTGGTTAAAAAGCCTAACAATGCACCCAAAATCGTTCCGATTTCAACGGTAATAATACCAAACCATCCATATACAAAACCAGCAGTCTGAATAAATATGACATATCCCCAACCAAAAGGTTGACCACATACTAAAAAAAACAAAATAAAAATAACATGACCCCAGATATGAAGATTACCTACAAATAAAGCCCATTCTTGGATATATCCTAATGAAAATAACGTAATTGTGGTTGCAATTAGAATGATAAACCCCAACAATGAAACTATCTGTTTGACAGCCATATAATATAGATAAAGGTGAGTTAAATACTTTTAATAATCGATGTATATAAGGATGCTTTTTTTGATGTAAAGATGAAAAATTTGTTTGTAATCTTATTTTTGTCTATGGCCGCTCATACTTTTGCTAAAGGGTTAAGTTTTTTTGATAAAAACAGAGTTGCTAGATTTGAATTGACTGGTCGTATTTCCACAGAACGCACATCAACAAAAGACGCAACAGGTTCACTGCCGCCGGAGATTTCAACCCAAGAATCGAAATTTGAAAAAGAAGAATTTCATTGTTTAAAAACCGGAAGATGTATACTCCCACCAGATAGAGACGATTTTGGTGAAATTGAACCATTCCGCGCGATTGTTGGAGATGATTATGTCCAATTAACATTTGACAAATATGGAAAAGAATTATTAAATGAAGATGTTTTGATCGAAGATATTGAATATGAAACCGATGATGGCCAACATGATTCAATAAAAAAACTTCAAGAAAAAATATATGAACTTAAACCGGCTAGCAATTTTGCATTTAATTTTGACAATATACCACAAACATCATTATCTAAAAATACGCGTTTAGAAAATGCCGCCAGGGAGCAAAGTAAACTTAGCCCATTGTCAACGCGTTATGTTTATAAATTCCCCTTTTATCATTTCCCATGCTGGATCCGATATATTCGTATTCGAATATGGAACCGATGGTATCGTTTCCCGGTTTTGGGATGGTCACGCCGCTGCTGTGGGCGTACAAGTGGTACGGGGTCATATTATTCCGATGCCACTGGGTGTCATTCAGGTACCGGGCCATTTTTATCAGAAGCACAGTGCGAATATATTTGCGGGCCATTTGAACCGCCAGCAGGTCAAGACTGTGTTTTCGGAGATGTAACATATGCCCACGGTCAAGAGGTATCTGGATGTGCGGGTACTACGTGTTCTTGTGATGATGGTGTGTTCACATGTGACGATTGTCGATGGCGCCGTGAAATTCATGATGTTCATGGGAATACAGCGAATCCTTCTGTTACGACAGCAGAAGAACAACAAATTGTAGACTCATTGCGTTGGGTTTCAGATGGATGTGAAATTAACAGTGTTAAACAATGTGATGGTTGGTTGCTAGATATGTTGGAAGATCACATGACATATGGTTCGGTAGCCCATGGCAATTCTCAGTTTTTCCCATGGCATCGTGCTTATTTGAAAGCATTGGAAACCAAAATGCAATTGTATCATCCGTGCGTGACTCTTCCATGGTGGGATTGGACTCAGGATCAAGATTCAGGGGACGATTCACAATTTGGGTGGGTAGAAGGAACAGCTGAAGGTAATTATCAAGGCGTTTGGGGATTTATTAATGGCGACCAAAATCAAATGGGCAATTTTACAAACACGGGAAGTGCATCAGCCCCAGCATGGACTTTACCACCAAGTTTTGGTAATTTGGCGCGTGGTTCTTCCGTATCTAGTATTTCCAACTTACCAACAACAACAACGTTGGCTGGTTATTTAGCCCGCGCCTCGTTTGGTACATCGCCCGCATTTAAATCATTCGAAGGCCCTCATGGTGGCCCTCATGTAATGATTGGCGGACAAATGGGCAATTTTAGATCACCGGCAGATCCTATCTTTTGGTTGCATCATGCTGCCGTAGATAAACTTTGGTACGATTGGCAAGCATTACATTTACCAGGAACAGATTATGATGCAAATCCATCCACTTTAATGCCGCCCTTTGATGTTGCGCCAGAAGATGTTTTTGATAGTCGCAACGATTTAGGTGTATGTTATGAACCGTGGTCTGGTATAGCTACGTCTTCTCGAAGACGGCTTTCGCATACCACAAGTTCAAATTGTCCTGATGTATATAATCCAGTTTGTTGTAATGGCCATACCTATTCCAATCCGTGTTTTGCAGAAGGTCATTGTCGTTCATATAAATCAGGCCAATGTGGCCAATGTATTTGTACGAAAGAATATGTGCCAGTATGCTGCAATGGAAGAACATATTCAAATAGATGTATGGCCAGATGTGAAGAAAAATGTAAAGAACCCGGCCAAATAACAGATGGAAAATGTCGCATCACTGGAGATAGAACTACTGCCGATAGAGCCACGGCAATTGAATATGGACTTATTGCTGCGTTCAGTGATATTTCACTACGAAAGAATCTCGCCGCTGCTCTTCAAAACGAAAATGTATTGCAAGACGCAGCAAGCCGCGTACAAGACGCGAGTGTAGGAAGTTGTGAAAATATTTGTGAAACTGGCTGTGAATTTTGTGTTGATGTCGGCTTTGGTGTTTTGGAATGTAGAGATGATTGGGCAACAGGTATGTTTATGGATCCTGTTGAACTGCGTAAAAATGCTTGCATAGATCAAAATTTCAAAGATTTGACAAACGCCGCCACCGACAAAAGCAATATAATTAACGACTTTAAATTGGACACATTACCAAGTAAATGTGATGTTGTGAGATGTCCGGCAAACAGCGTGTGTGTTGAAACTGGTGATAATGCTGTATGCAAATGTGACAAAACATTTATCAAAAGAAAGGGTAAGTGCGAACCTATGAAAATTACAGATTTATTGGACGATTCCGCAGAAGAATGTTTAGCAACATTAACGTCGGCAGAATGTCTTAAAATTAAAACAGCATGGAAAGAATATGGATGTGCAGATACATGTTCCGCCCGTCTTTAAATATAATTAATGTATAAAAGTATCCTATTAAATATTATTCATGTTCTTTATTTTACTATTATTCCCTGTTGCATTGGCAACAAAATGGTGTGAAGAAAACCCCGATACATCGTGTATTAAAACAACAACTTGCACATGTACTGGCACTATAAGTCGCGAAGGTTGGTACGTTCTTGCGGGTGTTCTTACTTGTTTTTTGAGCATGTGTTTGTTTGTGTGTTGTTCGGAATGTTATCTTAAAAGAAAAGCTAAAAGTTCAACTCCAGCAGTTCCAATAACGTCAACCCAATTGCAAGCACCTAATCTAAAATTTTAGCCATTTAACCGAAACATACTAAAAAAATTAAAAGAATATTCATTTATTATACCATTAAATAGGCATTTAAATCTTTATTTGTGTTTTTGGCGTTTTTTTTGGCGTAATGCAGCGCCCTGTAATGCTTTTTCCATCAATCTAGCCGCATCTTGATGACGAAATGTAATCCGTGTCACCCCCGCCAAAATAGTAATATAAGTCTTGCGAAGGCGCTGGGCATCCAATCGGTTGATCCTACCTCTCATTTGAGTCCTTGCCGCTGCATTACTTGGATACAGGCCCGTAAGCATGCACGTAAGCCATGTTAAAGAATATCCTTCACAATGTGCTTTGGAAGCAATGACCATTTTATAAGGTGGGTGTTTCCCTTCCAATACAGAACGTTCAGTAAGATCGGCCTTCTTTTCGTGCTTGATTTGTAACGGCAATTCTAAAGGACGACCGCCACCTATCACTAGTATATCTTCGGCAGCAATGCCTGCTTGCAATAAATCTTTGGCCAATTTACATGTATGGGCAGAACTGTCTGTGACAATCAATGGTCGTTGACTTGTATTTTCAAAAAGAGCTTGCTGTTTCAATTCCACGGCAACAATATGCTCTTCTTTCCAATTTTGTGGGTGACGCAAATATAACTCACGCGCTATTGCAATAATGCGCCTGTCAACAATATTTCTAGAAACATCGCGCATTTGCATCCATTGAAGACGCGTTGGAGCCGGCGTTTCGCCATTCCACGGTGTTCGTGTTGGAAAATGCCTCTTAAAATATTCTGGTTCGGTCGTCGTTATTTGCTCCACAGAACCCGATCCAGGATTAACACTGGAGAAGGTAACCATAGAATCTTCGGGTGCTTGTTCTTCCCTTTCTTCAACGAAAACATTGCCAGTATTCAATTTTGATACCATTGAATTCGCCGCAACCCAAAAATTGCTTGTTGCCACTGGGAATGGTACACACAGCCGCAACCATTCCATAAGGCCATATCCAGACCTATCGACAATCGGTGTACCTGTTAATGCTATTAATTGTTTTGAAATGCGAGCCAACCTCAAAGATGATGCTGTTCGTTTCGTTTGAGATTGCATAGCTTTATGTACTTCGTCAAAAACAAATGCTGTATTGCACATTTGTTTGGCCAAAGAATCCACCATTTTGTACAGATGGTCATGTTCAATCAATGTAACACAATCGGGCCTCAAAGTTGTATTGCGCGTTGCTTCAAACCCATTAGATTCATTAAACGCGCGCGATTTGTTTAAAAGGCCAGGCGAAGGATATAGCATGAGCGGTTTCCAGCCAACTTCTTTAATTTGACGCGCAATAGATGCAATGCCCGATTTGGGAACTGCCCACACTATATATCGGCATTTTCTTGTTTGTTCTAAGAACCGAAGTACTGTTAATGTTTTTCCTTGCCCTACCAACATCCATAGAAAATTAGCATACCCGCGCGCGTCTGCATCCAACATTTCTTCCAATGCCAATTGCTGGTTTTGGCGAAGATCGTGAATGTATTGAAATGTGGGGTAAACACATTCGGGCACTAATGTGTCTTTCATTTGCTGACTGATTAGTCTCCGTAATTCAACCGAACGTGTTTCAAATGCATATGGTTTTTTATTGGAAGGCCAAATGGCATCGGGAAAATAACGAGACAAATGTTTCAAATATTGCCAGGATGATGCTTCAAACCCGGTTAATGCTTCGTCCGTACCTTCGCCGACACGATTGATTTTTGGAATGGTAATCAATCTCTCATATCCAGCCATTCTACCCAATGTAAATTGTTTTACACTCGAACTTACAGGTGTTCCAATAAAAGTATCTGTCCAGTCAACTTCGACGGCAGCATCCAATGCCGACCAATCCAATGGCTTTTGAAGTTGTACCGTTCGATGGCGCACTATTTCCCATGGTTCTTGACCAACATACCAGGTTGAACCAACCAAATGAACAGTAAGCCCTGCAAAAATATCTTCCACAGGTAGACGAATCTTTCGTTTTGGCCGATATAACAGTTGGCGGGTTTCGGCAACGATTATATCGCGCACTTCGGGTGTAATACTCTCCATTCCCTCTTTGTTATCGCGACTTGGCTTTGGAATAACAACAAATTTGTTGATATCACGACTTGAAACAGTCACATAATATTTGGAACGCTTATAAGTCATTTCAATCGTACCAACCATACCCGCAATCGCTCCTCTTGGAATTTCATAGGTAATATTTGGCCCAGACGGTGGAGCACGCGGAAAAGCCACTACCTTTTTACGAAGAATTGCCGATGAATTTCTAAAGGCGTCCAAAACCATCTTTTCGTACGTCGTTATTTGATCTGAACGTGGTCGGCGGCGAGTATTGTGTCCAGAAACGGCGACGAATGCTTCAGATAACTGTTTTGCAAACCCTATAGAAGTTTGTTGTAAGAAACATACCATTCTTCCGTCTTGATGTTGATCGCAATAAATATCCAATGGATCAACTCCTTGCAATGGAACTTGAGAATTGCCAATACAGTTTTGATCTGAGGGGTGCATTGCAAGCCATCGCAACATTTGCTGGTCGCCGCCCATACCACCCATCGCCTTTTGAATCATTGAAGGTGCAGCGCGCACAAAATCATAATGATCCACGGCAGACAATTTGCTAGTTGTATTGTAGCGACTTGTCACTGATGACATCAATAGCTTGACAGAAATATCGACAAAACGATCTACTGTGCTCCCAGACGGTTTCCAGAACCCAATTTCAGACGCTAAAAGAGCTGCTGTTGATATAAAAAACATATCCTCAGTATCGTAGATCGAATCCTCCGCCGCAATAATAAACAGGCGTTTTAAAAAGTGCTGCAATGATGTGACAAACTTGCCTACTCTGGGCAAGAAAAACCCAGTCTGATTGCCACAACACATTCGTAAAGCAATTCGCCGAACAATATCCACTGTATCAAAATGTTCGCCAGTCTCTGGGTGGCGCATAGCAGCTGGCCGCCGGCGAATTGCCTTTTGTAGTAATGATATACAACCGCTTGTACCAATGCTGTTCAAAAAAAGGCCAAGGTTATCGGTTTGATGTGAATAAGAAACGCCATCCGACTTTTCAACTACAAAGGCTAGTCGCTTTCCAAACAATGGTAAAACATAAGCAAACTCATTAACACCACACTGGCCACCGGAACAACGCCCTATAATCATATCTACGTTTTGAATAGTGCCTTCTTGAATTTCAACTTGAAAAACTTCCCAATTTGTGCGATCATATCCCATATAATTTTTAGGGTTATCAGGCCCTGGGGGAGTTGTGGAACCAATTGGAATCGGAACACATGACACTAAATGAATCATCGTCCACATGCTCCCGAGGGCTGTAATTTCGCGGGAAACTAGCTCTGGCAATTCTCTATCCTGACCAGGGAGCAATGAATGTGGTAACGACAGTATTTCAAACAATATATTTGAATTTGTCCATGCCATAGGCCGACTGGCAAACCCAATAGTATCGCCTGTTATGGTGGGTGAAAATTCAGGATATTGCTTTTGTGCCTTCTGGGACGGCATTAGCGTTTGTGGTGTGTCCGAGATGTTATGAGCTCGCAACAGGCCTCCTCTGATCGATTTGGTCTTTTTGCATGGTCTTAGGATGACCGAAGAGTGCGGCGGGATAATATATCCCTGAACTGCGATCGACATGAAAGGGCGAATGTTTGGCATGTTTATGATAAAAATAAATGAAGAATAAATACGTCTAAATATTTAGAACTGCACTTTTCAAAAATGCACTTTTCAAAAAGTGCGTCAAAACTTTCCTAAAATTTCAGCGCGAGATTCCTAAATATTTAGGATTTGTTGGAGAAATCTTGGCCTGAATATTTAG